>Ga0070675_100000155_pt1 | contig 41366 bp, 40 predicted proteins | sample KBSM43metaG_FD_65343 | JGI IMG/M metagenome (GOLD analysis project Ga0070675, IMG submission 65343) | Miscanthus rhizosphere microbial communities from Kellogg Biological Station, Michigan, USA - KBS M4-3 metaG | ecosystem: Host-associated > Plants > Roots > Rhizosphere > Soil ... | reverse complement strand
TCCTGTGCCGCCGTTTCGATGCGCTGGGTCTTGATGCTGTCCGGCGGGTTGGCGCGCCCGACGGTGACGTCGATGAGACGCAGCGGCAGCCTGGCCTGCGCGATGTACTCTACCATCGCCTTCGACACTTCCGCGTCGATCGCGTCCACCGCGTTGGTCTGGATCGCGGTCTCGTTCATCCCGTGCTTGCGCACCGCCTGGCGCACGCGGTTCGCGAACTCGGCCTGCACGTTGCTCTCGAACCACCGCTCGCCGAAGTTGGAGATCAGGCTCACCGAGTCGGTCACCTGCAGCCGGATGACGGCGTCGAAGTCGAGCGGCACGCCGTCACTCGACATCAGGTCGTCGAAGTGGATGCCGTGCTGCTGCGGCACCATGGCGACGTAGACGGCCTGGGTGGTGAGCGCCACCCACGACTGGCCCGCTTTCACCGGCGACGGGTTCACGCCGCCGTGTCCGAAGACCCAGGGCTTGTGAATCAGCACCGCTTCCTGCCCCGCATCCGGGGCCACGCCGTTGCATCCCGCCGCTAACGCCGCCACCAGACACACGCGTGCAAGTCCCATCTGCCGTTGTCCCTCCATCACAAGGAAATACTGGGCGCGGCCCTTGGAAGTTCCAGGCCGCTCACGGCCGGCTCACGGCTTAGGGCTCAGGGCTTGAATCGGTGCTAAGGCGCAGCGTCAACCTCGATCACGTCGCGCCCTTGAAAACGTTCGCGCGATGGTAGGTCAGGTACTCGCCTTGCTCTCTCGAGAAGTCGCCCACTCGGACCCCGGCGTCGATCCCCCACGCATCCAGTAGCGTGCTTCGAACCTCGGGCGCGATGATTAACTCCTGACTCACAGAAAACGTAATGAACCCCTCGTCGAAAAGATGATCGATGTGAGGTTTATGTGGCTCGCTTTGAGGTGCCTCGGCTGATCTCTCGCAGAGGTGAGTATCGCGCTGGCAAGAACGGGCGCAGAATCGCGATGTGTTCTTTCGGACGGATTTGATTCTGCAACGTGATGTAGTCCACCGCCACATACCAGCCCTCGCGCGACCAGTTGGCTCCGACGGAGCCAAAGTCTGGCTTCGGACCGGTCTGCGAACCTGCCGTCACGACTCCAATCGCTTTCATGCGCGTGTCGCAGTACGAGAACACGACGTCCCCGGGCGCCACTTCTTGCATGTTCTCGTAGAACTGATTTCGGGCCCCATTGGCGTTTTGCTTGGGGGACCACATGAAATTTCCGCGAGTCTCAGCCGTGTAGGTCTGGTTCTGGTTAACCCACCAATACCGCATGCCGAGCCTTGAGCCCTTAGCCCTGAGCCTTGAGACCGTATCCCGCAGCGTTCATGTAGTAGAGCAGCAGGTCCGTGCCGGGCGGCTCGATCCCGAGCTGACGGATCATGCCCATCACCTGCCCGCGGTGCATCGTGCCGTGGTTGACCAGATGCAGCACGATCTGCTCCACCGTCGCCGCGGCGTCGTAGCCGCGAATCGATCGGAACGCGATGACGCGCCCGAGGTCGGCGCCGGTGAGGCCGTCGACGAAGCGCTCCCAGCGCTCCTGCAGCTCGGGCCAGTCCCGCTCGAGCGCTTCCATCGTGCTCACCGGCTTGTCGATCGCCTCGGCAACGCGCGTGTACCAGATCCAGTCGGCGAAGTGCAGATGCGCCATGGTCCCGAGGATGCTCTGGTGCGAGATGCCGGTCGGACGTGCGAGCTCGGCGGGCGGCAGCGCCCGGACGGCGTCCATCAGGCGGCGCGACGCCCAGGCGGAATAGCGAATGTGCTGTTGCAGGTCGCTGGCGGTCATGGCGCCAGCTTACTGCGCTGCAGGACCGCCTGGCGAAACTCCTCGAGCGACTGCTCGACGCTGCGCCGCCCGATACGCCTCGCGATCGGTTCGATAATCCATCCTAGACCACGCGGCAGGGGCCGGCTGAGGCCGAGGGTCTCCATCTCCACCAGCACGCCCTGTTCAACAACGACGTTCCGGGTGAAGGCGGCTGCCCGCCACAGATACCCGCTGTCCTGGCCCTCCGGCAGCAGGCGCTCGGACGGCTGCCCGGCGTCGGTGACCTCGCGAATGCTCTCGGAGCGCGACACCACGTAAGCGCGGCGTCGATCGATCTGGATGTACTGCGCACGGCTCCACACGTCGAACGTCGCGCTGAGCCCGCCGCCCGAGGCTCGCATTCGCAGCTGGATACGCACGGTGGCCCCGTCGTCCGACAACACGGTCGCGCGTTGAATCAGTCGGTAGATGTTCGGGTAGGACGCGTAATCACGCGAGGCGGTCAACACCTGGTCGAGCGTAGCGCCAGGGACGAGCGTCCGGCCACGCCAATGATGAATCAGGCTCGACGGGGCCTCGACAATGCCGTCGCCGCTCCCAGGCTCCACGATCGTCTTGCCGCTACGCAGCAGCGCCGCCTCGCGCGCCGCGCTGGCCTCGTCCTGCGTCGTCGCGGTGGCGACGAACGCCGACCGCGCGTTCTCGAAGTAGGTGTCGAAGGCGCGGGCCGCGGCGTCCGGCAGCTCCGCCGCGCCCACCGTCACGAGCAGGCCGACGGCGCACGCCGCGATTCCCGCGCCCAGGCGCGGGCCCGCGACCCGTCTCCGCGGGGCGGGACCTATGACCCCGTCTTGGTCCGGATGTTCTGCACCATGGCGGCAAATGGCTCGATCGCCCCATGGACCGGGACGTCGCGATCGACCTTGAGCTTTCTCCGCTCGATGTTGTCGAGGACGTTCTGGCCCCACAAATGACGCTCCCAGGTATTGTCGTACAGGTCCGCCTGGACCAGCAGGCGGCCGCGCGGCACATACGCGAACAGGTTCGTTCCCTCGCGGGCGTTGTCGATCAGGTGATAGAGCTGCACCTCCATCGCCGCGTCCTTCAGCGTCAGCGTGTCGTCCACGAGCTGCAGCATCAGCGGCTTTGGACTCGTGGCGAGCTGGTCCGGCTGCACCGTCCAGGGCCGCGCCACCAGGTCCTTGAAGAACGCCTCGTTGCTCCGGTGCGTGACGATCGTGAGCCCTTCGGCCACCGCCACACGCAGCCCGCCCGAGTGGTCGAAGTGGTGGTGGCTGACCACGGCGTGCGTGAGCGGCTTGGGACTGAGCTTGCGCGCCTCGTCGATCACCAGCTTCGAGCGCGCCTCGTTGAGCGGCACCTCGAACAGCACGAGGTGGTCGGCGAACTCGAAGACGATGCTGCGGTGATTGCCGGATCCGGCGAGCCACCAGATGCCGGCCGCGACCGGTTCGACGGCCACCGTGGCCGCGGGCGGCACTGGCACCGGAGCGCTCGCGACGGCCGCCGGGGCTGCCAGCGCCGCCGTGTCCACGTCGACGGCGCTGCGCGTCACGCGGAGATCGAACTGCGGGTACTTGTCAATCGTCGTAGTCAGGCGTTTCGGCATCTTCACGCCGCTGACATCCTCGTACTCGCTGAACGCCGTGGTGATAACGGCGTCGCCCAGATTGGGATGCGCGTCGAGCATCGCCACGCGGGTCGGCAGCTTGGTAGCCCGCGACACGAAGAGCCGGAGGACGCCGCCACGGACCGGCCGCACGTCGATCACGTCGTCGTCGCCCTCCTGGCGGAGGTTCCGGAGCTCGGTGGTCCCGGCCAACGCGGCCCGCACCGCGGCCACCGGGTGATGCAGCGCCTCGCGGCGGCGATCGCTCGCCTGCGCGGCGGTGCCCCGCAGGGGCGCACCATTGGGCGGGTAGTTCACGGCCACGTCGCCGTCCTGTCCCTGGTGCTGACGTTGCACCAGCGCGCCGGCGAACTGGAACTGCGCCTCGCGCACCTGCGTCATGTCGGTGCGGTCGTTCGCCAGGTCGGTCGTGCGCGTGTACTGCGTCACCTTCCAGTTCGGCAGCTCGCTGTCGGGCAGCCGGTTCTGTCCGACGTTGGGGGCGTCGCCTTCCCCTTCCACCGCAATCGACTTCAGCGCGGCGAGGCGGTCCGCGCCGCCCAGCGCGGCGGCGGCATCCTCGATCAGCTGACGCTCGGGCGGTGTGCGGGCGCACGTCAGGGCGGACAGCGCGGTGGCGAACACGAACAGCACGGCAATGGTACGCGACATGGCGCTCTCCTCGAAATGGATGCGGACGGGCGGATTCTAGCAGCGGCGACCCTCAAACGAAGGCTGATGAAAGGACCAGCCGGCCCCGCCCGAAATACTCCCGAGCGTAGCGGTACCGCCGTACCATGGACGGCGACTTCGAGTGACGAGACTCGCGCACGCTACCGTGTTCTCCCTGGCGATCGCCCTCGCGTCTGGCGCGGACGCGCTGGCGCAGTGGCCCCGGCACCCGAGCCCACGGGTACCCAAGACCGCCACCGGACAACCCGACCCCGACGCGCCCGCCCCCCGCACGGCCGAGGGACGTCCTGATTTTTCAGGCGTCTGGAGGGGCATCACCGGGCCGCCGGGGCGGCGACCGGTGCGGCCGCCGCCGGGGCCGCCCATTGCCGTCTATCGCGAAATCGGCCAGAACCTGCCGGACGGTCTCCCCGTGACGCCGTACGGCCTCGAACTGCTGAAGCAGCGCATCGCGGACGGCGGCCGGCAGAACCCGTCGGCGCTCTGCCTGCCGATGGGCGTCGTGCAGCTCCACACCCAGGGGGCGCCGCGCAAGTTCGTGCAGACGCCGGACGTGCTCGTGGTGTTGTACGAAGCCGGAGCGGAAACGCGCCAGATCTTCACCGATGGCCGGCCCGTGCCCGCCACGGATCTGCAGCCGTGGTGGAACGGCTACTCGGCCGGGCGCTGGGACGGCGACGATCTCGTGGTGACGACCACGCACTTCCGCGACGGCGGCTGGCTCGATCTCGTCGGCAGCCCGCTCACCGACGCGGGCCGCATCACCGAGCGGTTCCGGCGTCCCACCTTCGCGCGGATGGAGATCGACGTCACCATCGAGGACGCGAAGGCCTACACGCGGCCCTTCACGGTGAGGCTGTATCAAGAGCTGATCCTCGACGACGAGCTCATCGAGTTCGTCTGCCTCGAGAACCAGCGGTTCAAGCGTCAGCCGTGAGCCGCGCCCGGCTCACGGCTCGAAGGCCGCCGCCTCGCCGTTCTTCCGCGCCAGGTCCTCGAATGTCTTGACGATGGCGTCGCGGCGGCTCAGCAGCGCCGGCAACGCCCCGGTCTCGAGCAGGTCGCCGATCTCCCGCCGCAGGTCCTGCTCGGTGAGCGCTTTGACCCGGTCGTAGAACGGCCGATCGATCTTCGTCATTGCGAAGAGGAGGGTCCGGGTGCCCGTGAAGGCCCGCGAGTGATCGACTTTCACGAAGGACCACTCGGGATCGAAGAGCAGGTTGCCGGCGTTCGAATCGATGTTGCCGACCAGATTGTCGAACACCTGGAAGCGGTGCAGCTGCCGGTTCCAGGCCTGCGAGTCGGGAGGACGCAGCTTCTTGGCCTGGACTTCCTTCAACATGCGGGTGTTCTCGATCCAGAGCTGCACGGCCACGAGGTCGGGACCGACCCGGCGCTCCACCGTGGGCGGTACCATGTCGAGCTGCAGCATCCGATCGAGTTTGTAGGCCGCGATCTCCGACTTGTAACTCTCGAAGAAGTTGCTCCGCTTTCCGGGCGGCAGGTTCTTCACGATGGCGCTCGCCGCAAGGCCCGGTGACGTGAAGAACGCCCGGCGTGGACCGGTCACGCCGACGTCGATGCCCTCTTGCCGTTCAATGCGGGCGGTGCGGAGGTAGTCCTCGTATTCGGCGTAGTGGCCAATCCAGACCCGGCTGCCGGCGGTCTGCTGCTGGACCGGCGGTGGTGTGGCCGCCACCTGCGCCAGAACCGGCGCGGCGAACAAGATCAGGCTGAACCACCCCCACCGAGAGGCGCTCGCCCGCACGGGACGCCGCGCGCCAACTGGCGAATCCATGGACCCCACCTCGTTGTCGTCTCAGGAAAAGCTGCAGTCCCTAGGAGTGTGCGCCCCGACAGCACCGTTGACACATCGCGTCGCGATGGATACCATGCCGATGGATGAACGCCGAGACGCTGAAAGGTCACCTGGAACTGCTGCTGCTCGCCGCGGTGCAACCCGGCCCCGCCCACGGATATGCGATTGCGGAGAAGCTGCGTTCGCGCAGCAAAGGAGCGTTCGACCTGCCTGAAGGCACGCTGTATCCGGCGCTGCACCGGCTCGAACGCGCCGGGCACCTGGCCAGCCGCTGGTCGGAGGTGAACGGGCGCCGCCGCCGCGTGTATCAGCTCACCGCCAAGGGGCAGAAGACGCTTGCGACCAGACACGGCGAATGGCACGAGTTCGCGCGCGCCGTCCAGGCTGTCGTCGGAGGACTGGCGTGACGGACCACGCAGGGCGGGACGTCAGTCGCGCCTCGGGGTCCATCGACGCCTACCTGCGACAGCTCGAACGCGAGCTCCGGCAGGGCGGATACGCGGATGCGCGCGTCATGGAGGAGGTGCGCGAGCACCTGATCGACGCTGTGGACGACGGGCTCAGCCGCGGATTGTCCGCCGAAGACGCCGAGCGCGAGGCGTTCGAGCGGTTCGGCCCGCCGGAAGCCATTGCCGCGCACCTCATTCCCGGGAGGCACCCGATGATCAACCGGCTCGTCACCCTCACGCGCGACGTCGTCTGGCCCCACCGCTGGTGGATTCTCACGCCGACCGTCGTCACCGCCATCCTTACGAGCGTGCTGTCGTATTACTACCTGCCCACCCGCTATCGCTCCGAGACCGTTATTCATATCTTGGCGCCGCGCATGCCGGCCTGGGCGGTCGCACCGTCCGCAGCCGCCGACCGGTCGCGGGCTCGTGTCGAGTTCATCAGCCAGAGCATCCTGAGCTCGTCGCGCCTCGAGTCGATCATCAGGGACTTCGGTCTGTACGGCGCGGGCCGCTCGAGTGCGCCCTCGGCCGATCAGATCCTGATGATGCAGCGCGACATCGCCGTCAACTTAGTGCCCACCCCTCGCCCGGCGGAGGCTGTCCTGGCCGGCCTTAACGTCAGCTTCCAGTCGGCAGACCCGAAGCTGGCTATGAGGATCACCGAGCGCCTCGCCGCTCTGTTCCTCGAGGAGAACCTGCGTGACCGTGAGATGCAGACCGTGGGCGAGAGCCAGTTTCTCGACGCGGAACTAGCCGACGTCCGCCGCAGGCTCATCGAGCTCGAAACCTCGCTCGAAGCCCTGCGGGCACAGAGCCGCGGCGCGCAGGTGTCACAGGCCGACCTGCTCCCCTACGAGGTCCTGCGCGAACGCTACAGGGCGCTCCTGGTTCGGCGCGAGGAATACGGGAGCGCTTCCAACCTGGAGCGGCGTGAGCTCGGCGAACAGTTCAGGGTGGCCGCTGCGGCCCGCCTGCCGGAACGGCCGGTCGGCCCGAGCCGGCTCGGCGTCAACATCACGGGCGCGCTCATGGGTCTTGGGATCGGCCTCGCCGTCGTGGGAGTCAAGCGGCGAACACGGGTGGACTGACCAACCGGCCTGTCGGCCTGCAGAGTCCGGCGACGGTCATGGACAGCGCGCGTCCAGGTTCCGGTACACGGTTCCGTACGGCAGCTGCGCCAGCGGCTCGGCACGCGGCGGGCGCACGAAATCGGCGAGCGCGCGGGGGTCGAGCAGCAGGTAGCGCGAGCGCACCGGCAGCGTGAGTTCATTCGGCTCACGCACCACCGACAGTCCGATCCCCGGTGGGACCGCGGTCAGAAAGGGCGGAAACTGCGACACCAGCAAGGTGTTGCACCATCGCTCTTCGCCGGGCCGGAACGCCACCCCGGCGGCGGCCAGCGCGGCTTCCAGTTCGCGATGGCCGCGACGATCCCACAGGAAGTTGGACTGTCTCTCCTCCTTGAACGCGCGGCGGAAGTCGCCCATGGCCACGACTTGGGACGCGATCAGGGCTCCCGCCAGGAGGGGCGCGAGCCGTCCGGGCGCGAGCGCCGCGAGCACGGCGGCGAACAGCAGGAACGCGGACAGCACGCGATGTTCCGTGGCGTTGGTGAGCGTGTATAGCGCCAGCATCAGACCCATCGCCCCAGCCATCGCGATGAGCCCCGCCGCGACATAAGGCGTGGACGCGGATGCGCCGCCTCCCCGCCGCGTGAGGCGCACGGCAATCAGCACCGCCGCCGCGGCCAGCCAGATCCAGTACTGCAGGCGCAGCAACACCTCGAGCGGCTCGTAGGCGGAAAGATCCGCCGTCATCGCCAGGTTCGCGCGCAGATTGCTCCAGACTGTCGCCGGATCGAGCGCGCCGCTCGCGGCGCGCAGGAAGAAGAACGGCGGTACGAACGGGGCCGTGGTGCGGCCGTAGGCCACCAGCACCGCGATCGACAGCATCGCCGCGCCCGTCAGCGCGCCAACGACGGCACGCGGCCGGCGGCCCCACGTCGAGGCGACGGCCCAGACCGGCATCAGCACCAGCCACGAGGGCCGCACGAAGGCGAGCGCGCCGAGCAACGGCCAGCCGATGACCCGCGCGGCACGGCTCGCCTCCGGCAACAGCACTCCGGCGACGCATCCGGCCATGGCCACGGCGCCGGCGTGGTGTAGGCTTTCCTGCATCGCGGTCGGCGCCCAGATCAGCAGGGGCCAGAAAGTGCACAGCAGCGCGCCAAGGAGCAGGGCGCGGACGCGGCTAACGCGCGCGAGGGTGACGCAGAGCCAGACGCTCAAGCTGACGGCGGTGAGGTTGGCGACGACCGGCGAGTGCAGCCGCCAGGTGAAGAGGCGGCCGAACAGTCCGTACACGACCGGGAACCCCGCGCCGTGAGCGCCGAACGGCGTCAGTCCTGACGGATTGGTGACCTCGGCCGAGGTGTAGAAACCGCCACCGAAACCGGCTGCGGCGAACGTCGCGGCCTGGTGCCAGTAGGTGACTTCGTCGTTGATGAACGGCCTGAAGGCCGCCACGGGCACACCGAAGGAGTACCAGATGAGCGCCACGACGACGATCGGCACGCCGGCCACGCAGGCTGCCATCGCGAGCGCGCGGCTCGCATGACCGAGAAACGATCTGCCCACCTCACCTCCGGCTGGCTCGCCCACGCCGTGGCGGCGTTGTGCGTCGCCGCGCTGCTCACGCTCGTTGCAGCGCCTGGTGCCGTTCCAGCCGTGCCTCCCGCCCAGGCGCGCGGCGTCGCCGAACTGGCCGCGCTGCTGGCCGCGCCGCAACCCGAGCGGGTCCGCCTCGAGGAGACCGTGCGATCGTGGTCCAGGTTTCCGCCGGAGGAGAGCGCGGGCCGCCGGCTGGCGGACGCGCTCGCAGCCTGCTCGTTCGCGAGCCGTCCCGAGGCGCAGCGCGTCGATCTCGCGCGGCGCGTGTACGCTATCACGAACGGTTCCGGCGTATCCGGCGCGGAACTGGCCACGACGCTGAGCGTGTTCCGGCAAACCGCCGCCGCGGCGCGCTGCTCTCCACAAACCGCCGTTGATCTCGAACACGCGTTGAGCCGCGAGGCAGGCACCGACCCGCGCCCGCGCGCCGACTGGTGGTAGGACGCGCGCCGTGATCCGCTCCCGGAGAGGTTGACCCTTTCCCCGCGGGGACGGTATACAACGCCAGCCACGCACCCGACAAACCGAACGTGCTGCACTGGCACGGCGCCGCCCTGGACTCGCCTGCGGTGCAGTTCAGCGTCTACAGCGGCACGCTCGCGTGGAAGGAAGCGGTCACGGACGACGAGTACACGGGCCGCAAAGCGCGCTAGACGTCTCCACCGGAGCGCCGGGCGGCCAGGAACGCGATGGCGGCGCAGATGGTCTCGAACGCCAGCGCGTAAAACATCACCGGCTTCACACCGCCGAGCAGGAGGATCGCCGCGCCGCGCGCGATCGCGAATCCGGCCACCGCCCAGCCGCTCGCGAGCAGGCCCAGCCGCACCCGCTCCGGCCGGGCCAGACAGGTGAAGAGAAACACCGCGAAACCGATCTCGAAGCCGCCGTAGGTGGCCACGTAGTCGGCCGTCGCCGTGTTGGTGGGCAGCGGCAGATCGACCATGGCCGCGAGCCGGTGCGGCGCGACGGCAAACGCGATCCCGAAGGCGGCGAACAGCACCGCGGCGGTGGTCAGCACGAGCCGAGGGATGGCCGGTACGGACGCCATCGTGCCCGCGATCACAACCAGGTGCCGCCCTGGTGCTCGCTCGGCTCCTGCGTGCCGGCGTCGAACTCGTGGATCCAGCCCAGGTGATGCAGCGCGCCCTCCAGCGACCCGAGGCGGGCGTTGCGCTGGTCCGCGTTGTCGCCGTCGGGAAGGTGCAGGACGTCGGCGGCGCTGATCGACGCGTACTGCACCTTGCGGGTGCGGCCGCGACGCAGCCGCTCGTAGCGCTCCAGCGCCTCGGCCAGCGGGCTCGAGCCCGCGTCGGCGAGGCACGCCGCGAGCACGACCGCGTCTTCGACCGACTGGTTGGCGCCCTGCCCGTGATGCGGCGCCAGTTGGTGTGCGGCATCGCCGAGCAGCGTCACACGTCCCTTCGTCCATCGGCCGAGCGGTGGACGATGGAACAGACCCCAGCGATTGCTCACCGGCTGCGCGGTGATCATCTCGACGACTGGCGGATGCCACCGGGCGAAGTGGCGCGACTGCTCACCCTCGGCCGCCGGCATCAGCCAGTCGCGTACCGGCCAGGGCGTCGGGTGGCGTTCCACGAGCAGGAAGTTGATGTGGTCGGGGCCCATCGGATAGTGCAACAGGTGCCCGCCCGGTCCCATCCAGAACTGCAGCGCAGTGCGGTTCGGCAGGCTCGGGAGCTTGTCCATCGGCACGATGCCGCGGAATCCACTGCACCCCGAGTACAAGGCGTCGTCGTACCCGAGCATCCAGCGCCGCACGAACGAGCGCGCGCCGTCGGCGCCGATGACGAGGTCGGCCTCGGCCGTGCTGCCGTCGTCGAAGCGCAGCGCTGCGTGCGCGCCAGTGTCGTCGATCCCGACGAGGCGCTTGTTCAGGCGAATGCGATCGAGTCCCGCGGCCGCGGACAGGATCGTCTGGAGGTCGGCGCGATGAATCCCGAAGTATGGCGCCCCGAAGCGCTCGCGGTAGGACGGCCCCACCGGGTGCTCGCCAATGAGGCGGCCGGTGCGGCCGTCGCGGTAGATCAGCGCCGAGACCTCGGCACTCCGCGAGGCCAGCTCCGGGCCGAGCCCGAACTGCTCGTAGAAGCGCGTCGCGTTGGCCGACAACGCCACTGCGGCGCCCGCCTCGCGCAATTCCGCCGTCTGTTCGTAGATGTCGACCTCGAGCCCGTACTGCCGCCGCAGCGCGATGGCCAGCGTCAACCCGCCGATGCCGGCCCCGACGACCGCGATGCGGCGTGCGTCCATTGAGACCGGATCTCCTGCCCGATGTCAGTTGTCGTAATAGAGATAGAACTCGTGCGGATGCGGCCGGAGCCGGATCGGATCCAGCTCGTTCGCTCGCTTGTACGTGACCCAGGTCTGAACCAGATCCTCGGTGAAGACATCGCCTTTCAGCAGGAAGGCGTGATCCTGCTCGAGCGCGGTGATCGCTTCGTCGAGCGAGCCGGGCGTCGTGCGAATGCCCATGTGCGTCATCTCTTCGCGCGTCATCTCGTAGATGTCACGGTCGAGCGGCTCGCCCGGGCTGATCGTGTTCTGGATGCCGTCGAGCATCGCCATCAGCATCGCCGACCAGGCGAGATAGCCGTTGCAACTCGGATCGGGACACCGGAACTCGAGCCGTTTGGCCTTCGGGCTCGCCGAATACATCGGAATCCGAATCGACGCCGAACGGTTGCGGGCCGAGAGGGCGAGGTTGACCGGCGCCTCGAACCCCGGCACCAGACGCCGGTACGAGTTGGTGGTCGGCGCGGCGAACGCCAGGATCGCCGGGGCGTGCTTCAACAGGCCCCCGGCGGCGTGAAGACCCATCTCGCTCAAACCGGCATACCCGCTGCCGGCGAACAACGGCTTGCCGCCTTTCCAGAGTGACGTGTGCGAGTGCATGCCGCTGCCGTTGTCTTCGAAGATCGGCTTGGGCATGAACGTCACCGTCTTGCCCCGGCGCTTCGCCACGTTCTTGCAGATGTACTTGTACCACATGAACTGATCCGCCATCTTCAGCAGCGGTTGGAACTGCATGTCGATTTCGCTCTGGCCGGCTGTCGCCACCTCGTGATGGTGCGCCTCGACGACGATGCCGACCTTCCGCATTTCATCGACCATCTCGCCGCGCAGATCGTGGTAGGTGTCGGTGGGGCTCACCGGAAAGTAGCCGCCCTTGAAGCTCGGTTTGTACCCGAGGTTGGGCTCCTCGATCCGCGCGGTGTTCCACGCGCCCTCGGCCGAATCGATCTCGTAGTAGCCCCGGTGCTGATTCTGCTCGTAGCGGACTTCATCGAAGATGAAGAACTCCGGCTCGGGACCGATGTAGCAGGTGTCGGCCACCCCGGACTCCTTCAAATAGGCTTCGGCCTTGCGGGCGACATGTCGAGGATCACGCGAGAAGTCCTTGTGGGTCACGGGGTCGACGATGTTCGCGATCACGCTGATCGTCGGCCGCGCGAAGAACGGGTCGATGCAGGCCGTGTCGGGATCGGGCACGGCGAGCATGTCCGATTCGTGAATCCCCATCCAGCCGCGAATCGAGGAGCCGTCGAACCCGAGGCCCTCCTTGAACGTGCCGTCGTCCCACAGATCAATCGGGAAGGAACAGTGTTGCCAACTGCCGAGCATGTCGACGAACTTCAGGTCCACCATGTCTGCCTTGTGCTTCTTCGCGAGGGCGAAAAAATCGTCGGGTGTCATAGCGGCTCCTTTCCTGCCAGTACAGCCGGCTCAGCCGGACGCGGTGCGAGTTCGTGCGAGACTCCTCAGGGTTCGCCATGTCGCGCAGGGATGCAATCGAGGTCGACATCAAGTCCCCGCCGTTCGATCAGCTGAGGAGCATATATCGCCTTTCGAGAGACCGCAGCGGCAAAGGATCAGGCGGTTGTGCCCGACACAATCTCTACGTCGCCCGTGACAGGCAGGCTCGGGTGAACGTGCTGATCAAGCTGGCCGCACGGCCGGGCCTCGTCTACCAGCAGGATCTCGCCAACGAAATCGCCAGTCTCTCGACCATCAATCGGGAACTGCCGGATTCCCGCTGCTTTCCCGTCGTCAGAGACCACGGGCACCTGCGCGATGGCCGTGTCTTCTTGATCACGACTCTGTTCGACGAGTTTCCACTGTCCGCCTCGATCGGCCTGGAACGGATGCGTAACAAGCTGGTCGGCCATCTCAGGACCGCGATCGAGATCGCCAAGCCGGTCGCCGAGTTGCATCGGCTGCGGATCTTCCACGTGGATCTGAATCCGATGAACGTCCTGTACCGGTGGGAAAAGGGCGGGCCCGTGATACGGATCGTGGACTTCGAGTCCGCGTACGAAGAGTCCCGGCATTCGCACGGCACGTTCTACAGCCCGCCGACGACCCCTGGGTATTCCGCGCCGGAGGTCTCCCGTCAGGCACCGGACGCGCGCGCGGATGTATTTTCGCTGGGCGCGGTGCTTTATACGATGCTGGCGGGCCATGCGTGGGACCGCGAGGTTGGCGCGTGCGTCCAGGAGGATGAGGACCTGGACCGGGATCTCAAGGACATTCTGCTCACCGCCGTCGACCCCGATCGCGGCAGGCGGTATCCCTCAGTTCAGGCGTTCCACTCGGCTCTGGCGACCTATCTGGAACACATCTGGCCCGGGCGCTCGTGGTAGCCGGCCGGCAACGCGTTCATTCGCCTTTCGAGAAGACATCGAGCTGGTAGCCGGCGCTCTTGAACAGGTGCTCGCGCGATTCGTCGGCCATCTGGCGGAACTTCTCCATGTTCACGCCCGCCATCCGGCCGCGGAACTTCCGAACCCGCCCGCCGATGATCACGGTGTCGATGTTGCGCACATCCGCGGCCGAGACGACCGTGCCGACCGCATGATTGGACGGATAGACGTTGATGTCGTCGGTCCGGATCATGACGAGGTCGGCCTCTTTGCCCGGCGTCAGCGTCCCGCATTTGTCGAGCAGGCCGGCGCACGCGGCGCCGCCGATCGTGGCCGACTCCAGCACCTGGCGCACGCTGACGAGCCCGCCGGCCTTGGCCTCGCCGCGGGCCCGGCGGTAGGTCGCCATCGCGCGTTGCACGTTGAACGCCACCCGCATCTCCGTGAACATGTCGGTGCCGTATGACACTTCGTTGTCGATGCTGAGGCCGGCCGTGATGCCGTGGTCGAGGGCCTTCTGAAAGGCCGAGACGCCTTCGCCCAGCCCGTACTGCGCGTCCGATCTGGGACACACGTTCACCGTGGCCCCGGCGTCCTTGATCCGCTGCCACACCTGGTCGGACCATCCCTGACAGTGGTTGAAGGTGTTGTCGGAGCGCAGCAGCTTCTCGTTCCAGAACTCCTCGAACTCGGGCCCGGCGGCATTCGACTCGGTCGTGATTCTGATCCCGAGCCGGCGGGCCAGGGCCCAGTTGTCGCGGCTCATTGCGGAAAACATCCGCAACGTGATCAGTTGATCCGTCGAGGTGAAGAACCGCTTCTGCAGCCGTTCGAGATCCTGCGGCCACTGCTGGTCCCACGTGCCGGCCGCCGGCGCGCCCGACGCGTGCACGCCGCGAATCCCCGAATCGATCAGCGCCTGCACCGCCGCATCCGAGTGTGCCGCCGAACGCGAGTTGTGGGAGTTGTCGATGACACAGGTGATGCCGGCGTCGATGCACCCCAGGGCCGTGATCAGGTTGCCGACGTAGATGTCGTGCGGGCGGTAGTGACGCGCGAATCCGTTGTGGGTGGTCGCCATGTACTCGGCGATGGCGCCGTCCGGGATGATGCGGCGCAACTGCCCTTCCCACGAATGGCGGTGCGCATCGACGAACCCCGGAATGATGATGGTGTTGCTGGCGTCGATCACCTGCGCCTGCGGCGGGGCCTTCACTTGATCGCCGACGCCGGCGATCTTCTTGCCGTCGATGAGCACGTCGCCCCTGGCGAAGTCGCCCACCTTCGGGTCGAGGCTGACGATGGTGCCGCCGCGCAGGAGGATGGGCCGGTTGGTGGCGGGGGGCTGGCGCCACTCCCGTTCCAATGTGCCGGCGTCGCCGCCCGCCGCCCCGCCCTGCGCGTGCGCGGCACGCGGGAGGAGCGTCGCCGCAGCGACGGCCGCCGCCGCCTTGAACGCGTCACGGCGAGACACCGCTCTGCCGCCGCGGTCTCTGGTGTCTCCGGCCCGGCGTCTCTCGTGCCTCATGATGCGGCCTCCCGCGCTCCGGGACGATATCGCTCAGCGCGTCGTCACTGAATGTGCTTGTAGACCGTTTCTTCGAATCCACGCAGGGCGCGAATCGCTCCGTCGTCGTAGAACGGCAGCAGCTGCATCATGTGCACGCCGCCGATGCGCCGGACCGGGTCGATCCAGAACTCGGTGTTGAAGATGCCCGCCCAGCTCAGGCTGCCGGGGCTGCGATACCCCCTCACCGCCGGATCGTTCGCCGCGATCTGAAAGCCCAGTCCGAACTTGTCCTTGCCGGCGCCGAGCGGAAAGGGCCTCGTGCGCTCCTTGTTCGCATCGGGCTGGCGCTCCACGAAGATCGCGCCGATCTGGTTTTCGCCCATCATCTTCACCGACGCGGGGGTCAGGATGCGGGCCGAGCCGAGTGTGCCGTCGTTGAGCAGCATCCGCACGAACCTGCCGTAATCCTGGATGGTCGAATACAGGCCGCCGTCGCCGCGGAAGGGCGGCGTGGGCGCCGACGGAATCGGCTGCACCGGCAGCGGCGCGATCGTGCCGGTGAACCGCGAGTACTGCGTCGGCACACGCGACTGCTTGCCCGGCACCACCGCGTACGACGTATCGACCATGCCGAGCGGGCCGAAGAGGTGCTCCTGGTACCAGCGTTCGAGCGGCACGCCCGTCACCTTCTCGACGACGAAGCCGAGCACGCGCGTGCTGGCGCTGTAGTTCCACTTCTCGCCGGGCTCGTCGAGCAGCGGCAGCTCCCACTCGCCCTTCTGCGTCTTGTTGACCAGCGCGAACTCGATCGGGTTGGTGAAAGAGTAGCCGATGCCGCTGGTATGCGCCAGCAACTGGCGGATCGTCATCGCCTTCCGCGCCGGCCTCGTGGTGTAGGTCGCGTCCTTGTCGTTGAACGTGGCGATGACCTGAAGGTTGTCGTAGCCGTCGAGGTACTTCGAGACCGGGTCGTCGAGACTCAGCTTGCCGGCTTCCATCAGCATCATGATGGCGACCGACGTCACCGGCTTCGTCATCGACGCGATCGAGAAGATCGCGTTCGCGGGCATCGGCGTGCCCTTGGCGACGTCGAGCTGACCGGCGGCCCCTTCGAACAGCACGCCCTCGCGGTCCACGACCAGTGCCGCGATGCCCGGCGCGTCGCCGCGATGGACGGAGTCGCTCAGTTGGTGCGTGAGCGCGGCCTTGCCCGCGGCCGACAACTCACGGGATTGGGTGGGCGCGCTCGCACGCTGTGCCGCGACCGTCGCGGCACAGAGGAGCGTGGCGGCGACGTACAGCGCGACGGCGGGCTTCAGTTTCATGCCGCGGAGTGTACACCCGCGGAAGAGCCGTTCAGCGGCTGCCTGCCTCCGCCCGTTCCTGGGCCCGAGCGCCGCTCAGAATGGCGCGCATCCCGTAGTTCCCCTCGTGGCAGGCGAATTCGAACAACTGCTCGCCCGTCCGCTTGAGCGGAATCATCAGCGTCCACGGCTGCGACCACACCGTCGGATCGTCGATGGTGACGTAGTACTCGAGCGTGTCGTCGGCGACGCGACGGTACTTCTCGACCGTGCGCAGCTTGTCCGTGGCACCCAGCCGGGTGGCGTTCGCCGTGTAGTTGACTGTCTCGATGACAAACGTGTCGCCGTCCCAGCGCGCCCGTGAGTCGCCGTGGTACTGCACGATCGCGCGCGAGACGTGCGGGCCGGCGCCGATCGGAAAGATGCGCGCGTCGTGAATCATCTCGGTGCGGAGTCCGATCGCGTCGGGCCCCTGCGTGATCTCGAAGTAGCTCTGATAGCCCGCGCGGATGTTCGGCGTGCCGAAGCTGATGCAGCGGGTGCCGAGCGACAGATCCTCGGGACTATCGGCCGGGCCGCGTCCCTGCCGGGCCGCCGCCTGGGCTCGTGCGCGCTCCGCTGCGCCCGGCGCCTGCGGTGGGATGCGACCGTCGGGCGGATCGATGATGAGCGACGTGCGGTTGTCGAACACGCGGTCCGACAGCCACGACTGATCGTAGTTGCCGGTCTGGGTGTCGGCGGACTTGAATTTCTCCTTGCCCTCGAGCGCCGCGAGGATCAGCTCGTCGCCGAAGAACGCGTCACCGCCGTCCTGCAGCGCCTGCACGCGCTTCTTCAAGTCGGCGAGCTCGGCGTCGGTCATCGTGGCGCGGCCCCCCCACTGCTTCGGACGCTCGAGCGGCGTCATGCCGTTGTTGGCCCAGACGCCCTGCAAATCGGGGCGGCCGTCGAACGTTCGCGGCACCGACCAGGCCGCGGAACTCTTCGACTGACCGCCGGATACCACCGCCGTAGAAAGGGCGACGCCCACTACGATGCACGTCACGATTCGTTCACGCATGGCTCTCTCCTGAGCGCACGCCGTCCGAGGCCGCGGGCCTCGGGCCGGTTGCACCGCACAGTGTGCACGAAATCGGCCTCTCTGGCGCATGCCTCTTCCGAGGTAGCTGCCGAGCTCCAGTTGCCAGTTCATCCGCGGTGTTCCCCCGTTTTCGAGTCAGAAGGTAAAGCGGTAATCGGGACACAGAGAATGCCCCTGCAGATCGGCGGCGTTCATGAACTCGCGAATCATGAACGGGTTCGTCCGCTTGTTGAACACCGCGTTCCGGATCACTTCGAAGCCGTGCTCGATGCCCGACGCCTCGTCGATGTCGATGTCCGCGGCGAGGCCGCCCGTCGCCAGTTCGGTCATGAACGTCACCTGCAGATTCGCATGCGGGTCTTTCGACTTGAAGCTCTCGAGCGGCGGCGAGAAACCGGGCGGCGGTTCGTGCAGCGCGCCCGGTGCCGACTTGAACATCGGTGCGGCACGCAGCTGATCGCGCAGCCCGTCGGCGACGCGGGCAAACAGCCGATCCTGCCGCACGATCAGGAGATCGCGAAACGCCGGCAGGCAGCCGGCCGCCGTCGTTTCATCGCTGGCCTTCTTCAGGATGTTGAGGAAGCAGGCCTTCCGCAGCGGGCTCATTTGCTGGTAGAGGGCCGTCCCCGACAGGCCCACCAGGTCGCTGTCCTCAGGCCGGTCCACGATCATCGTGGCCTGCGCGAGCATGGCCTGCGCCGTCGGGGGCAGGTTGTTCGGGGCGGGAGCCTGAATCCCTTTCACGTCGCCCGGCTTCACCCAGAACTCCACGTCGTCGCTGGCGACGTTGTCGCGGTCTTCCTGAATGAGCTGAAAGAACGCGTACTTTTTGTGGCTTGGCGTGGACGCCCGCAGCTCGTACATGGTGCCCGGGCCGGTCTGACAGGCGATGCCGGTAATCGTGAGGACCCCGACCGGGCCATTGACCTTCACCACCATGTTCTCGCCCCCCGCCCCTGGCGATCCCTGGACGCGCCTGAGATCGATCTCCACGCGTCCCTTGACGAGATCGCCCGACATGTCGGACAGGTGCACGACGAGGTTGCCCTTTGGCATGGAATCAGTCTCCTGATGTGGTGTGCCACAACGGGTCGAGCCGCGGCACCGGCCGCATTGTACGCGCCCGGGCCGCGTGCTACGCTACGCGCGCATGGCCACGCTGACTTTTCCCGACGTTCCGGCGAAGGGCGCCTTCGTCTCGATGGACGACATCCGTCGCCTCTGCGAGGCCAAGGATCTGCCGCGCCTCTGGCGGCGGATCGCCGCCGACCCGCCGCCCAAACCCTTCTCGAGCGACGGCTGCAGCCTGTTCTTCAACCAGCTCGCCAACATCAACATCTACCCCGCGTGCTTCTTCCACGATCTGAAGTACTGGAGCGGGTATCCCGTGTCCACGCCCGAGGAGCGTCTCGAGCGCTTCGCCGCCGATGCCGAGCTGATGGTGGACGTGGCGTCGCTCGGCGCGGACTTCTTCATCGCCGAAACCATGTTCCGCGGCGTGCGCACCGGAGGCGGGCCGGTGTCGCTGCCTTTCTCGTGGGGGTTCGGGCGGCTGTAGCGTGCACGCGCGCGACGGCCGTCCCCGCGCGTAACAGGATTACGACCGACGTAACGCCCTGATCCCGGCCCTTTCGAAACCTCGCGATTCTTCGGTTCGCTATTCGCGCGCTCGCCGGTACTTGCCTTGCAGTCCCACTCCAGCGGCGGGGACTGTGAGGGAATCGGCATGCGACTCCGTGAGTTCGCGCTCGTGTCCATCGCCGGCGTGCTGCTCGGAAGCTGCGGCAGCAGCTCCACGCCAAGCTCGCCTTCGACGCCGGCTGCTCCAACGGCCATCACCATCGTCGGTCAAAACGGCACGCGAGCCTTCTCGCCCAACCCCGCCAACTTTAGCGGGCAGATGATCGTCTTCAAGAACAACGACTCGATCGTCCATCGCGTGGTGCTGAACGACGGCAGCGTCGACACCGGCGACATCGCCCCTGGGGCGACCAGCCGCACGGTGGCGATGCCAGCCGGCGGCACCAACTACCACTGCCAGCTCCATCCCGGGATGATCGGCGCCGTGTCCGGTTCGTCCGGCGGCCCGCCGGCATGCTCCGGGGCGTACTGCGATCCGTATTGAGGGATGCCAGCCTAACGGGTCACGACCTTGAAGAGCGTCGTCGCGGAAAGCGGCACGAGCGGTCCTCCGCGCACGCCGTAGACCGCGCCGTCCCGGCCAGCTGAGAGCCGTAGGAAGGACACCGGCTCGGGAAGGCTTTCGACCATCGCAAACCGGCCGGATCGATCGATGCGAAACACCGTACCCATCAGGGAGCCGCCGCGGCTGGTCGCGCCATAGACGGATCCATCCGCGGCCCGCACCAGGCCCGGCGCGGGGTTGGCGCCGTCGGACCACATGAACCGGTGCACAACGGAGTAGCGGCCCTCCGCCGTCATCCTGAACACCGTGCCGAAGGACGGCGGGGGCGTGAGATTCGACAGCGCCGTGAAATCGGGCCCGCCACCGCCGGACGTGACGCCATACAAGCTGCCGTCCGGCATCGCCGCGACAGCAACCGGATCGGCGCCGTCGGTGGAACTGGTCTTCTGAAACGCGTGCAGGAGCCGGTATTCGCCGCTGGGCCCGATCCGAAACAGGGTGCCACCCACGGCCTCGCTGCCGCCCGCGGTCGTCGTGCCGTACAGCACGCCGTCCGACGCCTGGATCAGGGTGTTGGGCGTCCCGTCCGTCGTGAACGGGAACGCGCGCAGGATCGACAGGTCGCCCTCGCGCGTCATTCGATACACCGCGCTTCTCAACTCCGGATACACGAGCACACCGTAGAAATTGCCGTCGGCGCCCTGAAGGAACGGTCCCGACGGCGTGCCCTCGGCTCTCGTGAACGTCCTGGCCCCCGTGAGCGCCCCCGTGGCGGGGTCGATGCGAAAAATGCTTCCGCCTCCTACAACCGGCGGTGCCCCCACATCCGGCGCAACGGATACAGCCGCCGTGGTGCCGTAGAGGCCTCCGTCGTCAGCCACCACCAGCGCATTCGCCGAGAAGGTCCCCTGCGCCGCCGTGAGCGCGTACACCCTGGCGAAGCGCGTACCGGCCAGGCGGTAGATCGTGGCGGCCTCGCCGCCAGGCGTGGAGGCGATCACGCCGAACAGTGTGCCGTCCGGCCCCTCGGTGAGGGGCGTAAGCGGACCCGACGTCTTGTCCGGGAACTGATAGATCGTCTCGAACACCGTGGCCGCGGCCAAACCGACAGTTGCGGTGACCAGCAGGACCAGAAGGGCAAAGACCCTCGGGCGCATCAGCCCTTATAACGCACAAGCGGCCCGCACCGAACACTCCAATGCCAGGCGCCAGATGAACGCTCGACAGGCATGACCGTTGGCGGTGTTAGGATTCGCGTCATGACTGACGCACCTGTGGGGAATGGTACACGCGTCGTGCGGCGGTTCGCCCGAATCGGACTCGTCGCCGCGCTCGGCGTCGCACTGGCCGTGGCCGCCGGAGTGGCGCAGCAGGCGAAGCCGGAGGCGCCGATGCGCATCGAGAAGGTCAAGGACGGCCTGTATCTCGTGCGCGGGCCTTTCAACCGCTGCGCGCCGAACGGCTGCGGGGGCGGGTATGGCGACGACGGCTTTCTGCACGAGGCCGGCGACGTGGCCGTCCGCGTGACATCCGAAGGCCTGATCCTCGTTGACGACAAGTATCAGGAGAATGTGGCCGAGGTGCTCGAGAAGGTGAAGAGCGTCAGCACTTTGCCCGTGAAGTACCTTCTCAACACGCACCATCACACCGACCACGCCGGCGGCAACGAAAGCTTCGTGAAGCTCACCGAGGTGATCGCGCACCGCAACGTGCGCGAGAACTTTCTCCGCAACAAGCAGCCGGGTGCGCCGCGCATCGTCTTCAGCCAGGACACGTCGGTGTTTCTCGGCGGCGTCGAAGTGCGCGCCTACTATTTCGGCCGCGGCCACACCAACGGCGACGCCGTCATCCACTTCCCCGACCTGCGCGTGATTCACACCGGAGACCTCATCACCGAAGGCATGCCGGTGCTGGACTACCGGAACGGGGCCAGCGCCGTCGAGTGGGTGAAGGTGCTCGACGAGATCCTGAAGCTCGATTTCGACGTCGTGATTCCGGGACACGGGGCCCTCCTGACGAAGGAGCGCGTGCGGTCGGATCGCGACAAGCTCGTGAAGATGAACGAGCGGATGACGGCGCTGGTGCGCAAGGGCGTCCCGAAGGAGAGCGTCTTCGCCCAGCTCGGGCTGGCGGATCTCGGCTGGGACAAGACGGTGAGCACGGTGGCCTTCACCGGTGGCCTGAGCGGCTACTACGACGAGATGAAGGCGCAGATCGGCAAATAGCCGACCGGGCTCGCCGCAAGCATCCAGCGAACGCGATCGTGCCGGCACATATCAGAAGGCCTCGACGACGCTGATATAGAGGGCAGAGCTGTCTTTCCCCCACGCATAGTCGGCGCGCAGATTGACGTGGTTGCGTTTGGCGACCGTGAACCGCAGGCCGACCCCGCCACCCGGCAGCGCGTCATTCCAGTTGAGGGCCCCGAAGTCCGGCACCACTTCGCCGCCGCCGGCGAACACCGTGCCTCCAAAGCGCCACCACAACTCGGAGCGCCACTCCGCCTGCGCGGCGATCATCGTGCGATCGCGGTATTGCCCTACGCTGTAGCCACGGAGATCCTGACTCTTGCCCAGCATGCACAGGTCGTAGAACGGGACTTCTCCAGCGACGCCGCACGCGCCCGCGTGCCACGCAAACACATGCCGCGAGCCGACGGCGGTATAGCTGTTGATCCAGCCCTGATACGCCTGGTAGTTGCGAGTGCCACCCACCGCCTCGTCGTAGAAGCTGACGATGCCCTGCACCTGCATCCCGCGCTTGGGATAGAACGGGTTGTCTCGCGAGTCGTACTGCAGGCGCGGGCCCAGGGACGCGGTCCTGAGGTCCGCGTCCTGCGCCGGCAGCGTCGGGCCGTCTGGAATCGCGATGCTGCCGGTGGAGACCGTCATGCGCAGGATCTGATATCGCGCGCCGATGTACCAATTCGGGACGATACGGATCAGCCCTTCGATCGCACCCGCCGGGCCGACCTGATTCAGATCGATGGACACGCCGTCGGCGCCCGCCGACTGGCCGATGCCGTAGAACTTGTAGTTGATGTCGGCGTAGGCCGCCACGCCGAGCAGGCGGAACCGGTCGTGCCCGAGGTGGAGACTCTGCAGGGCGGCGACGCCCCAGCTGTCGTTGCTGGTCTTGAAGCCGGCGACGCCGCTGGCCGACGGCGCCGTGACGGCATCGTTCCGGTCGGTGCGATAGAGATAGCCGGCCACGAACGCCAGGCCGTTCTCGAGCGTGGGGTTCACCATCGGCATCGGCGCCACCACGAATTCGCCGCGCTTGAGCGGGTCCGCCGCCGGATCGGTCGCAACCGGAGTGGCCTGGTCCACCGCCGCAATCCCTTCCACGCCGCTCGTGTCCCCCGTCACCATGCCGTACGGGGACACGGCCGTACCCGAGGCAGGCGACTGGGCCGCCGCACCGGTCGCAAGCGCGACCGTCAGCCCTGAGACGATCGCCAGCGCACGCATTCGAGACGGGACGAGCAGGCCGCCGGACCGGAGTCTATTGGACGAGCGGAATGCCTGCGGCCAGCTCGTACCGGATGGCTGCCCGAATCTTGTTTTCGATCTGGATGTAGCGGGCCGCCTTGGCGGCGGGCAGGACGCCCATCACCTTGGGCACCAGCGCGCTCTTCGCTTTCACCTCGGCGTCGTCGATCGCCACACTCTCGTCGAGCAGCTTCTTCGCCACGTCGTTGGCAACCGGTCCTTTGTTGTAGGCGCTCGCGTACGACTCGATCACCGCCGCCATGCGCTGGTTGATCTGCTGCAGGTCTTTCTGGTACGCCTCGTACAGGGGCCAGAACGCCGTGCCTTCTGCGTCCGTCAGCATCAGGTTCGCGGCGACCACCAGCTTCTTGTCCGCCTTGACCTTCTGGCGAAGGATCTCCATGTTGTTCGTCGCGGGAGTCTGGGCCATCGCGGACGCGGCCAGCCCGGCCACGATCGCACACGCCGTCACGAGTCTCGTCATCATCACCATCTTCGGCTCCTCAGCGACGGCACTCCGGCCATCTGCCCGTCGCTTCTCGTCCGGTGGCAAGGAGCAGGCCAGGCACAGGACGGCGGTGTTCGCGCCGGAAATCCAGAAGAAATCGACAACTCGCGTTCGGTTCGGATGGGCCCTTGCCTATGCTCCCCGTCTGCCGTGAGCGGCGCTCACGGACTGCCGTGAGCGCTCGTTGGCCGGGCCAGGCCACGCCCGCCGTCCCGCGGCCGTGCTAAGGCAGCAGTTCGGCGAAGAACTCGTTCACCATCCGCCGGTTCGGATCGACGGTCCGCAGCCAGCCGGCCAACTTCGTCCAGCGATCGCCGTAGGCGGCGACGACATGCGCTTTCTGGACGAACGGGCTTTGATTCAGCAGCGGGATCCCGCCGCGCTGATAGGCCCACTCGTTGAACGCCTTCAGGAAGTCGGCCCACGCCCCAGGCTCCGACTCGCTGACCGCATGAATCGGGTCGAGCGAGATGATGTCGCCGTCGTGGGTATAGGACAGCAGCGAGCTGGCGTCCTTGCGGATGAAATACGACCCGAGCGGCATGTTGCAGCGGAAGCCCGTCCGCGTGTAGTACTCGTCGGCCCATTGCACGTAGTCCTGCAGGTTCTTGACGTAGGCGGCGCGCGGAAAGGCCCAGAAGGTAAAGGCGTAGCGCGCCGACTTCGGGGTCTTCGAGTAGTCCACCGTCTTGTCGGGGGCCTCGAGCGTAAAACCGCCGCCGGCGCTCAGCAGGCGATAGAACCCCAGCTCGATCCCCGAGCCCACCTTTTCGGCGGCGGGCGCCAGCGCCGAGCCGCCGAGATGATCCCGCAGCCCGCGGCCGATGAAGGCGGCCAGGAAATTCCACCCGAAGCGGCGCGCATCGGCCAGCCATTCGTGCTTCAACTCCGGCGCGGTGTTCCGCGCCTGAATCACGAGCGAGTCGCCGATCGTCCACAGGACCATGGTCTGGTTCGACGCAAGCGCCTTCGCGATGATGTCCTCGGTGAGCTCCTTCACCGGATGGACGTCGTAGTTGAACCGGATGATCTCGATCGGCTTGATGCGGAACGTCACCTCGTAGACAATCCCGGCCAGCCCGTAGCTCGCCCTGATGTACGGGAGCAGCTCGGGATTTCTACTCTCGGACGCCTCCTCCAGCGTCCCCGACGGGCTCACCCACTTGATCCCCGTGAGGTAGGAGTTGAGCTGCCCCAGCGCGACGCCGTCCAGGCTGTCCTTCGTCTGGCAGCACGCCGCCGAGCCGAGCGTGATGTTGCCGATCTCGATGTTCAGCATGAACTGCAGCTTCAGCCCGCGCAGCATCCTGGCCGCCTGAACGAGCTGCAGTCCGGCCTGGGCCGTGATCGTCATCGTCTCGGTGTCGATCCTCACCACCTGGTTCAAATCCGCCATGCTGACGATCGTTCCTGTCGATGCGGCACAGGGCGTCAGCGAGTGGTTGCTGCCCAAGGCACGCACCGGGCTCGGATACCGAGTCGTGTCGCGCAGGATCGCCTGCAGCTCCTCGACGCTCTTCGGCTGCACGTACTCCTGGGGCGTGGTGACGATCGCGCCGTCGTAGTTCGTGATGCTGGTGGCCACGTGTGCGTCTCCGTGCGAAAGAAGATTGGCGAAGGGCGAATCGTATCCCGGTTCCACGGCCAAACCAGGGCGGGTTCGCCCTCCGGAGCACAGGCAACGAGCGCTCCCACGCTGGGTGAGGGCGGGGCCTAGACGGGACGCTCAAAACTGGCTCGGCCCTGATAGGATTGCGCTCCGCATGAGCTGTGCCGCATTGGCGGGCCCATGCCACCCAAGGCGTGGAGGCGGGCGGGGGGCCTCCCTTCACGATTGGAGCGACCATGAAACGAAGAGAGTTCGTCGAGCAACTGGGGATCGGGTCGGCGCTGGCGGCCGCTGCCGGCGTCGCGGTCGCGGCGCAGGATCACGACGGGCACGCGGATCGACCTGTATCTGGCCCGCTCGCCAACGCGACCGTGAGCTTCGGCGCCTGGCAGGTCGGCACTGTAGACGCGCCGTTGGACCGGACGACGGGGCCGGCGCTGGCGCCGTTCGCACCGAACCACCATGCGCTGGTGCCGTTCAACGTGACCATCAAGGAAGGCGGGGCGGTGAACTTCGTGCTCGCCGGCTTTCATCAGGTCGTCGTCTACGCGCCGGGAAAAACGCCCGACGACGTCGATCGAAGTGTCCTGTTGCCGATCCCGGGGGCGCCGCCGGTGGTAGGGCTGATTGACGACCCGGCGGGACGTATCTACAGGGGCGTCGATCCGCGGCTGCTCAGTCCGGCGCCTCCGGCAGCACCGAACCTGCTGTCGCAGGACCGGGTCGAGGTGGTCGGGTTTACCACGCGCGGCACCTATCTCGTCATCTGCGCCGTCAACGTGCACTTCGCCGACGGCATGTACGGCTGGGTGAAGGTCGTCCGCTAGTTCGAGCACGGCCGGCGGCCGCGAGGGTTGCCTCCTCCGTGACCGCCGGCCATCTCCGTCAGAACGTGACCGATGCGCGTACCCCCGCGCGGCCCGGCGTCAGGATCGGTCGCACCGCCACCTTCGCGCTCGACCCACTTCTGGCGAAGATGATGTGATCGCCGGAGATCAACGCATCGATACCGGCGCCGACGCCGGCGCCCAGGCCGCCGTAGATGAGCGCGAACACGGGAATCACCGCGCCGCTGTCGCCGACCTCCGCGGCGAAGCTGATCCCGACAAGCAGCCCGAAACCACCGCCGACGGCCAACCCCCACTTCGTGCCGTTGGCGAGCGGGTCGGCACGCCGCGCCCGGATCGCGTCGATGTCGCTCTCGACGAACTGTCGTCGCTCCCCTGCCACCACGAGCGCGAGCGACGACGAGGACAGTTCGGCAACGGTTCCCCGCACCTCTTGGCCCGCGCGGTCGATCACTCGGATCTTCTCTCCCGGCTTGACGAGCACCCGGAGCTGCTCGAACGAGCCCGCCAGTTGCTGCGCGTCCGCGCGGGTGACGACGAGCGTGAGGAGAACGGCTGCAAGCACGACGCGCGCTGTTGTCGTAGGGCCCATGGTGCAACTCCTTGAGTGGTCGAGCGGCTCGACTCGAAGGAGTGTGGCGGCGCAGGCGGCTGGAAGTCCTGACCGAAGGGCTGAAAAACCCTGAATCCTGTGGCGGTTCGCTCAGGAGCCGTTTCGCCTGAGCGGCCACGGTCACTCTGTTGCTGACTCGTCTCGCCAGATAGACTGCACGACGATGTTCACGATCATTGCCCGATGGACGATCGCTCACGGCCGCGAGGCCGCCGCCCGTACCGCACTCATCCGCCTCGCGAAGCAAGTGCGCGCCCGGGAGCCGGGCACGCTGCTCTACCTGGTCTTCGTGCCCGACATGAAGGAGCTGTCGTTACCCACGGCGTCGCCGCTGGAGGTGGTGTTCGTGGAAGGCTACAAGAGCAAGAGGGCCTTCCTGGCGCACCTCAATGGCCCGGTGTTCACGCAGTTCAAGGCGAAGCATCAGGGATTGTTCCTGAGCACCACCGTCACGGGGCGGGATGGCGAGCCGGTGGAGAGTCCGTTCGTCCTCGTGCAGAACTTGCGGCGTCTGGGCGGGTTCGTCCGTGGAGCAGGAGTGTGACTGGCACAGAACCGCAAGTCCAGCAACGCTCGCGATGCTCGATGCCTCCAGAGTTCACGGATGTACGAGGTCGACCAAAGGCCCTTTATGCGAATTCGAGCCAGACACCGCGCGCGCCGCTTCGGCTCCGCTGGTGCTAGAAGTCCACCGTGACGTTGAGCCGCACGAACCGTGGATTCAGGATTGCCAGCGGCTGCAAATACTGTCTGCCGTCTCCATAGTTCTGCTGGTACGACGTGGGTGTATTGGCGTTGGTGAGGTTCAGAATGTCAGCCGCGAGGTTGACACGCGTGCCGCCCATGGTTAGGTTCTTCCCGAACCTCATGTCGATCTGATTGATTCGCTCGCCGTAGACCGTCCCCGGCTGCAGCAGGTTGACCTGGCCCTGCGGCGTCGTGCAGGGCGGACAGTCCCGTGCTGTTGCCTTCGGGTGCCGCCTGCGTCCCGGTGCCTACGCCGAACAGCACGTTCGGCTGTGAACCACCGCGGCGTGGGCGACCGCCAGGTCTGGATCGAGTTCCAACGCCTTGAAGGCTGCGTTGCGAATCCGGTCGGAGTCCGGCCGTCCAACCGCAATTCCGTAGTTGCGCAGCGCGATGGACAGAAGGGCGTAGGCCTCGGCATAGTCGGGCTGGATCGAAATCGCGCGCTCAAAGGACCCGATCGCCTGCTTGTAGCTTGCGACGTCGTTTCGCCATTCTTGATAACGCCCGAGGAGGTACGCGTCCTGCGCGTCGGGCGCAACTCGCCGCGGCGTCTTCGTGAGACGCTGCCGTTCGGTGGGCGTCACCTCGGCCCGGATCTCGTCGGCAATCGCATTGGCCACATTCGATTCGAGCTCCAGCAGATCGCTCGTGCTCCCGTTGAACTCCTTGGCCCAGAGATGGGTGTCCGTGGATGCGCGGATCAGCTGCGCGATGATCCGCACCCGCGTCCCCGACCGCTGCACCGAACTTTCAACGATGGCGTCCACGCCGAGCAGGCGGCCAATCTCCGGAATCGGGGGCGGGTTGTCCTTAAAGCGCATGGCGGAGGTCCGCGAGGTGACCGCCAGCGAGTGAATCTGCGCCAGGCGTGCGCTCAATGACTCGGTCATCCCGTCGCTGAAGTACTCCTGGCCCGGATCACCCGAGAGGTTCTGGAACGGCAGCACCGCAATGGACCGGATGGGCGGCGTCCCGCCCGCGAGGCGGCCGCTTCCGCGGAACAGCACCACTCCAACCGCGGCGGCCGCCACGGGCACCGCCACGACCGAGATGAGGCCACGGCCGACACGGCGCCGCGGCCTGGGACTCGCTCCGTCCCGGGAACTCCTTTTGCGGCGGCGAACACCTTCGAGGAGCTGGCCGACGTGCGGCGAGTGGCCAGGCCCCGCCGGCCGCTCAGCATCTCGTGGACGACCGACCGGCGGTCTTCGTCCACATCGAAAGACCACGACCGGTGTGCCCACGGCCTCGCGGTCCACGTGCTGCTGTTGGACGGTGCGCGGGGAGAGCGCTTCATCAAGACGGAACAGGTGAAACGGCGGGCGCTCGCGCAGGCCAACAGCGACGCGCGGCGCGTCTACGTGTTCTGGGACCGCGTCGGCCCCTCGGTGGATCATCAGGCGGTCGCGCATGGCGATGCACTGGGGCTCCTGATCGCGCATGAACTCGGGCACGTACTGCTGCCATCCGGTGGACACTCCGCGAGAGCATCATGCAGGCGAACTACAACGTGCACCTGTCGTACGGGTTGAAGTTTGACCCCGAGGATTCAGCGGCGATGCGGGCGTTTATCGTCGCGGCGCAGGGACAGGCGTTGACGAGCCGGCGGTCGGCCGCCGAGCAGCCGTCCGACATCGACTACTTGCCGCCGGGCACAGCTAATGTCAGTCGGGCGACGGCACGGCCGGTGGCGCAGAAGCGGTGGCACCTGCCGATTCGGGAATCCTTGGGCGAGCTCCTTTGGCGATGCCACAAGATCGTTTTGCAGAATTCCGCAGGAATTCATCAACTCGATGTTTCCGGAGTTTTGGCACAGTTGGGCTTTCGGCACGGTCCAGTGCATCGATTTCACCTACGACACGGCGTTCGGCTGCGCGGGTACGCGTCAGCGCGAATTACCCTGCGGGCTCAGGTCGTCGTAAATAGCGTCGACGAACATGGCGCCGGTGTAGGACGGCGTCGCATAGACCCCGTCGTACTCGCGAGTGGCGTCGAGACGGCGGATCCGGTCGAGCGTCATGCCTGCCTTGCGCGCATCGCGCACCCGATCGCGAATGATCGTCACCATGTCGCGGTACTCGACGACGTCGGACTGGTTGCCGATGCGGCCGTGCGCAGGCACGATACGTGTTCCGCCCTGCTGGTTCAGTTCCGGGACCGCAATGTCCACCAGCTCGTTCAGGCCGTCGAGCACACCCTGAATCGAGCCGCCTCGCGCCCGGTCGAACTTCGGATACGAGGTGGTCGTGAACACGTCGCCGGCGGCGATCACGTCCGAGCCCCGGAACCAGACGATAACGTTGCCGTCGGTGAGCGCCGGTCTCCAGCGGATCTCGATCGGCTCGTGGTTGAAGAAGAGCTTCTTCTTCGCCGTGAAGAACGTGTCCGTCGGCCACAACCGCTCGGGCAGCAGCGTCGGACTGCCGGGCAGGCTGATCCGGTTGAACCCCTTTTCGTGGGCGAAGATCGTCGCCTGCGGTCCGCCGAGATAGCCCGTGTTGCCCTGAAACATCGGTTGTCCGGCCGCGGCGATGTTCGCATTGCCGCCGATGTGATCGAGGTCGATGCTGGTGTCGACGATGCCTCGAATGGGTCCCTTGGTGAGGCGGCGGACTTCGGCGATCACCTTGTCGCTGACCTCTGGCACGCTGGCATCGACGAGGAGCGCCCCCTGATCGCCCACCTGCGCGACCACGTTGCTGCCTGCCCCGGTGACGATCAGGTAGACGTTGCCCTGCACCGGCAGCACTTCGACACCCGCCTTCGACAAGTCGGGGCGGCCCGGCCGGTACTTCTGCTGGTCGGCGGTCAGCCCGCCGCCGGGCGCCTGCGCACCCTGAACGACCCACGAGCCTGCCACCAACGCGGCCAGGAGCGTGGTGATCGCGATCGCCCTGATCCGATGCTTCATCTGCGCCTCACTTACCGCCACCAGCCGCCCGCCACCGCTCGATGGTCCGCTGGTATTCGGGGTACGTGGTCGCGGCGCCGCCCTGCGTGGCCTCGAACGGCAGCTTGAACTGTTCGGCGGGCTCGGTGTGCTTCGTGCCGAGCGGATAGTGCGGTACCCAGCCCACTTCCTTTCCCGCAAGCTCGTCCACCGACTCCCAGGGCATGACCGGGCCGACGGTCTGGCCGGGGTTGCGCACCCACGACTGGCTGCGGACGAGTGGCTCCTCGAGGTAGATGGGGTCCTCGACGATCGAGACCATCGTCAAGAGGTCGCCGTGCAGGAAGAACTCCTCGGTCATCACGGCATACGGGCTGGCATAGACGCCGACCTTCTGGAGGACCCCCATCTTCATGTGCGTGGTGGTCACCGTCAGACGGCCGTCGTGGAACGTGCCCGTGGAGAACCCGTCCCACGTGTACTCCGCGAAATGGGACGGGTGGGCGCGTCCATCTACCCAGATCGTCCGGTCCGAACGCCCGAACACGCCGACCAGCCGCAGCGCGAGGAGCTGCTCCGACACCGGATCGCGCACCTCGCTGATGCGTATGTTCGGGCCCTCGCCCCGCATCGCATAGACAGCAGGCCACGCCTGCGCCATGCGTTCGGGTTGCGAAAGCACATCGGCATCCCAGCTCTCGGCCATCTGGCGCGCCGCGGCGTTGATCGGCAGGCCGGTGTAGTCACCGAGCAGCCCGCCGGCGCCGCGGTAAACGGCGTCTTCATGCACCCTGGCCGCCCACTCACCCGCCAGATCGATCCTCGAGCCCTGGGCGAACGCCTGCGTCGCGACCACGCTTCCCGCAAGCAGCCACACGCAGGCGAGCCGTCCCTGTCTTGAATCGGCCATGCCACTCCTCGGATGCAGAAAGATCTCTTCTCTGGCGCAGATTAGCATGCCCGCACGCGCTGACGCCGGTGCTCAGGCTGATCGCGCGCGCGTACAGAGATGTCACATGGGCTCAGTAATGGCTGGAGCCCTCCGCCGCATCGACACGGCCGCGATGCAGGCGGAAGAGCAGCACGAAGTACGCGACGGCCAGGAGGAAGCCGGCCGGCCACCAGTAGAGACCCACCCGCAGCGCCTCCGGACTCGAGGCGGCATTGAATGCTGTCAAGGAACGCGACGGGTCGTTGGCCGCCGCGATCATCACCGGATAGACCGAAGCGGCCGTGGCGGCGAGGATGCCGAGCAGGAAGAGCGCGGAACCGAGGAAGGCGTCGCGATCGCGGCCGGCACGGCGCGCGGCCAGACTCGACGCGAGACCGCCAAGAAAGACCACCGCGCAGGCCCAGGCGAGCGGGCGCGACAGAAACCCACGAACCAGACCCGGCGCCACGGTCCACGTGGCCGCGGTGGCCGCCGCCCACAGGACGACGACAACCGGAAAGAGGCGCGCGGCGGTCCCGACCGCCCGGTCACGTACCGGTCCGGCCGTCCGCCAGGCCAGGAAGAGCGCGCCATGGTGCGCCAGCGCCGTCAGGCCGAGGAGACCGGCCAGGACCGTGAACCAGTCGAGGATGCCCAACGCACCAAACGGCGAGAAGGAATCGAACAGCGCGAGCGTGAACCAGCCGTTGTCGTCGATCGGGACGCCTCGCACGAGGTTGCCGAGCGCCACGCCGAACAGTACCGGCGCGAGCGTCGATGCCAGCCAGAACGTGCCGTCCCAGAACGTCTGCCACAGGCCATCGGCGACGTGCGAGCGGAGCTCGATCGCGATGCCTCGCAGGATGAGCACCCACAGCACGAGCATGATCGCGAGATAGAACCCCGAGAGCCCGACCGCGAGCACGCGAGGGAACGCGAGAAACAGCACACCGCCCCCGGCCAGCAGCCAGACCTCGTTGGCATCCCAGAAGGGGCCGATCGCGGCAAGCACCTGGCGCCGCTCCGCGTCGGAGCGCGCCACCCGCAGGTGAAGCGTGCCGGCCCCGAAATCGAAGCCATCGAGCACGACGTAGACGGCGACCACCACCGACACGATCGCGAACCAGAGCATCTCCATGGCCGCGACTCCTCAGTGCGCGGCGGGCGCAGCGCCGCGGTCGATCTCGCGCGCCACCAGCCACAGGAAGACGACGCCGAGTATGAAATACAGGCCGGCGAACCCGAGCAGCGTGAACAGCGTCGTGCCGGCGTGAACGGTCGGCGAGGCTCCATCGGCGGTGCGCATCAGGCCGTAGACGAGCCATGGCTGACGGCCGAACTCGGCCGTCAGCCAACCGGCGGTGTTGGCGATGAACGGAAACGGCATCGCGAGCACCAGCGTCCAGAGGATCGGCCGCGCACGCTCCAATCGATCCCGCCAGAGCCACAGGGTCGCGATGGCCATCAGCGCGACGAACAGCGTGCCCAGGCCCACCATGATGTGGAAGCTGTAATAGAGCAGCTCGATATTGTCGGGCCAGTCGCGCTCCGGAAACGAATCGAGGCCGCGAACCGTGGCGGCCACGTCGCCATAAGCCACCCACGACAGGACGGCCGGCAGCATGACCGGATTGTCGAGACGTTTCGCCGCGACGTTGGGCTGTCCGATTGTCGCCAGCGGGGCGTATGCGCCGCTCTCGAAGCGTCCTTCCATGGCCGCCAGCGTCGCCGGCTGCCGCTCGGCCACCTGTCTGGCCTGCTCGTGACCCGTCGGGAAGCCGGCGAGCAGCGAGGCGACGAGCCCTGCCACCACCCCCGTGCGAAGCGAGACACGCGCAGCCGCGTGATGCTGCCCGCGAAGCAGCCAGAAGGCGCCGACGCCGGCCATGACGAACGCCCCGGTCACGGTCGCCGCGACCTGGTTGTGCGCGAACTGTCGTAGCGCCCACGGGCTGAAGACGAACGCCGCGAGGTCGGCGACCTGATAGCTGCCGTCGGCGGCGATCCGGTGGCCGACCGGATACTGCATGAACGCGTTCGTGGCGATGATGAAGTAGCCTGAGAGCCAGCTCCCCACGAGCAAGGCCACGGCTGCGAGCAGGTGGAGCCGTGGACCGAGCCGCTGCTCACCAAAGACCAGCAGGCCGATGAAGCTCGATTCGAGGAAGAACGCGAAGATGCCCTCCATGGCGAGGGTCTGGCCGATCACTCCGCCGGTCTGGCGCGAGAACCGGGCCCAGTTCGTCCCCAACTGGAACTCCATCGGGACGCCGGTCACGACGCCCATGGCGAACGACAGCCCGAAGATGCGGATCCAGAACCGCGATGTCTCCTGCCACGGTCCAGCGGGAAAGCGCCTCCCGATCACCTTCAGCACCACGATGAGCAGCGCGAGCCCCATCGTGAGCTGCGGAAAGATGTAGTGAAACGTCAGGGTGAAGCCGAACTGTACGCGATGCCAGAAAGCGGGATCTGCCATGGCTCTACCCGAGTGAGGATCGGCCCGCACGTCGGCACGGGTCGACGGCGGGGACAGCCAATCTCTGCACAGCGCACGCCACCAACGCGTTGGCGAGCACGATCACGTCAGTAGTGCCGCAGCCGTCGGACTATCTCCGAGTCCGTAAAGTGTCGTCGGATCGTGTCGTTGGGCAACGCCCGCGGAATCCCCGCAGTGAGCCCTTGCGCTTCTGCTAACGCCGCGTCGTCGCCCTCGATGCCAAGTAGCGCGTCGAGAGCCGACAATTCGAACGCCCGCTGGTCGCCGCCGCCCCAGGCACGGAGCAGCTCGGTGACGTTCGCGGCCTTGTGGGCGTTCATCGCGCTTTTCACCGTTACGGTCCTGGTTCGTCGGCTGTGAGGCGCTGCCATCTTACAGCCACGCCTCTTCTGGAATCCCTCGATCCAGCAAGCCCCAGTCCCGTCGACGCACACGATTCAGGTGCTAGGATGGCCCCCATCGGAGGACGGTATGGCTCGACGAGTCGGAACCCTGTGCGCCGCAATCATCTCGCTTGTCTCCTGCGTGGCGTTCGCCCAGCGCGGCCCGCAGGCCCGGCCGCCGCTGTTCCTGAGCGAATCGTGGAAAGCGTTGACCACGCCACCCGACGATCACGGCGCGTGGCCGGCGACGCAGGCCGGAGTGGCGAGCCCGAACCTGCGACTGACGCTCCACGGCACGTCAGGCAAGGACATTCAGCTGGTCGCCGTCCGGGGCAACGCCGACCTGTATCCCGTGAACCTGTGGACGGGTACTACCACATCGCCGAGTGCGGCGACGCTGCGAGACCGGACCAGTTTCGTGGACCTCACCGATCCGCTCGCCAAGATCAGGTGGACCGTTCGAACGTCGGGCTTCCACCAGGTGCGGCCTGTCGTGAGACTCGCCGACGGCACGTGGCTGGTGGGCGACCGCGCCACCGGGCCGTCGGCTGATTTCAACCAAAGCGACGTGTCGATTGCCGACTTGCGCTGGATCAAGCTCGACATCGCGCGAGTCGTCGCCGTGGGCAACTGGCTCGAACACGCGGACTTGAGCAAGGTGGACGAGGTCGGCTTTGCGGATCTGATGCCGGGCAGCGGACATGGTGCGGGCGGCTACGTGAACGTGGCGCGCGTTGAGGTCTACGGCAAACCCGTCAAGCGCTGAGCGCCGCACCGACCTTTCCAGGCTCGTTTCGTGCAAGCGCCATCAGCATCGCCTTGTACTGGGCTGACTCGACGGCCCGGGGCGACTCTCCTGGCGAGGGAGGTGTGTCATGCAAACGACGCTCGCGGCGTGCGGTCTGTTGGCCCTTGTGCTCGCTTCCAGCGTATTGAAGGCGCAAGTGCCCCCGGCGGCGGACTTTGCGCGGCTAGCCGGCACGTGGGAGCTCGACACCTCGGGGAATCCATCCCTTCCAGCTGAGCGGCGCATCATCACCGTTTCCCCGGGCTCGTTGCGCGTGGAGATTGTGCGCGCGGAAGACGCTCGACCTCCCCGCCTGACCTATCGGTTCGATGGCGAGGACGAGGTGGTGGAGTTTGGGGCCGGCAAAGCCACCGCCCGTCTCGTTCGTGAGCCCTCCGCAGTTGTGACCGAAACGGTCTATGAGATTAACAACTCACCGATCACGATACGAGAGACGCTCAGCCTCAACCCTGAGGGCAGCGAACTGACGGTGAACACCACGGTGCGCGTGGAACATGGCTACCAGGGGCCGCTCCCGGCGGGCGCGTCGAAGTCGCCGAATGTGTCGACCGCGGTAGTCGTGTTCGTGAGGCGGCAATAGAGAGAGATGTTCTCTCAGCGTCACGTCCCGACGCGACGCACAACAAGTTTGCCCTCATCACTATGCTTTCAGGATCGACTGAACGTACGTCGCCTTCAACGGCAGGCGCCGAGCAGGCTTCCCGGTCGCGTCGAAAAACGCCGCGGCAATCGCCGACACCGCGAGGGCATTGGCCGCTTCCGATCCGCCACCGTAGGCGCCGACCTCCGGGTGGTTGAGAATCACCACCTTGACCTCCGGAACATCCGCCATCGTCAGAATGGGATAGCTCCGCCAGTCGCGGCTCGTGACCCCGCTCTCGTCGAAGGTCATCTCCTCGTAGAGCGCGTGGCTGAGCCCCATCAGCGCGCCGCCTTCGATCTGCCGCTTCAGCTGCAGCGGATTGACGACGATCCCCGGATCAACGGCAATCGTGTACTTGTCCACCGTGACCTTGCCGGTCGTCGGAACGACCGACACCTGGCAGACGCAGGCCCAGTAGGTGCCCGAGCGCAGCATCACCGAGACGCCCTGCCCGGACACGGCCGCGGCGCCCGTGGCGCCGGATTTCGGGCCCGGTGACGGACGCGACTGCCATCCCGACGCCTCGCGAACGGCCTTCAGCGCACCGATCAGACGCTGGTCGTCGGTCTGCCGGAGCCGGAACTCGATCGCGTCGACGCCAGCCAGCGCGGCCGCCTCGCTCATCGCCAGCTCACGCGGGTAGTTCTGTTGCAGCTGTCCCGGCGTCCGCATGCTGTGATCTCGAAGACCAATGGCGAGCGGCGATGCCTTCTGCCCAAGCTGGAACGTTCCGTATCCCGACTCGGCGACGTTCGGCACGCGGTCGTAGACCCATGGGTCCGCGATGCCGTTCATGGTTGAACTGATGGACCCGGGCTCTGGCTTGACGTCCGGGGGCGGCGGTGTTGGCAACCCCGCGATGAGCGCCCCCACCAGGCGGTCGTCCTGCATGGCGGGCATGTAGTGGTCTGCCTGATAGCCCGTGATCTTCCCGCTCGCATCCCATCCGATCCGGATGTCGGAGAGCCCGGGTGGAGATTGCGTGGACCACATCAGGTCGTCGGGCCGCATCCACTGCACACGAACGGGCCGGCCAACCGCCTTCGACAGGATCACCGCTTCGTCTTCGGCGCCGGCGTTGCCGCCATTGGATCGTCCGTAGTGGCCGGGCCCCGCGTAGATGCGCACCACCACGTTGTCGACGGGCGTGCCGAGCATCATGGCAATCTGTCCGCGCAGCGCCTGCGGGTTCTGATTGTGCGTGTGGACATACACCGTACCGTCGGACCTCGCGTCACCGACGGCGATGGTCGGACCGATCGGCGCGTGCTTCATGAACGGCAGCTCGTAGCTCGCGGACAGCGTCTTCGACGCAGTCGCAAGCGCCGGCCCGACGTCGCCGCGGCTCTTCTCGCTCTTCGAGACCGGGGTCGTTTTCCAGTCGGCGCTCTTGCGCAGCCAGGCGTGCAGCTGCGTATGGCCCGGGAGGCCCTTCCACTCGCTCCACTGCGTTGCGGCCGCCACCTGCTGCGACGCGCCAATGGCCTCCCACTCCGTCGGCGCCACCACGCCAACCAGATTGCCTTTGACGATGACTTGCGCGTTCGGATATCGCGCCTTGTTCACTTCGCCGGCGGAGATCAGAGTCGAACCGAGCGTCTTGGGGTGCACGACCCGCCCGTGCAGCATGTTCGGGAGGCGCACGTCGGTGACCCAGACTTCCTTGGCGCTGACCTTGGAGGGCGTCACCGTGTTCGCGTATGACTTCCCGATGATGGTGTACTGGCTGACGGGTTTCGTCGGCGGGTTTCCGGTGACAGTCAAACCGAACATGTTCGTCAGGTCACCGGTGACCGGAATCGTGAGCTTCAACTGCTGCCCGCGCACGAGCTCGCCGTACGAGATCGTCTTGCCCCCGCCCGACACCACGCCGCCCATCACCGACAGCCGGCTCTTCTCCACCTGGAGATGGCTGGCCGCCAGATCGAGCAGCGCCTGATACGTATAGGCGGCGGCCTTGCGAAGGTTGAGACCGCCGTACTCGAGGAATCCCGCGGAGAACCCACCGTCCGGCGTTCGATCAGTGTCGCCCATCACGACCTCGGTCACGGCCTCGAACGGGACGCTCAGCTCCTCGGCCACGATCTGTTTGTAGGCCGTGTGCGCGGTGCTCTGTCCGAAGTCGACCTTCCCGGTGCGCATCAGGATCGTGTTGTCAGCGCGAATCTCGAACCATGAGCTGGCAAGCGTGGCATCGAGTGAATTCTTCGCGGCGGCCGAACTCTCCGCGGCCTCAGCCGCCTCGTCCCACACGCTCCCGCCGACGAGGCCCAAGCCCACGACGAGGGCGCCTCCGGTCTTAACGAACTGACGGCGCGACAGCGTCGCGCCATGCACGTCGATGGGACGGTCGTCGTTGAACGTGGCCATAGCCTACCTCGCTTTCGCCATGACGGTGGCCGCGCGCTGCACTGCATCCAGAATGGCGGTGTAGCTACCGCATCGGCACAGATGCGGAGACGCCCCACCCGTGAACGCGGCCTTGATCTGAACGACGTTCGGTGACGGCGTGGCCTCGAGCAGCTGCGTGGCGGTGATCATCATGCCGTTCTGGCAGAAGCCGCACTGCGGCACCTGCTCGTCGATCCACGCCTGCTGCACCGGGTGCAGCGTCTGCGCGGCTTCCGCCGCCGGCAGGCCCCGCTGCTTGGCCCACCGTGCTGGCAGACCCTCGAGAGTTGTGATCTCGCTGCCGCCGACGCGACTGAGCGGCAGCACGCACGAGCGCGCTTCCTTGCCGTCGACCAGGACGGAACACGACCCACACTGTGACAGGCCGCAACCAAACTGCGGGCCGCTCAGCTCGAGATCGTTCCGCAGCACGTACAGCAACGGCGTGTCGCCGGCCGCTTGGATCTCGCGACGAGTTCCATTGACGGTGATCGTGATGCCTGGCATAAGACTCCCTCTATCGCCTTGACACAGTTAGGAGTGGCGCGCGCGCACTCGCTCGGTCCGGTCCGAGGGCGGGCGGCCACCACCGGATCCCCGGCGCTCGACGGCAGCGGCTGAGGTCGCCGAACCCACGACGGGATCGTACGCTGAGGACGGGTCTGTCGCTTGCCTAAACGCGCGAATCGTTGTCCTCCAGCCGCGCGGCGCGGTTCGCGGCATCTGCAGCGACTGTGTCACCCAGGTGCGGGGCGTACAGCGCGGTAATCAGCGCGCGGCCGGTTCTTCCTTCTTATCGGTCTTGCCAGGCTTGGCGCCTTTGGACACCAGGTAGGTCACCACCGTTTCGAATTTCAGGGCCTTTGCAGCATCGAGCGCGGTGCGACCGTCGGTGTTCAATGCGTTGACGTCGACGCCGAGATCGATCGCGAGCTTGACGGTCTCGAGCACGAGCTCCTCACGGCGACTCCGGTCCGGCGTCACCCACGCGGTCCCGCCACCGCCCATCCCGACGGCCGCCATCAGTGCCGTCGTGACTTCGACTTTATGGTCGTAGGCACGGCCGTCCTTGCCGTCCACGATTCTGTCGCTGCGGTGGACGAACAGCGGATCGGCGCCGAGCTCGACGAGCCGACGCATCACGTTCGGCTGCGAGAAGCGAGCCGCAAGCCAGAGAGGTGTGGCGCCAACCAGTTCGGGCTCGAAGTGACGGTCGCTCGACTGACGCCGCGTCGGCGTCCACGTCTGCAGGCGAGCCTGCGGGTCGGCGCCGTGCGCGAGGAGCGTACGGACCAGCGGATCGTCGCGACGCATGATGGCTTCGTGAAGCGCGGTGAACCCCGCCGTCGATGTGTTCGGGTCTGCGCCCTTGTCGAGCAAGTACTCGACGAGATCGAGAAACCCCGAGTGTGCTGCGAGTGTGACGACGCTGATGCCCCAGGCGTCCTGATCGTCGACGTTCGCGCCGGCCGCGACGAGCAGCTTCGCGGACGCCAGATCGCCGACGCGAGCGGCAAACATCAGCGGCGTGTTGTTGCCGTAGGGAATCTCGCGATTGTATTCAGGCGCGCCATGCGGTGAGACGGCTTCCATCTGGCGCCAGCTGTCCGAACGCGCATTGACGTCAGCATGGTGCGAGAGCAGCACCTTGACGACGGCCGGATGTTTTTGTGAGACGGCCCACATGAGCGCCGTTTGCCCTCGGGCCGCACGCGCGTTGACGTTTGCGCCCTTCGCAAGCAGCTGTTCGGCGACATCCGGATTGCCGGACCGCGACGCCACCATCAACGGCGTTTCACCAAGCAGAAGAGCGGCGTTGGGGTTGGCTCCCGCCTGGAGCAGTCGCCGCACCATCGCCGCGCTTCCGTTGAGGCTGGCGATCCACAGCGGCGTCGCACCGAGATCGTTGGCGGCGTTTACGTTCGCGCCTGCCTTAATCAACAGATCGGCGCTCTCGCCATCGTCCCGGTAGCTGGCCCAGTGCAGAGCGGTGGTGCCGTCGGGCTCGGCGGCGTTGACCTCAGTCTGGTTCTGCACCAGCCGGCGGAGCGCTTCACGGTCGCTGTTTCTCGCGGCATCGATGAGCGGGTGCCCGGCGCCGGCGGCGCCCATAAACAACAGGGCCACGAGGCACGAGCCGAGAGCCGAAAGCCGTTTCACGTCTCAGACACCAGGCAACGTATCGAGCGGAAGCTTGCCGGTGCTGCCGCCCATCTTCTCGACCGGCACGTCGAGCTTGTCCATCAACGTCACCAGCAGATTCGCGATCGACGGTTTGTCCGTGTACCTCAGATGCCGTCCGCCGTCGAGGCGCCCTGCGCCGCCGCCAAGCAGCATCAGCGGCAGGTTCTGCCCCGAGTGGCGTGTGCTGTTGGAGATCCCCGAGCCGTACATGATCGTCATGTGGTCGAGGAGTGAGCCGTCGCCATCGGGCGTCTCGCGAAGCTTCGCCAGCTGCTTCGACAAGAGCTCCGTGTGATAGCGATTGATCTGCGACAGGCGCGCGATGATCTCCGGCACGTCGTTGTGATGCGACAACGGGTGATGCGCCTCGGGCACGCCGATCTGCGGGTAGGGGCGCGCGCTCTGCTCCTTGCCGATCATGAAGGTGATCACGCGCGTGAGGTCGGACTGGAACGCAAGCAACTGCAGGTCGAACATGAGCGCCAGGTGATCCTCGAACACCGGCGGCACGCCCTGCGGCTGTTCCAGCGCCGGCAGGTCGAGGTCGCTCTGCTGCTCGGCTTTCTGGATTCGGCGCTCGATGTCGCGAACGGCCTCGGTGTACTGCTCGACCTTCGCCCGATCCTGCGCGCCAAGCTCCCGCCGCAGCTTCGCCAGCTTCTCGTTCACCGAGTCGAGCAGGCTCTTCTGCTGCTGCAGTCGCGCCTCTCGTGCCGTTCGGCCTGAGCTGCCGCTGTCGCCGAACAGGCGCTCGAACACGGCGCGCGGGTTGTATTCCATCGGCAGCGGTTGCGTGGCACTGCGCCACGAGATCGTGTGCGTGTACGCACAGCTGAGGATGCCGGTGCAGGCGCCCGCGTTGGCGGGTGCATCCATGGACAGCTCGAGCGACGCGACCTGCGTCTCGTTCGCGAAGTGCCGCGCCAGCAACTGGTCCATCGACACGTCAGCGAGGATCTCGACTTCGTTGCGTCCGCCGCGTGTGGTACCGGTCAGGAACGACCCCGATGCACCGGCGTGGATGTAGTTCCAGCTCGCATTGATGCCCGAGAGCACCAGCATTTG
>Ga0070675_100000154_pt1 | contig 41554 bp, 27 predicted proteins | sample KBSM43metaG_FD_65343 | JGI IMG/M metagenome (GOLD analysis project Ga0070675, IMG submission 65343) | Miscanthus rhizosphere microbial communities from Kellogg Biological Station, Michigan, USA - KBS M4-3 metaG | ecosystem: Host-associated > Plants > Roots > Rhizosphere > Soil ... | reverse complement strand
AGGCCACGTCGCTCGCGATCGGTCCCTTGCCGTCGATCGGTTCGCCGAGCGTGTTGACGACGCGACCGAGCAGACCCTTGCCGACCGGGACCTGCAGCAGCTTGCCGGTGGCGCGAACCTCGTCGCCCTCCTCGAGACTCGTGTACTCGCCGAGGACGATGACGCCGACTTCCGTCTCCTGGAGGCTGAGCGCCAGGCCCGTGATGCCGTTGCCGAAGTCGAGCATCTCGTTGAGCATGACGTCGCCGAGTCCTTCGACCTTGGCCACGCCGTCGCCAATCTCGCGGATGACACCGATGTTCTGCTTGACCGCTGTGGCTTTCGCGCCCGCGATCTGTGCCTCGATGTCCTGGATCAGATTGGCCATAGTTTGGTCCTCAGAACCGCTCTTCGAGCTCAGTCAGTCGGCCCTTGACGCTGCCGTCGTAGACATCGCTGCCCACCGTGATTCGCACACCACCGAGCAGCGTCGGGTTGCGGTCGTATGACATCAGCAGGCCGCGGCCGTACATGCGCGTCAGCTCTGATTCGATCTGCGCCTGCACCTCGCCGGACAGTGGGGAGGCGCTTTCGACCTTCGCGCTGTGAGCCTCCCGTCTCAGTCTCACGAGACGCTGAAACAGCGAGAGGACCTTGAGACCGCCTGGTCTCCCGGCCGCGATGACCTTCTCAACGACCTGACGGACGCGTGTGTCATCGAGTGAGCCGCCGACCACGCAGAGCCGGAAGAGCCGTTTGGCTTCACGCTGTGCCTGCCTCTTGGTCTTCATCGGGTGTCCCTGCTAGTGCACCGCAAGGTGCCTGGCCGTCTCCTCGGCCAGACGCCGTTCATCTTCGGGAGTCAGTACCTTGCCGACGACAGCCGTCGTCGTCTGAACGACCAGGCGCCCAACTTCGCGCCGCAGTTCGGCAAGCATGCGCGCGTGTTCCTGCTCCGCGGCATCGCGCGCCTTCGCCAGGATCTGTTCGGCGGTGACAATCGTGCGCTGGGCTTCCTGATCCTGGAGTCGCTTGGCAATGTCTCGTGCTTCCGCGATGAGCCGTTGCGACTGCGCTTGTGCATCCGCCATCACGCTCTGGCGCTGCGACTCGATGTTGGCGAGGGCGGCGTTGATCTTCTCGGTGTTGGCCAGGCCGGTCGCGATCTGCTGCCGTCGCGCCTCCAGCATGCGCAGCACCGGTTTGTACGCGAGCCAATACAGTGCGGCGCAGACGATGGCGAAGCTCACGAACTGCGCCGCCAAATGGGGCCAGTCGACGCCGAAGGTCGCGGCGATCCTTTCGACCGGCCCGCCACCGGCCTCCTGTTGCAGCATCAAAGCAAGCACGCGTCCCTCCCCCTCACTGCACGAGGAACAGGGCGTAGAACACGATGGCTTCCGCGAAAGCAATGGCCAGAATCGATTGCACGAGGATCGGTGTGGCTGCGCCTGGATTTCGTCCAACTGCCTCGGACGCTTTCATTCCGATGAGCCCCACGGCCAGGGCGGCGCCCAGAACCGCAAGCGCGACGTGAAAGTTGCCGGTCAACATGTTCTCTGTTCCTTCCTCAATGGTGCGCGGTGGTGGACCCTTCCTCGTGATGCTGGCAAATCAACAACGTGAACACAGCCGTCAACAACATGAACACCAGCGCCTGAACCAACCCGACGAGCAATTCCAGAAAGTAGAAGGGGACTTGGACCAACCACGCGATGTACGGCACGTGTGCCATGGTCTCGAGCATCGTTTCGCCGGCGAAGATGTTCCCGTAAAGCCGAAAGCTCAGAGACACGGGCCGGAAGAGAATCGAGATGACCTCGAGCATGCCGGCAGCGAAGAACACGACGATCATCAGCGCCTTCAGGGCCCCCGTCGTCGATCCCTTGGGTGCGAACAGTTCCTTCAGGAACCCGACCGGGCCGAGGGCGCCAAAGCCCCAGTAAATCCAGCAGACAAAGAAGGTGAGGGCCATCGCCAGCGTCAGGTTGACGTCGGCATTGGCGCCGCGAAACAACGGCTCCTCGAGGTGAAAGCCTTCGGCCGTGTGATGGCCCCATCCGATCGAGCCGACGCCCGGGACGAGGCCGATCCAGTTGGACGCCAGGATGAAGATGAACACCGTGCCGAAGAACCAGAAGGTCTTCTTTGCCAGCGGCGTGCCCAGCAGACCTTCGAGAAACCCGTACAGACCCTCGACGAGCCACTCGAGAAAGTTCTGAGCGCCGTCCGGCACCTGTTTCATGTTTCGTGTGGCCGCGTGCGCGTACACGATCAGCGCGATGGCCACGATCCAGGTCACCACCATGGAGTTCGTGATCGGAAGACCGAACGGCCGCGCGATTTCCACCGCGCTTTGCGGCAACGCAGACATGCTGTCACCCCTCCACAGCACGGACCGTACCGCGTCACGAGAGCTGGTATCGATGCACGGTCTTCGAAAAGCCGCGTCAGTGGTCCGGTGGTGAGGTGAGCGGAAATGCACACCGTGCGCGCCGGTAAGCATCCTCGGCCGCGATGTGCCCCCACCCGGCAAGGCGACCGTGCGACTCGGACAGACACCAGACGAGCACCGATTCACCGGAAAGGCGAGTACGAAGAGAAGGCGCCGCGGCTCCTTCGCGACAGGGCCCGGAGGTTGCTGTAGACATCGGGCATACGGGGAGGGCGACGTGAGACGGGCAACGGGCGTGTGGATCGCAGCGGGGATTGTTCTGGCGTTCGGGACCACGCCTGCGCGCGCAGAGGAACCGCACGTGACCGGCGTGTATCTGTCGAATCGGCTGAACGCTGACGGCAGCCAGTATCAGGGTCTCGTGTACGTGGTGCGGGACCACGACACCTTCCTCGTCAGCTGGATGGATTTGCAGTCGAAGAACGATCAGCTCATGGTCGTGCAGGCCGCGGCGGGCGTTGGACTGGTCGAAGGCCGCGTGTTCGCCGTCAGCCAGTACTCGCTGCACGCGATTGGCCTCATGGTCTACCGGATCGAAGATGATGGACGGCGATTGATTGGCCGCTGGGCGACCGCCGAAAGCGACGGCGCAGCGTATTCAGAAACGCTCACCAGATTGCCGGAGCACGCCTTGGAGCCGGTGCTGCCGGGACGTCAGCAGGACGAGGAGCCTGTCGATCCAGCCAGGCACGCCACCCGCCGCCGCGTCCTGACCTCGAGGTCACACTCGAGCGCGGCTGATGTTCCGTGCGACGGCGCGGCGAGATCGTCAGTATGTGGCGGTGAGCTCGGCACCCTCACGTCGAGGCATCCATGAACATCGCCTCCGTGGTGGCTGGCCTCTTGAGCGGATCTCCGATCCTGACGCTCTTCGTCGTCATTGGGCTGGGCTTCCTGCTGGGAGAGGTCAGTTTCTTCGGGTTTCGAATCGGCGTGGCGGGCGTACTCTTCGTCGGCCTGGCCGTCGGCTCGTTGAGCCCGCTCATCACGGTGCCCGAGGTCGTCCCGACTCTCGGTCTCGTCCTCTTCGTGTACGCGATGGGCGTGAGCACAGGACGAGCTTTCTTTGATGCCTTCCGGCGGGACGGCTATCGGGCCAATGCCGTTGCAGCCGGGGTTCTGATAACGGGTGCGATCGTCGCGTTCGGGCTCGGTCGCCTGCTTGGCGTGCCTGCGCCCGTGCTCTCGGGGCTGTACTGCGGCGCGCTCACCAATACACCCGCGCTGGCGGCCGCGCAGGAACGGGTGAGCGAGGGGGCAGTGGATGCCGGCCTCTCGCCAGAGGAAGTGAAGGCGCTCGCCGGCCTGCCGGTGCTGGGGTACGGCGTTGCCTATCCCGTGGGCGTCCTGGGTCCCTTGCTCTGCTTTCAGTTGGTACGACGCCTGTGGCGTGCCACGCCAGAACCGGCGCGTACCACGTCGGAGCCGGGCGTGTGCGAGTTCGTCGTCAGGAACCCGGGCGTGATGGGTCACACCATCGGCGAGGTTACGGAACTGAACCCGGATGCGGCATTCGTCATCAGTCGCATTCGAAAGCGAGGGCGTGTCGACATCGCGAGAGCGGAAACCGTGCTTGCCGAGGGAGACGTGGTTGCAGTCGTCGGTGACGAGCAGGCGCTCCGGCGCGCCGCTGCCATTTTCGGCACCGCCAGCACCAGCCACATCGCGATGGACCGCTCAGAGCTTGACTACCGCCGCGTGTTCGTGTCGAGCCGGGAGGTCGCGGGGAAACGGATTCGGGACCTCGAGCTTGCCGATCGGGTGTCCGCCGTCATCACCCGGTTGCGACGCGGCGACGTGGACATCGTGCCCGATCCCGAAACACGGCTCGAGTACGGCGACCGCGTACGCGTGTTAACGCGGCGCGCGAACTTCGCCTCAGTCGCCCAGTTCTTCGGCGACTCGGTCCGCGGTGCGGCCGAGATGCACGTAGGGTCGATGGCGATTGGCATGGTGCTCGGTGTCATCGTCGGCATGCTGCCGATTCCGCTCGGAACGGGCGGGACGATGCATCTCGGCATCGCCGGCGGCACGCTGATTGTCGCCCTGGTCCTCGGCCGCCTGGAGCGGACCGGCGGGATCAGCTGGGTCATGCCGGTACCCGCGAACCTCACCATGCGGCAGATCGGCCTCCTGCTCTTCCTGGCGGGAGTCGGCACACGGGCCGGCTATTCCTTCGTGGACACGTTGCGCCATAACGGGCCGCAACTGCTGCTAGCCGGCGCCACGGTGACCTTCGTCGTTACGCTCGCGACGCTCGTCATCGGGCGGTATTTCCTCGGCATGCGTTTCGATGCCCTACTGGGGCTCGCGTCTGGCGTACAGACACAGCCGGCGTGTCTGGCGTATGCCGACGCACTCGCCCGCTCCGACGTGCCGAGCGTCGCCTACGCTGCGGTCTTTCCCACCGCGATGATGGTGAAGATCCTCGTCGCCCAGCTGCTGCTGACGTGAGAGATGAACGTCCCTCCCTTTCCTGCCGACTACCGCTCGTCCGGCGTGCTGTTGCACGTCACATCGTTGCCGTCGCCGTACGGGATCGGGGATTTCGGGCCTACGGCGGTCGCGTGGATCGACCGTCTTCACGACGCCGCCCAGAGCTGGTGGCAACTGCTGCCCCTGGGACCTCTCGGCTACGGGGACTCCCCGTATCAGGCTCTGTCCGCGTTTGCGGGAAACGTGCTGCTCATCAGCCCCGAGTGGTTGATTGAGGACGGACTGGTCCAGGCGAGTGACTGTTCGGGCCCCTCGTTCTGCGCCACCTGCGTCGATTTCGAAGCCGTCAGGGAATTCAAGTCCCGCCTCCTCGATATCGCATGGAAGAACTTCCGTGCCGGCCGACGATCCGATCTGCGCCTCGCTTTCGAGCAGTTCGGTCAAGATCACGCGCGGTGGCTGGATGACTATGCGCTGTTTCGCGCGCTGCGCGCCAAGTATGAGGGGGCAGGGTACCTTCGTTGGCCGGAGCCGCTCGTGCGACGCGTGCCCGAGGCGCTCGACCGCGCGCGCCGCGACCTGGCAGTCGAGGTCGAGCGGGTCCGGTTCGCGCAATACCTGTGGTTCCGTCAGGCGAAGCGCCTGCACGCGTACGCGCGTGCCCAAGGCGTGGCCCTGCTCGGCGACCTCCCATTCTTCGTCTCCCCTGAATCGAGTGACGTGTGGTCGCACCCTGAGCTGTTCCTGCTCGACGAGCAGCATCGGCCGCGAGTCGTCGCTGGCGTGCCGCCCGACTACTTCAGCGCACGGGGGCAGCTGTGGGGCAATCCCACCTACGATTGGGACGCGCTTCAGGCGAGCGGCTATCAGTGGTGGATCGACCGGGCGCGCGCCCTACTGGCTTACGTGGACACGATTCGACTCGATCATTTCCGCGGATTCGCGGCAGCATGGCACATACCGGCCTCAGCGGCGACGGCCGAATCAGGTCGCTGGGTGCCAGGCCCCGGCGCCAGTTTGTTTGGAGCCGTGTACAAGGCCCTCGATGGGCTGCCATTCGTGGCCGAGGATCTGGGTGTCATCACGCCGGATGTGAGCGTCCTCCGTGACGCATTTCGCCTTCCCCGTACACGCGTCCTGCAGTTTGCGTTCGACGAGGATCCTGACAACCCTCATCTGCCCGGTAACTACGTCCACAACACCGTCGTCTACACCGGCACGCATGACAATTCGACGACGCGGGGATGGTATGAGGAGATGCCGGAGGCCGGGCGGCGTCGTCTGTGGCGCGCGGCGCGGCGTGCGGAAGGGGCCGACGCGAATGCTGCGGCGGCCCTGCTCGAACTTGCGTGGTCGTCGGTCGCTGCCCTGGCCGTGGCGCCGGTGCAGGATGTGCTCAACCTGGGGAACGACGCGCGGATGAACCAGCCGGGCACGGCGCACGGCAACTGGCGCTGGCGAGCGCCGGCGGATCTGCTGTCCGCGACAGCACTAGACTCCCTGCGCGCGCTGACACAGGGCTCGTGCCGATCCGCTGCGGTACGACCGGTCTCCGCTCGCCGAGCCCCGAGCGAGCAACCGGCCGCGGCCGATCGCTCCACGTGATCGATCCGCCAGAAGACCCACCACGGGAGCGGACACCACGATCGGCGACGACTTTCAATAGGTCATAGGTTGATGATCTCCATCCGGTGAGCAGAACCCGCGGCCCTTGCGCGAGACAGCACCGGTCGTCTGCGGCCGCGTGGTGACACACGCGGGGCGCCTGGTAGATGATTCGAGGCATGGCGCAGGCGATTCGCGTCGGTCTGATCGGCTATGGCCTCGCCGGCATGGCGTTTCACGCGCCGCTCATCGACACCACGCCGGGGCTCGACCTGGACGCGATCGTCACAGGTAATCCGGAACGGCAGGCAGCGGCGGCCAGGAATCACCCTCACGCACGGATCCTGTCCAAGGCCGACCATCTGTTCGCGGGCGATCGGCGGGTGGACGTCGTCGTGATCGCGTCGCCCAATCATACGCACGTTCCGCTGGTGTCTGCCGCGATTGCCGCGGGTCTCGCGACGGTTGTCGACAAGCCGTTTGCACCAACGGCGGGCGAGGCGCGACCCTTGATCGAGGCGGCCGGCAAACGCGGCGTGCTGCTCACGGTCTTTCACAACCGCCGCTGGGACGGCGACTTTCTCACGGTTCGACGGCTCCTCGCCGAGAAGGCGCTTGGCGACGTCTACCGCTTCGAGTCGCGGTTCGAACGTTGGCGACCGGAGCCACGGCGCACGTGGCGCGAGGACGCCGCGCCCGCCGCGGCGGGCGGGCTGCTCTACGATCTCGGCAGCCACTTGATCGATCAAGCGTTCGTGCTCTTCGGTCCTGCCACGAGCGTTTATGCGGAACTTGATCAGCGTCGGGTCGGGGTGGTCGTGGACGACGACTCGTTCGTGGCACTGACTCACGCATCGGGCGTCCGTTCGCATCTGTGGGTGAGCAGCGTCGCGGCGCAGTCCGCGCCGAGAATGCGCGTGCTCGGGAGCGCCGGCGCCTATACCAAATACGGTCTCGACGTGCAGGAAGCGGCGCTTCGCTCCGGCGCCCGTCCGGGGCTTGGTTGGGGCGAGGAACTTCCGGAACATTGGGGGCGGCTCGGCACCGACGACGACGCGCGGCCGGTGGCGACTGAGTCCGGAAACTATCCTGCGTTCTACCACCTGCTCGAGCGAGCGCTGCGCGAGGGCGCCGCACCACCGGTGCCGCCCGAGGATGCCGTCCGTTCGCTCGAGGTGATCGAGGCGGCGCAGAAATCGTCCTCAGAACGCGCCACGATCGCGCTTAAGGTATGAGGAAGTGGAGTCAGACCAGCCCCACGGCGGCTCGTTGTCCCGTTGCGCATCAAGACGCTAAGCCGTACTAGGGATTCCTGGACGTTCACAGAACGCGCGTTCTAAGCCCTCCCTCACGACAGCGCGGATAGGGCCGTCGTTTGGTCCGTCGGCAGGCCACGGTGTCGCAGGATTCGCTGCACCATGACCGCCTGCTTGATCAGGGCGACGAGGCGCCCTCTTTCTGCAATCCACGGGAACGCCGCGGATCTGACTACCTCCCCGATCACCGGATGCGCGCGGATGAGCAAGGTGATTGGTTCCGCGCATCCCGCGTGCGTAGTTTGGAATGTGGGCGGCACGTCTGTCCGATTGCCAAGACTCCTCAGGCCCCCAGAATCATGCGCAAACCGACTGCACTCTCGCATGACGAACCAGGCACGCGCCGTCCCGGAATGCTGATGTCGCTCGTGGCACCGAACCTGCTCAATCTTGGTTCAGCGTAATCGCGGCGGTGTGGATCGATACCGATGGTCGGCGTATCGGCACGCACGCGTTCACGACGCCCCGAGCTACGAGAGTGGAGACGATGGAGACGATGGGAGATCGATCGCGAATCAGCGTGCACGTGCTCTCGGCGATGCTGTTCTTCTCGGCGACCGTGCGCCCAGTGTTCGCGCAGTCGGCGCTCACTGCGGCCGGCCCCCCAGACGCCGCCATTGTCTCCGCGCAGCAGGAACCCGGAGCGGCCGTGCCCGGCGAGCTGGGATTCCGATTTCAGGGATACCTGCGGTCCGGCTTCGGGGTCGATAGCGACGGAAAGGGACAGCAGCCCTTCCAGGCTCCACTCGCCGGCGCCAAGTATCGTCTGGGCAATGAGGCGGAGACCTATCTCGAGACCACGTTCCTGTACGGCGCGAACTCGGAGGGCGAGAATCCCGGCTACTTCGACGTGCGCGTGAGGCTTGCGTATGTGACGCCGACATCGCAAACCAGCACCTTCGACACGACGTTTTCGCTCCGCGAAGCGTACGCGGTGGCGCGGCGGGTTTGGGAGTCCCAGCCGGCGGCCACCTTCTGGGCGGGTGCTCGCTTCTACGACCGGCAGGACGTGCACATGAACGACTTCTACTATCGCGATCCCAGCGGATTTGGTGGCGGCGTCGAGGACGTGGCGCTCGGCGAACGCGCCAAGCTCGCCGTCGCCTGGATCGGCGGAACGCAGGACGAGCTCGACTCGAGCGGCGTGCCGGTCTCCGATCGGTTCCGATTCAACAAGAACACGGTCGACGTCAAGCTGTACGGCTTCGGGCTCGGCCGCGCCCGCGCGTCCGTCGCAGTCGATCTCTCGCGCTTCGCCGGGGACGAAGACATGAGCGGCGCGCTGCCGATCACCATCGGCGACAGCTTCGGAGCGTCCACGACGGGCATTCTGGAACTGCCGTTCACCAAAGGCCGCAACAAGCTCGCGCTGCAGTACGGGAAGGGCGCGGCATACGACTTCCGATCCGTGGTGCAGAAGCCGGTGGGCCGGACGTTCCAACCCGGCGAGCACGTCAACGTCGATGATCTCTGGCAGTTCCGCGTCGTGAACGACCTTCTGATCGAACAGCGCGGGCCATGGTCACTTCAGGGCGTTGTGGTCTACCAGGAGCTGGACAACGGCGCGGCCTCGAATAGCCGAATCCGCTGGGTGTCTGTTGGCGCGCGGCCGGTGCGGCAGCTCGGACGATTCTTCTCGATGGCGGTCGAAGCCGGCTGGGACCACACCGAGCAGGGCGACCTTCCTGGCGGGTCGTTGTTCAAGCTCACCGTCGCGCCCCAGATTACGCCCCAGTTCAAGTTTCTCAGTCGCCCGTCCCTTCGTGCCTTTGCCACCTGGGCGCACTGGTCGGACGCGTTTCGTGGCCAGATCGCGGCCGCGACCGACCCGGACGCCGTGCGCGGTATCGCGGTCGGCGTGCAGATGGAAGCCTGGTGGCAGTAGTCGCGATTAACCCTACACGCGGATGGCCGAGATGATGTCCCAACTCAAGATTCTGTCGCCGTTGTCGGGCCAGACCTGGCCGCTCGAGCGCGTACCCGATCCCGTCTTCGCACAGAAGCTGGTCGGGGATGGCGTGTCGATCGATCCGACCGATGCCGTGCTCCTCGCCGGCTGCGACGGCGAAGTCGTTTCGCTGCCTGCGACCGGCCACGCGGTGACACTGCGCACGCGCGAGGGCATCGAAGTGTTGATGCACGTCGGCATCGACACGGTGACGATGAAGGGGGCAGGATTTCACCCACGCGTCAAGCCCGGCGACACCGTGCACGCCGGCGATCCGCTGATCGCCTTCGACCTCGACTTCCTCGCGACCCACACCAAGAGCCTGCTCACGCAGGTCGTCATCGCCAACAGCGACCGGGTGGTGTCGTGCGAACGCGCGGGCGGATGCGTGTCGGCCGGCAAGGACATACTGCTCACGGTCACGCTGAAGAGCGACGGCGCGGCGCCACCGCCAGCCGAGACCGTGGCTGTCATCTCCGAGGCCATCGTGATCCCGAACGCGTCCGGACTCCACGCCCGGCCCGCGGCCGTGCTGGCGAACCTTGCGAAGAGCTTCGCCTCGACAATCACGCTGCAGATGGGTGACCGGCAGGTGAATGCGCGCAGCATCACGGCCATCATGGCGCTGGACGTGCCGCGAGGGGCGAAGGTGCAGGTGGTGGCCCGAGGTGTCGACGCGAGAGCCGCCGTCGAGAAGCTCGCGCGGGTGCTGGCAGACGGCTGCGGCGACGAGGGCTGTGTGCCGGCCCCCGCCCCGGCCACGACCACGACATCACCGCTGTCCGCTCCGCCGCCGCGGCGGCAGCCGACGGATCCGAATCTGCTGATCGGTGTTGCCGCCTCTCCTGGGTTGGCGGTCGGCGAGGTCTTTCAAGTCCGCCGCATGGAGATCGATGTGGCGGAGCCGGGCGAGGGGGTCGATGCGGAGCGCCGTCGCTTGGCTGCGGCGCTCGCCGCGGCTCACGGGCAGCTCGCCGCCCTGCGCGCACAGCTGCATGCCAAGGCGGATCCGGCCAAGGCGGCGATCTTCGCAGCCCACGAGGAGCTGATCTCGGATCCCGATCTTCTCGAGATCGCGGAGTCGGCAATCGCCAAGGGAAAGAGCGCCGGGTTTGCCTGGAAGAAGGCCGCCGCCACCCACGCCGATCGCCTGGCCGCGTTGCGCAACGAACTGCTCGCCCAGCGCGCGAACGACCTGCGCGACGTTGGGCAGCGCGTGCTTTCTCTGCTCACCGGCGTAGACGTTCGCCCGCCCGCGTATCCGCCGAACTCCGTGCTCGTCGCGGAAGAACTCACGCCGTCGGATACCGCGGCGCTCGATCGCTCGCGCGTGTCAGGGATCTGCACGACACGCGGCGGCGCCACGTCGCACGTCGCGATCCTCGCGCGCTCGCTCGAAATTCCGGCGCTGGCGGGCGTCGACCCGGCCGTGCTTGACGTTCCGGGCGGCACTGTCGTCATCCTCGACGCCAACGACGGGACGCTGAGGCTGCATGCCTCGTCCGAAGCCGTCGCGGTCATCCGCCGCGCGCAGGAGCGTTCGGAACTCCGCCGGCGGGAGAACACCGCCCGTGCGCTCGAACCAGCGATCACCCTTGATGGGAGGCGCATAGAGGTTCTCGCAAACATCGGCGGACTCGAGGACGCCACCCGGATCGCCGGGCTCGGCGGTGAAGGGGTGGGGCTGCTGCGCTCGGAGTTCCTCTTCATGGGACGACGCGATGCACCGACGGAAGAGGAGCAGTTCGAAACCTACAAGGCCATCGCGGAAGCGGTGGGTCCCGGGCGCCCGCTCATCATCCGGACGCTGGACGTCGGCGGCGACAAGCCGCTCGACTATCTGCCCATCCCCAAGGAGGACAATCCGTTCCTTGGCGAGCGCGGAGTGAGGGTCGGCCTGGATCGTCCGGAGATCCTGCGCACACAGCTCCGGGCGATCCTCCGCGCGACGGCATTCGGCAAGGTCAGCGTGATGTTTCCGATGATCGCAACCCTGAACGAGCTTCGTGACGTCAAAGCGATGCTCTGTGAAGAGGCCGCCAGCCTCGGGGTCCCGCCGGTAGCGGCCGGCATCATGGTGGAAGTCCCGGCGACGGCGATCATGGCCGCGCAGTTCGCTCGCGAAGCGAACTTCTTCTCGATCGGGACGAACGATCTCACGCAGTACACCCTCGCGATGGATCGAGGACATCCGAAGCTCGCTCGGCAGGTGGATGGTCTCACCCCGTCTGTGCTCACGCTCATCGCGCACACCGTCCGGGGCGCCCAGCCGCTGGGCAGAAGAATCGGCGTATGCGGCGCCATCGCCAGCGATCCCGGTGCCGTGCCCATCCTCCTCGGCATCGGCGTAGACGAACTGAGCGTCAGCCTGCCGGCAATCCCCGCGGTGAAAGCCCAGATCAGGAGCCTTCGCTTCGACGAGTGCCAACGGCTCGCTGAGCGCGCGCTCGCGGCGGAGTCTGCGCAGGAGGTCCGCGCGCTCGTCGCCGATCCACACGCACAACCGACATCAGGCAATGCGGGGTCCTGAAAACATGGTCACTTTCAAAAGCGCCTTCTCGGTCCTTCAGAAGATCGGCAAATGCATGATGCTGCCGGTCTCGGTGCTGCCCGTCGCTGGCATTCTCCTCGGCGTCGGCAGCGCGAACCTCTGGTGGCTGCCGGACACCGTCTCGCAGGTGATGGCCGCGTCCGGCAGCGCGATCTTCGGGAATCTGCCGCTGCTCTTCGCCATCGGCGTGGCGATTGGTCTCACCGAGAACGACGGTGTGTCCGCGCTCGCCGCGACTGTGGGCTACGGCGTCCTGCTCGCGGCGATGGGAACTTTCGCCAAGCTCCTTGGCTTGGAGACGACGACGGTGATGGGCATTCCGTCGATCGAGACTGGCGTTTTCGGCGGCATCATCGTCGGGCTCATTGCTGCGGCAGCATTCAATCGCTTCTACCGGATCGAGCTGCCGAGTTATCTCGGTTTCTTCGCGGGTAAGCGCTCGGTGCCGATCATCACCGCCTTTGCGGTCATCGTCGTCGGCGCCGTGCTGAGCGTGGTCTGGCCGCCGATCGGGCGCGGCATCGCCGCGTTCTCTCATTGGGCGGTGGACGTACAACCGGCGCTGGCCTTCACGATATACGGCGTGGTCGAGCGCGCGCTGATTCCGTTCGGCCTTCACCACGTCTGGAACGTGCCCTTCTTCTTTCAGGCGGGCTCTTATGTTGATCCCACGACCGGCAAGCTCGTAACCGGCGAAATCGCGCGGTTCATCGCCGGCGATCCGACGGCGGGACACATGACGGGCGGATACCTCTTCAAGATGTGGGGGCTTCCCGCGGCGGCAATGGCGATGTGGCACGCCGCTCGGCCGGAGCAGCGCAAAAAAGTCGGCGGCATCATGATTTCCGCTGCGCTGACGGCGTTCGTCACCGGCATCACCGAGCCGATCGAATTCGCCTTCCTCTTCGTGGCGCCGCTGCTGTACGTCGTGCACGCGCTGCTCGCCGGCCTCGCCTATTTCCTGTGCGTCGAACTGGGCATCAAGCACGGGTTCACCTTCTCGCATGGCCTGATCGACTACATCGTGCTGTTCCCGAAGTCTCACGGAGCGTTGTGGCTCCTGGTCATCGGCCCGGTCTGGGCGGCCATGTATTACGGCATCTTTGCGTTCGCGATCCGGCGCTTCAACTTGCTCACCCCGGGGCGCGAGGTGGAGGAGGTGGCAAAGACCGCGCGTGCGGCGTCGGGCGACCAGTTCGCGCTGCAGCTCGTACGCGCGTTCGGCGGCCGATCGAACATCGTCAGCCTCGATGCATGCATCACCAGGCTCCGCGTCACGCTTGCTGACGTGACCAAGGCCAGCCCCGACACTCTGAAGGCGCTTGGTGCCGCCGGGGTCGTCGTGGTGGGGAACGGCATGCAGGCGATCTTCGGTACCCGGAGCGAGAACCTGAAGACCGAGATGGCGGAGTATCTCAAGAGCGCAGGCCCCGAGGCCGACGAGATAGAGCCCCCCTCGCCGGTGAAGGCCTCGCCACCCTCGGGCATCCAGCCGCGGCTGCGCGATGCGGATGCCGCACGCAAAGCCAGCGCTTACATCGCCGCGCTCGGCGGCGCCGACAACATCGTTCGTGTCGACGCCTGCGCCGAGACTCGCCTCAGGATCGTCGTGCGCGACGACGGCAAGGTGAGCGAATCCGCCCTGCTAGCCGAAGGCATCGCCGCCGTGGTCAGGTTGGAAGGAAGGCTTCTTCACCTCCTGGCCGGTCTCAACGCCGATCAGTACGCGGCTGAAATGCGCGGCCAGCTTACCGCCGCGGCCAGCAGAGCAGCGGCCGCAGCGGTTCCACCCGCAGCCTGAGCTCGAAGCTCGGGACCCCGGGCCGGCGTGTCAACGTAGTGCCAACACGTGAACACGCCGGTCAACCGGCGGACACCGCTGTGAAGATGTCTGGCTGCTCCGCCGGCAGGCCATGCCTCCTGTCGCAGACCTTGCCTTCACTGTTCGTCAGCCGAAGGTCATAGATTGATGATTTCCATCCGGTGATTGCTCGCCGGGTCATTCGCCGACGGCCCCTGGGTCAGGATGGCGAATCCGCCCGGCAATTCGTAACGCTTCACCCACTCCTTCACGAAACTGTTCCAGGACGCCGGCGGCTCCAGCTGATGCACCGGGATGACGCCGCTCGAGAACAACAAATCCTGAGCAGTCTTCGCATCGGGACTGATGGCCACGGTCCAGACCGGCAGTCGGAATCCGGCCAGGCGGCGGGCCGACGCGCCGCTGTCGGTTCGCGCGAAAATGGCGGCCGGCTTGAGATATTCAAGACTCGCTTCAACTCCGACAGAAATCAGGTGCAAAGGCAAGACCTTGCCTGTGAGATCGACGTCCGCATACATCTCCTTGACCGTCGTTCGGCGCCGGTTGGCCTCGACCGTCGCGGCTATCCGCGAGAGCATCGCCACGGACTCGACGGGGAAATCGCCCATCGCGGATTCGGCGGACAACATCACGCCATCGGTGCCATCGAGGACGGCATTGGAAACGTCAGTGGCCTCGGCGCGAGTTGGCAGATAGTTATGGATCATGGACTCCAGCATCTGCGTGGCTGTGATAACCGGCTTTGCCCTGCGATTGGCCTCGCGAATAAGGTGCTTTTGGATCACGGCGATTTGGTCGATGGGCACTTCCACGCCCAGATCCCCGCGCGCAATCATGATCCCGTCGGCGGCCTCGAGGATTTCGTCGATGCGTTCCAACGCGCGCTTGCGTTCGATCTTCGCGATGAGAAATGGCTGACGGCCAACGTCGCGGGCCGCCTGGCGAACAGCTTCCAAATCCGCAGCGCCTTCGATGAATGACTGGCTGACCGCATCCACTCCCTGTGCCAAAGCGAATTGCAGACATTCGCGATCCTGGTCGGTGAAGGCGCTGACGCCGAGGTCAATGCCAGGGAGATTGAGTCCCTTGCGGGAACGCAATTCGCCTCCCACGGTGACCTTGCACGAAACGTCCGGGCCGCGAACCTCCACCACTTCCAACTGGATGTAGCCATCATTGAGCGAAAGCTTGTCGCCAGGCTTCACCACCTTCGGCAATCGCGCGAAACTAACCGAAACACGTTGTTGATCACCGACAATGCTGTCCGTCGTGAGAGTGAATAGATCTCCATGTTTGAGATGAATAGGCTCGACCGTCAGCCGGCCGATGCGCATCTTGGGTCCGGACAAATCGGCCATGATGGCGAGGGGGCGTCCGGTCGCCCGGGCGGCCGCCCGCAGATTGAGGATGTTCTGCTGATGGGTGGCGAACTCGCCGTGGGAGAAATTCAGGCGCGCGACATTCATGCCCGCCTGAATCATCCGTTCCAGCACATCGGGCGAGCTCGACGCGGGGCCGATGGTTGCAACAATCCTTGTCTTGCTCGGCGATAGGCTGACGGGTTTGGGCTCATACATGGCAAGTCGCTAGGGAAAAAGCGGTCATTTCAAGTTCAGCGATTCCAACGCCTCCCGCAGAATGCCGGCGCTGCGCCGGAGTCCTTCGCGCTCGGCAGCGTTCAGTGGCATGGGAATCGTGGCCAGAGCACCTTCGCCACCCACCAGATGCGGCAAGGCCAGCGTTACGTCCTGGCAGTCGGGCACTGCAGCAATGCGTGAGCATATGGTTAGGATCGCCCGCTGGTCGTGCAGGAGTACGTCGACGATGTGGGCCACGGCGCTACCGATGCCGTAATACGTCGCCCCCTTGCCGGCAATGATGTGATAAGCGGCCCGGCGAACGTTCTCGTCGATGCGCTGCCGTTCCGCCTCCGGCAGCGGTGTTCCACTGACCTTGACAAACTCATCGACGCCCAGCCCGGCGATGGTGACCTGCGACCAAGCCAGGATTTCCGAATCACCGTGTTCACCGATGACGTACGCATGAACATGGTGCGGATCCACCCCAAAGTGCCGCCCGAGCAGCGTACGAAAGCGTGCCGTGTCGAGGGTTGTGCCGGAACCCAGCACCCGCGTACCGGCGACGCCAAACCCGGCCGCGAAGTGAGCGGCCAAATGCGTCATGATGTCCACCGGATTCGTGACGACCAACAGCACCGCCTCGGGCGCGTGCTGCAGCACGGATGGAACAACCTGGCGGAAGACGTCGGCGTTGCGTTGCAACAATTGCAGCCGGGGTTCGCCCGGCCTTTGCGCCACGCCGCTGGTAATGACCACCACCCGGGCGCCCGCCAGATCCGGATAATCGCCGGCGCGGACGGTGAGCGGGTGAGCAAACGGGACGGCGTGATAGATGTCGTTGGCTTCCGCTTCCGCGCGGGCGCGGTTCAAGTCGACCAGCACGATTTCCCGTCCCACGCCGCTCATGACGAGTGCGTAGGCTGAAGTTGAACCGACCATTCCGCATCCAACGATCCCGATTTTCATAGTTCGATCGTCTCTACCCGATTCCGAGGACCACGCGGCCACTGACCCGTCCGGTCCGGAGCCGTTCGAAGACATCGTTGATGGACTCGAGCGCCAGCGTTTCGATGGTCGCTCTGACTTTGCCTTCGGCGGCGAACGCCAGCGCTTCTTCGAGGTCCAGGCGTGTGCCCACAATCGATCCACGGATCGTGTAGCGGTTCAGGACCATATCGAAAATGGAAATGGGAAAGTCGCCTGGAGGCAGACCAACCAGCACGCACGTGCCACTGCGACGCAACATGCCGAACGCCTGCTTGAACGCTACGGTTGAAACCGCTGTCACCAGAACCCCTTGAGCCCCGCCAATCTGCTTCTGAATTTCCGTCGCCGGGTCTTGCGTCTTCGCATCGATCGAAATCTCAGCTCCCAGCTTCCGTGCCAGCACCATCTTTTCTGGTCCCAGGTCCACCGCTGCGACGTGCAGTCCCATAGCCTTCGCATACTGAATGGCGACATGGCCGAGGCCGCCGACGCCTGAGATGACGACCCATTCGCCCGGTCGCGCGTTGGTCTCTTTCAGACCCTTGTAGGTGGTGACGCCGGCGCAGAGAATCGGAGCCGCGTCCACAAATGAAAGATCCTTGGGGATGCGTCCGAGATAGTCGGCTTGACCCACGGCATACTGCGCGAAGCTCCCATTCACCGAATAGCCTGAGTTCTTCTGTTCCAGGCACAGCGTTTCCCAGCCGGACAGACAGAAGTCGCAATGCCCGCACGCAGAGTGCAGCCATGCGATTCCGACCCGGTCCCCTTCCTTCAAGTGTCTGACCCCGGAACCGAGTGCCGCCACAATGCCAGCGCCTTCATGACCCGGTATGAAAGGCAGTGTTGGTTTCACTGGCCAGTCACCGTCGGCCGCGTGCAGATCGGTATGACACACTCCGGTCGCGTGGATTTCCACCAGTGCCTGCCCCGGTCCGGGCGTGGGGACCGGAACTTCTCGAACCACCAGGGGTGCGCCGAAGTGATCGACGACCGCTGCTTTCATTGTCTTCGGGATGGTCACAGTCGCTCCCTTGCGTACTACGCTTGTCCCTGTGCGACGACTGCTTGCTCTGCCTTGCGTATATCGATCGGGTCGCCGAGGTAGTAGTGCGTGATCGGTCTGAGATTCGCGTCAAGCTCGTAGACCAACGGCACGCCGGTCGGAATGTTCAGTTCCACGATGTCGTCGTCAGAGATGTTGTCCAGGAACTTGACCAGCGCCCGCAGGCTGTTGCCGTGAGCCGCAATGATCACCCGCTGGTCTGACCTGATCGCCGGAGCGATGGCATCGTGCCAGCAGGGTAGGAAGCGGACCACCGTATCCTTCAAGCACTCGGTCAGCGGGATATCGTGTGGCTCCAGGTCGCGGTATCGCGCGTCGCGACCAGGCCAGCGCGCGTCATCACCGGTCAACGCCGGAGGCCTCACGTCGTAGCTGCGGCGCCACATCTTCACCTGATCGTCCCCGTACTTCGCCGCGGTCTCGGCTTTGTTGAGCCCTTGCAGCGCCCCATAGTGGCGCTCGTTCAGGCGCCACGAGTAGTGAATCGGTATCCACATCAGATCCATTTCGTCGAGCGCAATCCACAAGGTGCGGACAGCGCGCTTGAGCACGGATGTGAAGGCCGCGTCAAAGACGTAGCCTTCTGCCTTCAGGAGATACCCGGCACGATGCGCCTCGGCAAAGCCTCGCTGCGACAGATCCACGTCGGTCCAGCCGGTGAAGCGGTTCTCCATGTTCCACGTGCTCTCGCCGTGGCGGAGCAGCACGACTTTGTACATGGTCCTGTCCTGTCAACTATTGCTTGTCATTGAGTGCCGCCACACCTGGCAGCACCCGGCCTTCCAAAAACTCCAGCGAGGCTCCCCCGCCGGTCGAGACATGAGTCATCTTCTTCGCCACACCGGCCTTCTTAACCGCGCTCGCGCTGTCGCCGCCGCCGATGACCGTGGTGGCACCAGTCGTTGCCAACAGCCTGGCAAGGGCGAACGTACCCTCTGCGAAGGCCGGGAACTCGAACACGCCCATCGGGCCGTTCCACACCACCAGCTTTGCGCGCTTGAGCGCCTCGCCGAACTGCGCGATGCTCTTGGGCCCGATGTCCAGCACACGCCAGCCGGCCGGAACCTTGTCCAGATCCACCACCTGGCTCGCCGCCGCCGCGTCGAACTTGTCGGCCGCGACGGCATCGACCGGCAGCATCAGCCGATCGCCGGCCTTCGCCATGATCGCCTTGGCCGTCGCCACAGAGCTGGCTTCCACGAGGCTGTCCCGCATGTTGTAGCCCTTGGCAGCCAGGAAGGTGTTGGCCATGCCACCACCGATGATCAACGTGTCGCATTGCGTCAGCAGATTCTCGATCACGGCGATCTTGTCAGTGACCTTGGCTCCTCCGAGGATGGCGATATAGGGATGCGCCGGGTTGTCTGTGGCGCGGCCCAGGTACTCCAATTCCTGCTCCATGAGGAAGCCGGAAACGGCCGGCAGGAAACGCGCGACGCCTTCCGTCGAGGCGTGCGCGCGGTGCGCCGAGCCAAACGCGTCGTTGACGAACACGTCGCCCAGGGCGGCCATCTGCCTGGCGAGGTCGAGGTCGTTCTTCTCTTCGCCCTTGTGGAAGCGTGTGTTTTCGAGCATGAGGACATCGCCGGGCTTGAGGGCCTTGGCAATCGCCTCAACGTCGGGGCCGACGCAATCGGGGGCCATCTGCACCGGCTTGCCCAGTAACTTGGCCAGCGCCTCAGACGCCGCTTTCAGACTGAAGGCCGGTTCGAATCCCGTTCCCTTTGGGCGGCCCAGGTGGCTCATCAGGACGAGCGAACCACCCTGGTCGATTACGTACTCGATCGTCGGCAGCGCAGCCTTGATGCGCTTGTCGTCGGTCACGACGCCGTCGGCCATTGGCACGTTGAAGTCCACGCGCATGAGAACGTGCTTGCTCTCGAGGCTGATGTCGCGCACGGTCATTTTGTTCACGAGGTGACTCCCGCTACTTCGACGGCCAATGGATAGGCGGTCAAGCCCTTGAAGACTGCATTGGCTCCCAGTTCCGCCTCGATCTTCATCAGGCGGTTGTATTTTGCGGTGCGCTCACTGCGAGTTGGCGCACCCGTCTTGATTTGCCCGGTGCCCATAGCGACGACCAAATCGGCGATGGTCGTGTCTTCCGTCTCGCCGGAGCGGTGCGACACGATCGCCGTCCACGACGCGCGATGGGCTTCCTGGACCGCCTGGATCGTCTCGGTGAGCGTGCCGATCTGGTTCAACTTGATCAAGATGCTGTTACAACTGCGCTCGCGAATCGCCCGCCGCAAGAACGTGACGTTGGTCACGAGCAGATCGTCGCCGACCAACTGCACTCGATCACCAAGTCGCTCGGTGAGTAGACGCCAGCCGTTCCAGTCATCCTCTGCCAGCCCGTCTTCGATGCTGACGATGGGGTACTTGTTGACCCAGTCCTCCCAGAAATCGACCATCTGAGCGCTGGTCAGGCTTCGTCCTTCGCGTTCGAGGTGGTAGAGGCCGTCACGATAGAACGAACTCGCTGCCGGGTCGAACGCGAGGAAGCAGTCCCGGCCCGCCTTGTATCCGGCCTTTCCGATAGCCGCGAGGATCACTTCGACGGCTGCTGCGTTCGACGGCAATGACGGCGCGAAACCACCTTCGTCGCCGACGTTGGTAGAGGCGCCCCGGTCGTGAAGCACGGACTTGAGTGCGGCGTAGACCTCGGCTCCGCAGCGCACGGCCTCGCGAAACGTCCGCATGCCGGCAGGAACGAGCATGAATTCCTGGATATCGGTTGAATCCTGCGCGTGTTTGCCGCCATTCAGGATGTTGAACATCGGCACCGGCAGAACGTGAGCGTCCACGCCGCCAAGGTAGCGGTACAGAGGCACGCCAAGTGCCGTCGCCGCCGCGCGGGCGCACGCGAGCGAGACGCCGAGAATCGCATTCGCGCCGAGCGTGCTCTTGTTCGGCGTGCCGTCCAGTGCAATCAGCGCGAGGTCGATACCGCGCTGGTCGCTGGCGTCGACGCCCTTCAACGCGAGCGCAATCTCCGTATTCACGTGCTCAACGGCCTTGAGCACACCTTTGCCACCAAAGCGCCTTTTGTCCCCGTCACGTAACTCGATTGCCTCGTTGACCCCGGTGGAGGCACCCGAAGGAACCATCGCATCGCCGGTGGCACCGTCAGCAAGAGTGACTTCCACGGCAACCGTCGGACTCCCACGCGAGTCCAGGACCTCGCGGCCTTCAATGCCGGCAATTCGCAAATCCATTTCACATCTCCGTCGAATCGGACCGAGCGCGACGTCTTCCAGATTGATCAGGCGATGCGCGCTGCCGCTTCCGCGAGGCGAGTGGAGTAGCCCATCTCGTTGTCATACCAAGCCGCGACTGACAGCAAATCGCCTTGGATCGCGGTCAACGGCAGATCGACGATCGACGAATGCGGATCGCCGACGATGCGCGACGATGCCCATTCGTCTTCGAGGACCGTCATGACGCCTTTCAGAGGTGCAACGCCAGCCGCCTTGCGGAACGCGTCGTTCACCTGTTCCACCGTCACAGGACGCTCGGTGAGCAGGTTCAGCTCGGCGATGCTGCCGGTGCGTGTGGGGACGCGGTAGGCCTTGCCGGAGATGTTGAGGCCCTCCCAGATGAAGGCGAGCGCGCGTGCAGCGCCTGATGACGAGGGGATGACGTTCTCGGTCGCGGCCCACGAGTCGCGACGATCCTTCATCGGCTGGTCGGTCAGCGCCTGCGAGTTTGTGTAGGCATGCACGGTCGAGAACAGGCCGTACTTGATGCCGAAGTTCTCGATCACCACCTTGACGACCGGGGCCAGGGCGTTGGTCGTGCAGCTCGCCAGGCTGATGATCTTGTGCTTGTCCGGGTCGAACGTGTCGAGGTTGATGCCCGGCAGCAACACAGCATCGCAGTCTTCGCGCTTCTTGCTCGGCGCGCTGATCAGTACGCGCTTGGCGCCGGCGTCGAGATGGGCCTGGGCGCCGGGACGCGTGGACGCCCGCCCTGTGCAGTCGATCACCAGGTCGACACCGAGGGCCTTCCAGTTCGGCAGCGCCTTCATCGAGTCGAAGTACGGGATCTCGCGACCGCCGACGACGAAGCAGCTGCCTTTCGCCGTGACCTCCTCGGGCCAGCGGCCATAGTTGGAATCGACTTCGAAAAGCGCTGCCAGCGTCCGGACGTCCTTGATGTCAGAGATGGACACGGGAACGAACAGGTCGTCCTTGAGTGCCACCCTCATCAACGACCGGCCGATTCGCCCGAAACCATGAATTGCGATCCTAGGCATGCCATTTCCCTTTCATGTTCCGCCTACGGGCGATCTCTTCAACCCGCGTTCCAGGTGACGCGCCGCGTGATGCCCGGTTATCCACGGGCGGCGCCGTCGCCGCGGTGTGCACGAACACGCACGGTGCGCAATACCGAGCACCTTCAGCCCCAGCGGACCCCGTGCGCGCGTCACTCGCTCTGTTACACCGGCACGCACGACAATCCGACCACGCGGGGATGGGATGCGGACCTGCCCTCGCCGCGGCGCCGCTGCAGGACGTGCTCAACCTGGGGAACGATGCGCGGATGAACCAGCCGGCACCGCGCAGCACGTGTCGCCAGATCCTGAATGCGTCTGTGTGCACCCAGCGCGTGATCTTGCGCACCACTGGAATGGCCAGGAAACGGAGCGCGCCTGCGAGACTCTGGAAACACGCCGTACACGAGTTGATTCGAGCGGCGCGGGTCTTGCCCGCGTAGATGGCGGGGCACCCAGGAAGAGGACGAATTCACTCCGTCCGGGTGCGCGGCACTTGAAAGGAGTTTGCCGTGCAGATTGGAATGATCGGACTCGGGCGCATGGGCGCCAACATGACCCGCCGCCTTCTCGCGAGCGGCCATCAGTGCGTCGTTTTCGACCGGTCGCCGCAGGCCGTGAAGGAGACCACGACGGAAGGCGCGGTCGGAGCGTCGTCATTGGCGGATCTGGCAGCGAAGCTCGAACCGCCGCGGGCCGTCTGGCTGATGGTGCCGGCGGCTGTCGTGGACGCCACGATCGCCGACCTGCTCCCGCACGTAGCAGCCGGTGACATCGTCATCGATGGCGGCAATTCGTACTACGTGGACGACATCCGGCGCGCCCGGGAGCTCGCCGCTGCCGGCATCCATTACGTGGATGTCGGGACCAGCGGAGGCATCTGGGGACGCGAACGCGGCTACTGCCTGATGATCGGCGGCGAGCCGGACGTTGTCGAGCGCCTCGGTCCGGTCTTCTCGGCGCTGGCGCCCGGCATCGGCGACATTCCGAGCACGCCTGGGCGGGACCGCATCAACAGCACGGCCGAACAAGGGTATCTGCACTGCGGGCCGAACGGCGCTGGCCATTTCGTCAAGATGGTGCACAACGGCATCGAATACGGCCTGATGGCCGCCTACGCCGAAGGGCTGGGCGTCCTGCGCGCGGCCAATGTTGGAACGCGATCGCACGTCATGGATGCCGAGACGGCGCCGCTGCGGCAGCCCGAGCACTACCAGTACGACTTCGACCTGGGCGACATCACGGAGCTGTGGCGCCGCGGCAGTGTGATCGCTTCCTGGCTGCTCGATCTCACGGCGGCTGCCTTCGTCAAGGATCCCGGCCTATCCGATTTCTCCGGTCGTGTGTCCGATTCGGGCGAAGGGCGTTGGACCATCAGCGCCGCCATCGATGAATCCGTTCCCGTGCCGGTCCTGTCAGCCGCCCTGTATCAGCGCTTTAGTTCGCGGGGCGAGTCGCAGTTCGCGGACCGGGTGTTGTCGGCGATGCGATACGAGTTCGGCAGACATCGCGAACCGGCCGGCAGCGTCGAGGCGACAGCGCGATGAGCCGCAACTCCGCAGCTTCCACCTTAGCGAGAGATTGGTCGTGGCTTGCGCATTGGGAAAACACCATGGAAACGAACATGTCGAGGGCCTCCACGCAGAGCTCGCTCGTGCCATCGAGACCAGCGCTCGAGATGGCCGCGGCTGTGCCCTGCTCCCGCCTCCGGTCGGTTAGCCAGGCTGGCTCATGCCCGCCGCTGGTATCGCGGAGATACTGATAGTTGTTCTGCAGACCCGGGCCGGATAGGACTCGCTCGTAACTCACCCGCTTGAATCGACCGAGCAGACGGCGAAGGAGATCATGTCGGCGCTGGACTCTTCGCGCACGACGAACTTGTCATTGGGCGAGCGTCCCGGCTCTGTAACGTGCAAGCTGCAAGCGCAGCGCGTCCGGCTGTCTCTGCAAATCACCGATGAGAGGATCCTGAGCGGCGGCCTGGGCCAGCGCCCTCCCGGCGCCCATCACGACGACGATGGCCAGAACGGCTGCACGATTCCTGCGTCTCATGCATGCCTTGCTTATTGACGAACTCGACAAGGGCCTCCACTTGGCTCCGCCCGCGATATCGGCGCAGACCCCCGCAGCCAAGTCATTCCTCGGTCGAGGCCTGCGCATCCCATCGGATCAGCTTCAGATCCAATACAAAGATCGAATACAGCACCGGGACGAGGAGCAGCGTGATGAACGTTGCGAGCGTGAGTCCGCCGATCTGCGCGTAGCACAGAGGCTCCCAGAGCGGGCCGCCGTGCATCGCGAGCGGCACCAGGCCCAGCACGGTCGCGCCGACTGTGATCATCACCGGGCGCAGACGCACGATACCGGCATCCAGCAGCGCTTCACGCAGCGGCTCGCCGCGCTCGTGCGCCTCTTCGATGAAGTCGAACAGCACGATCACGTGGCTGACGATCACGCCGACCAGGCTGGCCACCCCGAGAAACGCCATGAACCCGAACGGCTGGCCCATGACAGCGAGCGCCGCGATCGCGCCCGACATGCCGTAGGGAATGGCCGCGAACACGAGCAACGGCTTGATGGCGTTGCGGAACTGGAGCACGAGGGCTAGGTAGATGAGGGCGACGGAGACGGCCATCACCACCGTGAGCTGGTTGAAGCCCTTTACCTGCTCCTCGTACTCACCCCCGAATTCGAGAAAGTAACCGGCGGGCAGGTTGGCCTCGAACTCCTTGATCTTCGGCATCAGCGGCGTGAGCACCTGGGACGGCAGCAAGCCAGGAATCGGGAATGCCGACACGGTCGCCGTGCGGAACTGGTTGCGGCGTTTGATCTTCGGGATCGCGATGTCGGTGACGACGCTCGACACCTGACTGAGCGGCACTCGCTGATTGCTGCTGCTCGAGTACACGTACGTGTTCTGAATCTCCGACACGGCGGCGCGATCCTCCATCCGCAGGCGAACCACCATTGGAATCTGCTTGTCGAGCTCCCGGTAGGTCGCGACTGGCAGCCCGGTCAAGGCGGCCGTAGACGACACGGCGACGTCGTAGTTCGTCACGCCCGAGAGGTTCGCGCGATCGGGATCCACCTGCAGCCGGACGGTCATTGCCGGCTCACCCCAATCGTCGCGGACCCTGGTGGCGGTGGGCTGAGCCCGGAAGATCGCCTGCAGCTCGCTCGAGAGCTGGTGCAGGACTCTTTCGTCCTCGCCCGAGACGCGAATCGAAATGGGGATGCCCACAGGCTTGCCGGTCTCGAGTTGCCGGACATCGATACGCGCGCCTGGCACTTCTCGGCTCAAGGCCGTCTGCAGCGGCCCGACCAGCTCGTTCGTCAAGTGCTTGTCGGTCACTTCGACGATGATCTGCGCGTAGTTGCGCTGGCGCCGCTCGGGATCCACCGAGAACCAGAACCGCGGGCCACCGCCGCCAACGAAGGTGGTGAGCGTCTTCAAGACCTTGTCGACGTGATGTTCCTTCCCGAAACGTTCCGTTTCATCCTGGATGACGCTCTCTGCTTTCGCCGCGGCTGCGTTCGTCGCCCCGAGCGGTGCATCCGGAGGGAGCCAGACGTCCACGTAGGACAGGTACGACAGATCCTTGGGGAAGAACTGCGGATTGAGCCTCGACATGAACATCCAGCCGGCCACCAGTATGCCGAGCGAGCTGACGAGGACGGCCCAGCGGTGGCGCAGCGCGAAATCGCCAACCCGGTAGTAGAACCCTGCGAAGCCGTGCGTGCGGCGCTCGGCCATGGGCGGGTCGGCGTGCGCCGGCGGTTTGATCAAGTAGTAGGCAATCAGCGGCATGAACGTGAACGAGACGATCACCGACGCAAGCAGCGTCGTGGTCATGACCACCGGCAGGCTGTACAGGAAGAAGTATGTGTCGCCTGTCAGCAGGAGAAACGGCAGGTAGGCAACGATGTTCGTGATGGTCGCGAACACGATCGCTTTGGCGAGCTTGCTCGGGCCGATCCAGGCGGCGAGACGGCGCGGCGAGCCGTGACCCAGCTCGCGTTTGATCGCATCGCCCGCCACGACCGGCATGTCGACGAGCAGGCCGAGGGAGATGATCAGCGTGGCGATCGAGACCTGCTGAATGTCGATGCCAAGGATGAGGGCGACCCCGAACGTCAACGCAAGCGTGAGCGGGATCGACGCGGCCATCAGCATGGCGGCGCGCCAGTCCCAGAAGCCGATCAACGCCACGATGACCACCAGCGCGATCGCCTCCCACAGGCTGCCGGTGAGCAGATCGACGAGCTCCTTGACCTGCTTCGGCTGATCCGACGTGCGTTCGATTATGAGGTCGGGCGGGAGCTGCGAGCGGACGCCGGCGAGCGCCTTGTCGACAGCGTCGCCAAAGCTGTAGATCTGTTCTCCCGAGCGCATCTGCACGGCGAGCGTGATCGCGCGGTTGCGGCGCCACTGGCCCGTGGCGTCGCGATACGTCAGGAGATTCAGGTACTGCGTCGGACTCTGGTACCCGCGCCAAATCTGCACGAGATCTCGCAGGTGCACCGGTACTCCGGTCGACGAGGCGCCAACCAGCACGTCGCCAATCTCCTGCGTGCTCCGGAATTCGGCGGTCGCATCGATGCGGACGTTCCTGCTCTGGGTCTCCACGATGCCGCCGGGGGCGGTCACGTTGCGGGCGCTCAGCACGTCCTTGATCTTGGATGCCTGCAAGTCGAACGCGGCGAGCCGATCGTGCGAGTACTCGAGGTAGATCTGTTCGGGGAGGATCCCCGCGCGGTCCACCTTGGCAACGATGGGGACCCGCTGCAGCGTCCGCTTGAGAAGGTCCGTGAAGTCGTCGAGCTGCCGGTACGAGTAGCGGTTGCCGGCAATCTCCGCCATCCGGTCCTTGGTGGCGGCCGGATCGCGCACGATGATCGGCCCCCAGCTATCCGGGTGGAAGTCATACGCCTGCAGTTGCGTGGCGACGAATTTTTCCCCGTACGCACGCAGCTCGGCGTCGGACCTCGCGGTCGCGAAATCGACTCCCGAGCAACTCCCGGCCGACAGCGGGCGCACGTCGTTCGCGACACCGTCGCGCTGCGCCTGCTCGGCGAACATGGCCAGCGGTCGCTCGACGAGCGCCGGGGTCACGACCCCGGGGTAGCAGTAGAGGAGGGTGGCGCGTTCGGACCTGCTGCTGCCGCGTGCGGCTGCGATGGCTTCCCGCACGCCGCGCGCTCGCAGCTCGATCTCCAGCGCGGGGACCGGTGGGCTGGCCACGGTCAGCATCAGCGACGCCGTGTCGCCAAAGTCGCTGATCCACGTAATCGGACCGGCGCCGTCAGGCAGGTCCGTGATCTGCGACAACCGCTGCCCGATATCCTGGAACTCCTGGTCCGTGTTCTCGATGCTATCGAGCAGCCGCACCTGGACGACAGACATGTTGTCCTGGGTGGTGGATTCCACCCGGTCCACCTTGTCGTTGCCGGTCACCGCCTGCTCGATCTTCCGGGTGACGAGCTGCTCGACCTTGTCCGACGCGATCCCCGGCCACGGGGCGATCGCCAGCCCGATGCGAACGGGGATATCGGGGTCCTTGCGCTTCGGCATGTTCATGTACCCGAACACACCCCACACAAGGGTCGCCGCCAGGGCGACCCAGCCGATTTGCCGGTTGTGCGTGAAAAATCGCGCGATGTTGCCGTTGCCTCGTTCGTCCGGTTTCACTTCAGGACCTCCACGCGCTGCCCGTCTTTGAGGAGCGTCGCCCCGGTGGTGATCACCTCGTCGCCTTTAGTGAGCCCGCTCACCACCCTGATCGCGGTTCCGGCGACGCGGCCGACCTCTACGCTGCGCAACCGGGCGATGGGTCCGCTCTCCGAAGCGGCCACCACGAAGACGCCGTACTTGGCGTCATTCGCCTGCACTATGGCGGACAGCGGGACGTCAAGCGCGCCGTCGTCAACGTCAGCCGCGCCGATCGCCAGGTGCACCGAGCCGATCATGCCCACTTTGAGCGCGCGGTCGCGGTTCGGGATTGCGACCTCGACTTCGAAGTTCCGTGTCTTCGGGTCCGCGGCGGATGCTATGCGGGTGATGCGCGCGCGGAACGAGCGGTTGGCATACGCATCGACGGTGACGTCCACAGACTGCCCGACCCTGATCGAGCGCACCGTCGTGTCCGGCACGCCGACGACGATCTTGACGGTCTCCGTATTCGCCAGCGTGAAGACCAGCAGTCCCGGGCCGACGAACGATCCCGGCTCGACGCTCTTCTTCACGATGTCGCCGCTGAACGGAGCGGCAAGCGAGGTGTCCCGCAGCGCGATCTCCGCTTCGCTCGTCTGCGCGCGCGCGGCGCGCAACTCGCTCTCGCTCGCGTCGTATTGCGCACGGGCGGCATCGAGGTCCGGCTTGGTGACGCTCTGGCTGCCGTAGAGGCGTGTGGCGCGCTCGAAGTCGAGCCGGGCCTTGAGCGCCACCGCTTCGGCGGCGGCAGCCCGCGATGTGGTCTGGTGTACTCTGTCTTCATATTCGGCGGCGCGGATGCGGACGAGCACGTCGCCCTTGCCGACACGGTCGCCTTCGTCAAGGTCGCGCAGCCTGCCGTTCTCGCCGGACACCTGCTTGAGCGCGACCACATAGCCCGGAATTCTGAACGACAGGGGGACGTCGGCCTCGGCTTCGACCACCGCCGAGTAGCGAAGGCCGCCACCAGTGTCGGCAACTGATCCGACCGGCTGTGTCTGCACGGCCTGTGGCGACTGCGGGATTGCCTCCGTCACGGCGCAGGCACCCGCGGCGACCGACAGCAACAGCATCGATAACGTCGGTAGCGGTTTCACGTCATTCATCTCCTATGGCGCGCCGGAGTTCGGCGAGGGCATTCCAGTACGTCGAGAGCGCGTGCTGGTACTGGAACCCAGCGTCGCTGCTTCGCGACTGTCCTTGCAGCAGATCTCGTATCAACACTGCTTGTTCCGCATATCTGTTCGTGGTGACGCGCAACTGCTCGACGGCCGCGGCATGTCCGGTGCGCGTCGCTTTCAGCAGCAACGAGGCCTCTTGCCACTGGCGATATTTCATGCCCACTTCGACGGCGATCTGGGCCTCGGTTTCGGTGGCTCCGTTCCGTGCCTGGATGACGGTCCTCGCCTTCTCGGCGATGTTGTCGCTGCGTCGTCCCCAGTCGAACGGCTCCCACGTCAGGAACACGCCGGCCGTCGTGACACTTGTCGGCAGCACTTCGAAGTTGTGGAAACCGAGATAGCGCAGCGAGAGGCTGACGTCCGGGATGTACTCGGCCTTGGCGATGCGGCGGTCGTATTCCGCCTGCTGTTCCTTCAGGCGCGCCTGCCGAATCTCCGGTCGGTTCTGCAATGCCTGCTGCCTGGCGGCCGCGAGCGTCAGCTCTCCGGCCCCCTCCTCGAGCATCGGGTTGACCCGGAACGCCATGGTCAGATCGCGGCCAAGCAACTCGTTGAAGTGCTCGCGCTGTGTGCTGACGCCGTTGTCGGCGACCGACAGGTCGTAGAGACTCTTCGCCAGGCGGGCATCGACTTCCAGCGCTTCGGCTCGGAGGACCGTCTCCTCCGCCACGTAGCGGGCCGTTACGCGCTGCGCCTCTTCGAGCGTTCTCACCGCCTCCCGCGCTGCGTCGACGGCCACCTGGCTGGCGACGAGGTTGAAGTAGGCCATGCGAACATCGGCCGCGATCTTCTGCCGTTCTGCCCTGACATCCTCGCGGGCGATGTCTCGTCCCAATTCGGTCGTGTGGATGCCGAGACCGATCTTGTATTGGTTCACCAGCGGGAAGTCGATGTTGCCGGTCATGAACGTCGTGAACTGGGACGGCGTGTTGACCTTCGCCTCGGTGGACGGGATCGGGCCGGTTTCCGCGTACGTACCGAACGCGCCCGCCGGGAATGTGAAGTCGAAGGCATGCAGCAACTGGCCGCCGAGGACGCCAATCTGAACCGACGGAAGACGCCTGGTGCGGGCGGCATTCACGCGGAAGTTCTGCTTCTCAGCCTCGAGGACAGCGTTCTTCACCAACCGGTTCGACTGCAGCGCGAGCGATATCGCTTCGTCCAAGGTCAGTACGGGCGCGTCTGCGTCCTGAGAGGATGCCGGCCGCTCCTGTGCCAGCGCCATCGGCGGGACCGTGAAGAGGACTAACAGGAAAGCCGAAACGTAAGTGCTCACGTCGGTCGTCACAGAGCAACGTCGCTGCCGCCGCTCGATTCGCGAAAACCGGCCCAATGTTGCCAATGTCGTGACCCACCGTCTGCTGGCGCCCTGTGTGAATCTACGCAATGTGCACTTCCGCGATTACGAGACGCCGAGGACGCGCACGACCGAGCGCGCGATCATCAGTTCTTCGTTGGTGGGAATGACACGGACCGCGACCGGGCCGTTCGCCGGTGAGACCAGTGTGGCGTGCGTCCGGTTGCGCTCCTCGTCCACTTCGATGCCAAGGAATGCGAGCCCCTCGCAGATGCGGGCCCGGATGACGGCGCTCCGTTCGCCGATGCCCCCGGAGAACACGAGCGTCTCCACGCCGCCCAGCACGGTCGCGAGCGCGCCGATCCACTTCCTGGCCTGATAACAGAACAGCGCCACCGCCGCGGCGGCACGCTCATCGCACTGCTCGCGCGCCAGCAGTTCGCGCATATCCGAGCTGATTCCCGAGACGCCGAGGAGTCCCGATTCGTGGTTCACCATGCGGTCGAACTGGTCGGCCGTCAGGTGCTCGGTGCGCGCCAAATGAAGTACCACGCCAGGATCGAGATCACCGGTCCGCGTCCCCATCACGAGGCCTGCCGCCGGTGTGAACCCCATGCTGGTATCGAGGCTTCTGCCGTTCTTCACGGCGGTGATGCTGGCGCCGTTCCCCAGATGTGCGAGCAACACTCGTCCATGCGCCGCGTCCGCGCCGGCGAGGCGACTCAGCTCGTCAAGGAGGTATTCGCACGACAGGCCGTGGAACCCGTAGCGCCTCGCACCGTTTCTCTGGTAGCGCCGCGGAATCGGCAGCAGCCTGGCGACCTCCGGCATGGTGTGGTGGAACGCGGTATCGAAACACGCGACTTGCGGCAGGCCCGGGGCACGCGCGGTAAGCGCTTCGATCAGGCGAAGGGCAGCGGGCAGATGCTCGGGTGCGTACGGCTTCGCAGCGTGAAGTTGCGAGAGCAGCGGCGGCGAGATCGGTACCGGCCCCGTGTGGTCGAACCCATGGACGACGCGATGCCCGACTCCGTCGATCGAGTCGAGGACGCCCAGCTCCTCGAGCCACGCGAGCACGAGCGTCTCGGCCGCGTCAGGGGCCGCGGCGTCAACGATGCGCTCGCCACTCTCGGCACCATGAATCCAGGAGAACCGCGCGGTGCCGGTGCCGATCCCACTGAGGTGGCCCTTCAACGCAGATGTCAGATCGGCGGCGCCGGCGTACACGGCCACCTTCACGCTCGATGAGCCGGCGTTAATCGTCAGGACCTGACGGTGCGTCGTCATGCGGCCGATTAACGCAAGCGAAGCGCCAGCGCCCGCGGGACGCCGTTCCTATTGTCGTCGCGCGTTCGGTGGCGATGCGCAGAAACGCCCACGGTGCTCGCCGATGTGCACCCGCCGTCTTGCGTCACCGCAAAATGACGTGGAATCCGCGGCGTGGGCGCTTCGGAACGAATGGTGCTGACCCGTCAAGGTCATGGACGTTCGAGACGACAGCCATGACTCCTCCACGCCAACCGCGCAACGTGACGAGCGCTCCGTTCGAACGGGTCTCAGCGACGAGGCCATCGCCGCCGCCATCGCCGACAAGCTGCACTACGAGCAAGCGGTTCCGTTCGCCGATGCGAGCCGGCACGACTGGTACATGGCGCTGGCGCTGGCGGTTCGCGATCGCCTGCTCGATCGCTACCTGACGACGCTCGGTGCCGTGCTGGAGTCGCGGGCGAAGGTGGTCGCGTATCTCTCGGCGGAGTTTCTGACCGGCCCCCACCTTGGCAGCAACCTGATCAACCTCGGGATTCGAGACGCCGCCGCGAAGGCGCTCGCCCGGTTCGGGCAGAACCTCGACGACGTGCTGCAGGAAGAAGAGGAGCCAGGCCTCGGCAACGGCGGTCTCGGCCGTCTCGCGGCCTGTTACATGGATTCGCTGGCGACACTGGGCGTTCCCGCGATCGGCTACGGCCTTCGTTACGAGTTCGGCATCTTCGATCAGTCGATCCGTGATGGGCACCAGGTCGAGATGACTGACAAGTGGCTGCAGCTTGGGAATCCGTGGGAGATCGCCCGCCCTGAACATCACGCGTACGAGGTCAGGTTCGGCGGACGCACCGAGCACGGCGTCGACGACCACGGGAGGGACCGTGTGCGCTGGATTCCGGAAAAGTGCGTGAAGGGTGTCGCCTATGACACGCCGGTGTCCGGGTTCCACATGCCGACCGCGAACCTCCTGCGGCTCTGGAAGGCAGAGGCGACCGAGTCGTTCGACTTCGACGCCTTCAACACCGGGGACTACTACCGCGCTGTCGACCAGAAGGTCCTCTCCGAAACTATCACCAAGGTGCTCTATCCCAACGACGAGCCGGAGGCCGGCAAGATGCTGCGCCTCGCGCAGCAGTTCTTCTTCGTCTCGTGCTCGCTGCAGGACATGATCCGGCTACACCTGGAGGGCGGGCGGCGGCTGGAGGAGTTCTCATCGTGCTGGGCCGTCCAGTTGAACGACACGCACCCCTCGATCGCGGTCGCCGAGCTGATGCGGCTGCTGGTCGATGAGCGCGGCATGGAGTGGGACGCCGCATGGGCGATCACCGAGCGCACCTGCGCATACACGAACCACACGCTGATGGCCGAAGCGCTGGAGCGGTGGCCGGTGCCCTTGTTCGGCAAGGTCCTGCCACGCCATCTCGAAATCGTGTATGACATCAACCGCCGATTCCTCGACAGGGTGCGGCAGCAGGTACCGGGCGACGACGACCTGGTTCGCCGGCTGTCGCTCGTCGACGAAAGCGGAGGTGGCGCCATCCGGATGGCGCACCTCGCCAGCGCCGGCAGCCACGCCATCAACGGCGTCGCGGCGTTGCACAGCGAGCTCCTGAAGGAGACGGTGCTCCGCGACTTCTACAGGGTGTCTCCGGAAAAGTTCTGCAACGTCACCAACGGCGTCACTCCGCGACGATGGATCGCGCTGAGCAATCCCGGCCTGGCAGCGCTCCTCACGCGTACGATCGGGGAGCGCTGGATGTCGGATCTGGAGTCGGAGCTCGTTCGCATCGAGCCGTTCGCGGCCGATGCCGGCTTCCAGGCGGACTGGCGCGCGGTGAAGGGCGCCAACAAGAGCCGGCTCGCCGCCCTGATCCGCCAGCGCACGGGCATCGTCGTGGATCCGCAGTCGCTCTTCGACGTGCAGGTGAAACGGCTGCACGAGTACAAGCGGCAACACCTGAACGTCCTCTACCTGATCACCGCTTACAACCGCATCGCGCGTGGCGGGAGCGATCACGGTCCCTCGCGGACCATGATCTTCGGTGGCAAGGCCGCGCCCGGCTACCGGATGGCCAAACTGATCATCCGGCTGATCAACGGTGTCGCCGACGTCATCAACCGCGACCCGCGCGTGTCACCGCAGCTGAAGGTCGTCTTCTTTCCAGACTTCAACGTGAAGAACGGCCAGCATATCTACCCGGCCGCGGATCTCTCCGAGCAGATCTCGACGGCCGGCAAGGAGGCGTCAGGGACCGGCAACATGAAGTTCGCGATGAACGGCGCGCTGACCATCGGAACGTTGGACGGCGCCAATATCGAAATCCGCGAGGCCGTCGGCGCGGAGAACTTCTTCCTGTTCGGTCTGACCGCTGCCGAGGTCGCGGCGGCAAAAGCCGCCGGCCATCGGCCGCGCGCCATCTACGAGAACAACCCGGAGCTGCACGAGGCGATCGACCTCATCGACGCCGGAGAGTTTTCGAACGGCGACCGCGAGCTGTTCCGGCCCCTCGTGGAGTCGCTCCTCGTCCAGGACGAGTATCTGCTGTTCGCCGACTATCAGCCATACATAGATTGTCAGCAACGGGTCGGCGAGGCCTATCGCGACGAGCAGAACTGGACGCGAATGTCGATCCTCAACTGCGCGCGCGTCGGCCGCTTCTCGTCGGACCGGTCGATTCGTGAGTACTGTCGCGACATCTGGGACATCGAACCGGCGACGCCCTTCGAGCCAGCACGATGAAGACGTGGAACCAGACAGCTGGAAGCAGCGCGCCGCTTGGCGCTGCCGCAAGGCCGGACGGCGTGAACTTCAGTGTGTTTTCGAGGAGTGCCACGGCCATCGAGCTGCTGCTCTTCGATGATGCGCAGGCAGGGGAACCGTCACGCATCGTCGCGCTCGACCCGCGCAGCCACCGGACCTATCACTACTGGCACGCATTCGTACCCGACCTGCAGCCGGGCCAGGTATACGGCTACCGCGCCCACGGGCCGTTCGCGCCTGAACGGGGCTTGCGGTTCGATCCCCGGAAGGTGCTCGTGGATCCGTATGGACTCGCCGTCGCGGTGCCGGCCTCGTACGACCGCGGCGCTGCCGTTCGACCCGGCGACAACTGCGCCGCGGCGATGAAGAGCGTCGTCGCCGCGCCCGACGCGTACGACTGGGAGGGAGATCGGCCGCTGCGGCGGCCCTTTGCCCGCACGATCGTTTACGAGATGCACGTGCGCGGCTTCACCCAGCACCCAAGCTCCGAAGTGTCGAGCGCCAGGCGTGGAACCTTCGTGGGTGTCATCGAGAAGATTCCGTACCTGCGCGACCTTGGCGTCACGGCGGTGGAGCTGTTGCCCGTTTTCCAGTTCGATAGCCAGGATGCACCGGCCGAACGCCGCAACTACTGGGGATACCAGCCGGTGTCGTTCTTCGCGCCTCACCACGGGTACAGCTCGCGGCCCGACGCGCTCGGCGTGCTCGACGAGTTCCGCGACATGGTCAAGGCGCTGCACCGCGCTGGCATCGAGGTCATCCTCGACGTGGTGTTCAATCACACAACCGAAGGAGACCATCGCGGGCCGACCCTTTGCTACCGTGGTCTCGCCAACGAGTTCTACTACACCCTCCAGCAGGATAAGTCGTACTACGCCGATTTTACCGGCTGCGGCAACACGCTGAACGCCAATCAGCCGATCGTCCGCCGCCTGATCCAGGACAGCCTCCGCTACTGGGTCACCCAGATGCACGTCGATGGGTTCCGCTTCGACCTCGCCTCGATACTGTCGCGCGACGAGACCGGCCAGCCGGTGCGGAACCCGCCGGTGATCTGGGACATCGAGTCCGATCCGATGCTGGCGGGCACCAAGCTGATCGCCGAGGCCTGGGACGCCGCCGGGCTTTATCAGGTGGGCAGCTTCGTCGGCGACACGTGGCAGGAATGGAACGGCCGCTTCCGCGATGACGTACGACGGTTCTGGAAGGCCGACAGGGGCACTGTGTCCGCGTTCGCCACGCGGCTGCTGGGCAGCCCGGACCTGTATGCGCACGAAGAGCGCGAACCCGAGCAGAGCGTCAACTTCGTCACCTGCCACGATGGCTTCACGCTAAATGACCTGGTCTCTTACAACCAGAAGCACAACGAGGCGAACGGCGAGGACAACCGTGACGGTACCGCCGACGACTCGAGCTGGAACTGCGGTGTCGAGGGGCCCACGGAGGATCCGGAAGTCGAGGCGCGGCGCAGCCGACAGATCAAGAACTTCCTGACGGTGCAGCTGATGGCTGTGGGAACGCCAATGCTGCTCATGGGCGACGAGATGCGCCGCAGCCAGGGCGGCAACAACAACGCCTATTGCATTGACGACGAGACGACCTGGCTCGACTGGCGGCTGCTCGAGCGGCACGCAGATCTGCACGCTTTCGTCAAGCGGCTCGCACGAGCCCGCCTGGCGCCAGGCGTTGTGGACGAGAGCACGCCGTATTCCTTGAATCAGCTGCTGCAGCGGTCGCATCTCGACTGGCACGGCGTGGCACTCGGCCAGCCCGATTGGAGCGACCATTCGCACTCCTTGGCGTTCACGGCGCACTCACCGCACTGGCCGTATGTGCTCCAAGGCATGTTCAACGCGTACTGGGAGCCGCTCGCGTTCGAGCTGCCGCGCGGCGGCGACCAACCGCTCCGATGGCACCGACTGGTGGACACGGCGCTGTCGTCTCCCGACGACTTCTGCGCGCCGGGGGACGGGCCGCCGGTAACTGGCGACAGCTATCACGTGCAGCCATGGTCGTGCGTCCTGCTGCTCGCGCCGCTGGCCGAGGCAGAAGACGGGAGCCATTGATGGTCGCCCATCCTTCTGCGGGGGCTTCGCCATCGATTGACCGACGCATCGGTGTCGGCGATCTGGTGGATCGCTATTTCAACGAGCGCCCCGATACGGCAAATCCCGAGGAGCGCGTCAGCTTCGGCACGAGCGGCCACCGCGGGTCGTCGCTCACGCGCACGTTTAACGAGGCGCACGTGCTCGCGATCACTCAGGCGATCTGCGCATACAGGACGCAGCATGGCATCAACGGCCCGTTGTACCTCGGGAAGGACACACACGCGCTCTCCGGTGCCGCCTTCATCTCGGCACTCGAAGTGCTGGCGGCCAACGGCGTCGAGACCATGATCGACTGCAACGGGGGCTACACGCCGACCCCTGTGATCTCGCACGCCATCCTCTCGTGGAATCGCGGCCGCACCTCGGGTCTTGCCGATGGCATCGTCATGACGCCGTCGCACAATCCGCCGGAAGACGGAGGCGTCAAATACAACCCGCCGACGGGCGGTCCCGCCGATACGGCCACCACCCGCTGGATCCAGGACCACGCCAACGCGCTGCTCGCGCAGGGCGCCGACAGCGTGCCTCGCCTCCTTTACGGACGCGCCAGGCTGGCCTCGACGATCCATAGACACGACTACATCGGGGCGTATGTCCCCGATCTCGTTTCGGTCATTGACATGGACGCCATTCGCAGCGCTGGGCTCAATGTCGGCGTCGATCCGCTGGGCGGCGCGAGCATCGCGTTCTGGCATGCCATTGGGGAGCGGCATGCCGTAGACATCAGGGTCGTCAACGATCAAGTGGACGCCGAGTTCAGCTTCATGCCGCTCGACTGGGACGGCCGGATCCGCATGGACTGCTCGTCACCGCACGCGATGGCCAGGCTGATTGCCCTCGCGGATTGCTACGACCTCGCCGTCGGTAACGACCCGGATGCCGACCGCCACGGCGTGGTGACGCCGGCGGGGCTGATGAATCCGAACCACTACCTGTCAGCGGCGATCGCGTACCTCTTTGCGCACCGGTCCGGGTGGAGTGGCGACGCGGCCGTCGGCAAGACCGTCGTGAGCAGCAGCATGATCGACCGCGTTGCCGCGCGCGCGGGACGCACGCTTGTCGAGGTGCCGGTCGGGTTCAAGTGGTTCGTTACGGGACTGCTCGAGAAATCGCTCGGGTTCGGCGGTGAGGAAAGCGCGGGAGCGTCGTTCCTGCGCCGCGATGGCACGGTGTGGTCCACCGACAAGGACGGGATCATCATGAACTTGCTCGCGGTGGAACTCACCGCGCGCACTGGCCGCGATCCCGCCGAGTTGTACGGTGATCTGACACGTGAGCTCGGGACGCCGGCCTACGAACGCATCGACGCGCCGGCAACTCCCGAGGAGAAGGTCGCGCTCCTGGCACTCGGGCCGGACGCTGTCCACGCGACGGAGCTCGCCGGCGATCCCATCGAGGTGCTGCTGACCACCGCGCCGGGCAACGGCGCTCCGATCGGCGGGCTCAAGGTGATCACGCGCCACGGGTGGTTCGCGGCGCGCCCGTCAGGCACCGAAGCGGTCTACAAGCTATACGCGGAGAGCTTCCGCGGTCTCGAACATCTCCGGCACATCCAACAGGAAGGCCGCGCGATTGTTGCAGCGGCGCTGGCAGGACTCCTGTGATGACGACCAAGTCCGTAGCGACCTTGCCAGCGCTCCGCAATCTGGCGGCACTTGTCACCGCCGATGCCGAGGAGGCACGTACCGCTGCGGCGGGCCGTGCTCATCCGGCACGGCGAGACCGAGTGGACCCTGAACGGCCGGCATACGGGGAGCACGGACATTCCGCTCACCGACAGTGGCCGCGCGCCGCTGGTGTTCTACCCGTGAAAGGCCGAGGCAATTGGCATCTCGGAATGTGGGATTCGGGACTGTGGAGAAGGAAACGTCATGAGCACGACTGATTTGGCACTCATCGCGCACTCGATTGTCGCGAACGGCAAAGGCATTCTGGCGGCAGACGAGACGCCGGGCACGTTGACCAGGCGCTTCAGCGTTCATGGCATCCCGTCCACACCAGACAGCCGGCGCGCCTATCGCGAGCTCTTCTTCATGACGAGCGGCATCGCCGAGTTCATCGGCGGCGTGATCCTGCAGGACGAGACGATTCGTCAGCGCAGCTCCGCGGGCATCCCGCTGCCCGCCCTGTTGGCGGAGCAGGGGATCATCCCCGGCATCAAAGTGGACGATGGCACCAAGCCGCTCGCCGGCTCCCCAGGCGAGCGCATCACCGAGGGGCTGCACACCCTGCCGCAGCGGCTCAGGGAGTACTACGCGATGGGCGCCCGTTTCGCAAAGTGGCGTGCCGTTATCGCCATGGGCGATGGGCAGCCGAGCACGGCGTGCGTGCGGGCCAACGCGCATGCACTCGCGCGCTATGCAGCGCTCTGTCAGGAGCAGGGCCTGGTCCCGATCGTCGAACCCGAAGTCTTGATGGACGGCACGCATTCGCAGGAGCGCTGCGCGGATGTCACCGCGCGCGTATTGCAAACCGTGTTCGACGAGCTCTTCGAGCAGCGCGTGCGTCTCGAGGGGATGCTGCTGAGACCGAACATGGTCATCGCGGGTGCATCGTGCCCGACGCCTGCGCCGGCCGGTGCGGTGGCAGCGGCGACCGTGCGATGCCTGCGTCGGCATGCCCCCGCCGCAGTGCCGGGGATCGTGTTTCTGTCGGGAGGACAGGATTACCTCGCGGCAACGCTGCACCTGAGCCTCATCAACCAGCAGCCAGAGCCCAAGCCGTGGACGCTCACGTTTTCCTATGGCCGTGCCCTGCAGGATGAGGCGCTCACGGCGTGGGGAGGGCTCGACGCCAACCTGGCGGCGGCGCAGCGTGCGTTCTACAACCGTGCTCGGTACAACGTCGCGGCGGCGTACGGACGCTACACCGCCGCCATGGAAGCGGTGCCCTTGGCCGCGTAGCCGCGGAGAGATTCGACATTCCGGCGCCGTTGCGCCGAAGAGGAGCAAGACCGTGAAGACACAGATGCTGAAGGAAGGACCGCCGGCGCCGCAGCCGACCGTCACGAGCTCGATCTCACAGGAACTGCAGCTGATGGACGCGTACTGGCGCGCGTGCAATTACCTGTCAGTAGGGATGATTTATCTGCGGGACAACCCGCTGCTGAAGGAGCCGCTGCGGCCCGAGCACGTCAAGCATCGGCTGCTCGGACATTGGGGCGCCAGCCCCGCACTGTCGTTCGTGTGGGTGCACCTGAACCGTCTGATTCGCAAGGACGATCTCGACGTCATCTTCGTGGCCGGGCCGGGCCACGGAGCGCCCGGCGTCCTCGGCCCCGCGTACCTCGAAGGCACTTACTCCGAGATTTATCCGGACAAGAGCCAAGACGAGGAAGGCATGGGCAAGTTCTTCAAGCAGTTCTCCTTCCCCGGCCATATCGGCAGCCACGTTACACCGGAGACGCCGGGCTCCATTCACGAAGGCGGCGAGCTCGGGTACAGCCTTTCGCACGCGTATGGGATGGCGTTCGACAACCCGGATGTGATCGTCGCGTGCGTTGTTGGCGACGGCGAGGCGGAAACGGGTCCGCTCGCGACGGCGTGGCATTCCAACAAGTTCGTGAACCCGGTCCGCGACGGCGCGGTCCTGCCAATCCTGAACCTGAACGGCTACAAGATCGCGAACCCCACGCTGCTCTCGCGCATCAGCCACGATGAGCTCGAGGCGCTGTTCGTCGGCTATGGCTACACCCCGTACTTCGTCGAGGGCAGTGACCCGGCCGAGATGCACCAGAAGATGGCGGCGACGCTGGAGGAAGCGATCGCCGACATCCGCGCGGCTCAGAAAGCCGCGCGCGAATCCAAGACGCCGTTTCGGCCGCGCTGGCCAATGATCGTGCTCCGTTCACCGAAAGGGTGGACCGGCCCTGCGGAGATCAACGGGCACAAGGTGGAAGGCTCGTGGCGATCGCATCAGGTCCCGTTCTCCGACGTGCGTGGGAACCCGGCCAACCTGAAGCTGCTCGAAGACTGGCTGCGCAGCTACAAGCCGGAGGAACTGTTCGACGCCGGCGGCTCGTTCAGGCCTGAACTGCGAGCGCTGGCGCCGCAAGGCACGCGCCGGATGAGCGCTAATCCGCACGCCAACGGTGGATTGCTGCGCAAGGACCTGACCCTGCCCGACTTCCGCAAGTATGCGGTCAACGTTCCGGCCGCTGGTGCGGTGCAGTTCGAAAACACCAAACCGCTCGGCGAGTTCCTGCGGGATGTGCTCAGGTACAACCCGACAACCTTCCGCGTGTTCGGGCCCGACGAGACCGCATCCAACCGGCTGCAGGCGGTGTACCAGGCTACGAAGAAGGCGTGGATGGCCGACATGCTGCCGGAGGACGGCGACGGCGGCGAACTGTCGCCCGACGGCCGCGTCATGGAGATGCTGTCGGAGCACACGCTGCTCGGGTGGCTCGAAGGGTACCTGCTCACCGGGCGCCACGGCTTCTTCCACACCTACGAAGCGTTCGCCCACGTCGTCGACTCGATGGTCAACCAGCACGCGAAATGGCTGGACATCTGCAACCGGCACGTGCCCTGGCGCGCATCTGTGGCATCCGAGAACATCCTGCTGACGTCGACGGTCTGGCGCCAGGATCACAACGGCTTCTCGCACCAGGACCCCGGGTTCATCGATCTGGTGACCAACAAGGGCCCGGCGGTCGTCCGCATCTACCTGCCGCCCGATGCGAACACGTTGCTCTCGGTTGCAGACCACTGCCTGCGCAGCAAGGACCACGTCAACGTGATCGTGGCCGACAAACAGAAGCACTTGCAGTTCACCACCATCGACGAAGCGATCGTGCACTGCACCAAGGGCATGGGCATCTGGGCCCGCGCGAGCACCGACGCCGGCGTTGAGCCCGACGTGGTGTTGGCCTCCTGCGGCGACGTCGCCACGATGGAGGCGCTGGCCGCGGCCGCAATCCTGCGCGACCGGCAACCCGACCTGAAGCTGCGGTTCGTCAACGTCGTGGACCTGTTCAAGCTGCAGCCGATGGCCGAGCATCCGCACGGATCGACCGACCGCGAGTTCGACACCCTGTTCACGACGGACAAGCCGATCATCTTCAACTTTCACGGCTATCCGTGGCTGATCCATCGCCTCGCGTACCGCTTCAAGGGGCATGACAACTTGCACGTCCGCGGCTACAAGGAGCGCGGCAACATCAACACACCGCTCGAGCTGGCGATGCTGAACGAGACGTCTCGCTTCAATCT
>Ga0070675_100000152_pt1 | contig 41857 bp, 42 predicted proteins | sample KBSM43metaG_FD_65343 | JGI IMG/M metagenome (GOLD analysis project Ga0070675, IMG submission 65343) | Miscanthus rhizosphere microbial communities from Kellogg Biological Station, Michigan, USA - KBS M4-3 metaG | ecosystem: Host-associated > Plants > Roots > Rhizosphere > Soil ... | reverse complement strand
TGCCCATTACGCTGTCAGATGGGACGGAGACGCGCTGATCTTCGAGAGCGGTAACTACTCTGGGCAGCGTCCCGAAACCGGCGTGTGGACTGAACGCCGTGAAATCTGGTCGCTCGATGCCGATGGTCGCCTCCGCGTGGCTATCACTACGCGCAGCTCCGGTAATGGTTCGAGGGCCATCACGCTGATGTATCGGCGACCGTGAGGAAGCTGCACCGCCTACGCTGAGATTCAAGCTGAAACCGAATTCAGTTTCACTGACTGTAAGCGGTATCCTTAACAGCCTCCGCGCAGTACGAAACGATATGATGACGACGATTTGTTTGCTCGCCGTATCACTTGTTGCCAATGCTGTTCGGGTAGCCGTACCCGATCAAGTGGACAGTCCTGCTACTCTGGTTGTTGACGCGGCAGTTTCTTCTACGTCTAGAGATTCGGCATCGAACGTCAAGTACCGGTGCTCTGCAGCACTAGCTGTGGAGTAACGATTCGCTCGAAGAGGGTTCGTGCGCCTATTTCAGCGTTTCGCATCGGCATTCTTGTGGTGCGCCCTAGCGGTTCGTTTCATCTACAGCCACGTATCGTCCAGCCAGTCGCGCGTGATCAGCAAGGAATCGACGTTGCGGTAACCGTTCAACTGGACCGGCTGGTCGGCGAACAGGGCGCTGCGCTCGTCTGGTTGTACCTAGGTGAGATACGTTTGGGGGATGGCTCACAGCGGACAACCGACGACAATGCGGTTGCTTCGCAATTAATGGCTATACGAATACCGTGAGCAATTCGTAATAACCCAATGTATCGGGGAGTCTGCGTTCTTCTGGGCGGAGTGGCAGGGTATCCCACGCCCTTCACGCAGCCTGAAGAGCTGACAAGTTCGCAAGCTGGCATCCTGACAGCGGCCCCGGTCCGCTCGACTGTTTCACCGCCGCCGATCAGCTTCGGGGGAGCAGACATCGCAAACTAATTCTTGGAGGATGAAGCAGGGGTCGGAATAGTCCCGACGGCAGCGCTCCATTTTGTGCGTCGCCTTGGTTCGGTTGATCAGCGTCACCCGCACCTTCAGTCTGAAGTTAACGTTAACGTTCCTTCAGGAAAGGCTCCACATGGCCGCCTCAAATTTCACCGACGACGCCCTTCGCGCCCATCTGGACGCGGGGCACTCGCAAGCCGACGCCGCCCGTCACTTCGGGGTCAGTGAACCGGCGATCCACCAGCGACTGAAACGGATGCGCCGGCTGACCTCCCAAGTCGTCGCACTCGAATGCGCAAACGAGGTCATCGACGAGAAGCTGTCGGCGACCGCCCGGCTGGAACGGGTACAGCGAGTGATCGATGAGGAACTCGCCTGGGCTGTGCAGGAGGCGCGACGCGACGGTGGCGATCGCTCGGCGCTCGCCGACGTCATCCTGAAGCTCGCGGGGGAAGTCCGCCAGCAACTCAACCTGCAGTTGTCGATTTCCCGGACGCTGGTGGATCTCCGTGTCGTCAAGGAGTTTCACGATACGGTCGTCGATGCGATTCGCGAGGAATCGCCCGAGGCCGCCCGCCGCATTGTTGCCCGGCTGAAAGAGCGACGTGCCCTGCGGCCGACTGTCGAACTGCCGACACTCAGTGGAGGTCGTGATGCCGATCTGGCGTGATCCGCTTGATGAACTCATCGCCGACCTCGAGCCATCGACGGCTGCCGCGCCCAATCCGGCGTTCGAGATGCCGCCGCCGATGGAGGACTACAGCATCACCGTGATGAGCGTTCTGTCGAAGGACCCGGCCGAGCGGCAGCGCCTGGCCGCTCATCCAGCAGTCAAGCGAGTCATGGAGTACCACGACCGGCTGAAGCGCAAGTGGCACTCATCGGGTCCAGTCAAGCCGACAGACTAGCCTCTCGGCCGCCAAGTCCCGGAGCCAGCCCGAACCTTCGCGCATTCACGAGCCGGCGACTAGCCTCGGACGCCGGAACAGCGAATGCCAGCCGTCGTGCCATGTGCCACCTCTAACGGGCGGCGCGCCATTTACGGTTGTCGGCCGCTACCGGGTAGCCTAGCAAGGGTCGTAATGGGCTTGCTGCCTGTGAACTCGCAGGTGTATCAGAAGTGACGACGACCAGTAGGCGGACGTAATGGTGTTGTTGAGAGTCGAGTACGAGTTCTTCGACTACGAAGAGCCGTCGAGCACTGTCCATGAACTCAATCGACAGATTCGGTTGCAGTTCGCCGACGCGCCGACGCTCTATGTGTCATGGACCTGGGAGCGCCAGCGCGGACCAGACTCGAAACCCTACTCGATTGCGTACGCGAACTCGTCGCACTTCGCGGATAGGGCGGCACGCGTAATCGACGTGTCGGAGTCGCCACACTGGGCGAGGCACATCGGTCGCGACGTGGAATTAGCGTATACACCGGCGTCATCACGCGATTCTGAGTACCAAGTGCTGGAGATACGGTCAGGTACAGACCGCACTTACCTCTATTCACTGGGCCTTGATCGCGTTGGGATTTCGGATACCACACCGACATAGCGTGAGCGGACCTGCTCTCCTCGTAAAGAGGATTCGTCCCCAAGGGGTGGTGGCACAGATGGCACTCGGCAACGGTCTCACATATGCATGGCTGTGATTGACGACCGGGAACGATTCAAGATCCGCAGCGGGATGCGCCGTGAGCTGGTCCCGTGCAGGGAATCGTTAGTCGGCTCGGCTCAGACGAGCGGTGCCCCCATGTCGAGCTGCGAACAAGCGGACTTCATTTCCCACGAAGCAGCCAGACATACGCCGCGCCGGCGAGGCCGCCCGCCAACCAGAACGACGATAACTGCTTCAGGTGACTCATCCCAAGACCAAACGGCATCGCATGGCGGAAGTAGAGCAGCTGAAACGACCAAATACTGCACGTTGCGGCGATGGCACTCAGAGTACGGCGACCAGGAGAGCCGGACGCCTTGCGTGCGGCCAGACAAGCATGACAGGCACGACGAAGATCAACTCAGTCGCGTAGCAGAACGGCGCGATGGCAAGCGCCAACCACGGGAAGACCTCTACGGGCGCGTTTTGAACCAGCGTGAGAAGAACCGTCGCGACCAGCGGTGCGACGACAAGGGCCGTCCAAACGGAGGACAGCGTGACGGCGCTGGGTTGCGCTTGGGGGGCAGACCGCGTCGCTCGCGCCAAGACGAACGCGACGACGACGGCGATGGTGACGCCGGGAATCAGGTAGTTGATCACGCCTAAGGGATCGCCCAGTGAGTGAAGCATCGTCCGCTGAATTGGCGAACAGCCACAGTTCTCGACAGCACCTGATTGCCATTTAGAACCGGCTTCCACTTGACCTGAACGAGTGTGCAGTCCGACGGTAGGGGACGACGGCAGCGATTGGTTCGGTTATGCCGACCTTCCGAGCGACGGCCAGAATGTCACGGCGATCCACCTGACGAATCGTCGGTGGCACTTTCCATTCGACGGTGGCGGGTGAGCAGCAACTGCGGCCGCGCTGGCGAGGCAGACTGCGGCCGAGAGTCCGAGCCACTGTCTTCCGGTCAGGTTCACCGAACGATCTCTGCGTGCCGACCGACCAAATCGGCGCTCCGCCGAGATTGTGGGAGCCGACACTAAGACCACCGGTGCATACCCCCATTAGACACCGTGACAGGTTTATCGGTCTGCGGCCATCAGACTTCGGGTGGCATCTGACTTGCCGCAGGATTCGAAAATGGCCGTGACAAACTCTTTGATGGCCGCGGCGGTCTGCAGTTCTGTAATCACATGCAGGAGGAACGTCATCGGGGCCATGCAGCACCACATCTACGACGGCGGCAGGAACTCCGGAAAGAACTCGCTACGGGCGGCTTCGATCCTGCTGTCGGCCAAAGCCGACGCGCGCAGTAATCGTCCTGACCACGACGCTCTTCGCGGGCATCTGGCTTGCTCCCCACGTGACTTCGAGGAGCGCACGTTGGCGCGATACGCGTTGATCTGGATCGCTATGGTAATCGCGCTGGGGAGCGCGTGCGCTGGCAGTCCGACGGCACCAACGCCGCCGGGCGCGTTCACGGGTGGGGGGTTTGCGACGGTGCCCGGCGGCTATCAATGCAATGTCCAGTGGACGCCAACCGGCGGGAAACCGCAGGACGTGACTGGCTTGGCGACCTGGTCGAGCAGCGACACCAGTATCGCGACGGTCAACAGCACCGGCTTTGTCACCGCACGTAGCAACGGAAGCGTCGCGATCCGCTTCAGCTACAAAGGCTCTGAGGGGTTCATGACGCTATCGGTGGAACTGGCGCGGTAGTGAGAAGAAATCCAAGCCGCCACGAGCGCCGTGATCCCACGGACAATGCGGCGACGGCGATCTACCTGCTCGATTCTGGTGACGAATGGACCGAGTTGTTAAGAAAATCAAGATTGTGCTCGCGGCAGTTTCCTTAATCGCAGGAACCATCAGTGGTTGGGTTGTTGGCCTAGTGGTTTATCGGCTGGTCGCCGTGTCGATGCTCGCGCACCCCGTGTCATCAGCTGATATCGAGGCGATGGGATTCTGGCTGGCAGCAGCGACAGCCGTGACGGTACCGTTCGCCCATCTGCCCATACTCGCCTGGCTGAATCACGGAACGGCGCGGCCGAGTGTGCGGGCGATTCGGGCGCTCATCCTGGGCATCTTGCTCAGCCCACTGGCTGCCGCTGTCCTTGCGCTGATGTGGAGTGGCGGAAAAGTCTCCGCGATATTCACGCCAGAAACGGCGCTCGCCACCGTATGGGCGGCGTTCATTGGTGCGGGACTCATGGCACCGGCCGCGTGGTTCGGTGACACATGGTCATCGATCTCCCAATGAAGTCGGACGGTGTCTAACGATCTGATGGCAACGTGCAGCCTCCGAGCGGCTTGGGAAATGAGTTCTTGCCACAACTTCGCAGGTCGATTCATCAACTTCAGTGCGAAGGTCGCGCTGAGCCTCGCCCTCGCTGGCTTGTACGCTCAGCCGCGAGCACTTGCCCAATGCGGCTCAGGATACGTCGGACTCAACGGACTCGTCGCGCATCCCTACTCCGCTCTCGTCTTCGTCGGGAGCGTCGTCAGCGTGACAGACGTCGGAGCGGCACCCGCACAGGCGGTGACCTTCGACGTCAACCGCGTGTGGAAAGGCGGCGTGCGCGAACGCATGGTGATTTATCAAATGTTGCCCGTTGGTCGCAGGGGCGAACGCAGGCTGTTCCAACCCGGAAAATACTTCCTGGTGGTCGCACATCGTCTGAATGCCGGCGAGCGCAACGCTCTTGGGATCACTGACAACGAGGATGTGTTTGGCACAGACGCCTGCGCCGATGGCAGTTACCCGGTGTCGATCCTTCAACATGACGCGAAACCACTCGCACCTGGCAGCGCACCCATGGATCGGCAGATGCCGCCACCCGTACGCGGCGGGCAAGTGGTGCAGCCGATCAGGATTCGAGATGTTGCGCCGGTCTACCCTGACGATGCGCGCGCAGCCGGTGTTCGAGGACAACTGATCGGTGAGGTAACGCTCGATAAGACCGGCAAGGTCACTCACGCCAGCGTGCTGCGTGGCCTTCCCTTTCTCGATCAAGCTGCCATCGACTGCATGATGAAGTGGGAGTTTCTCCCGGCGCTGTTCAACGGGACTCCGGAGCCAACGATTCTGACCGTCGTGGTCACGTTCCCGCCCGAGCGCCGGTAACGCCACCCACTATTAGGCATCCGACCGTTTGACGAGCTATCTTATGATATGTAAGACTGCTATCGATGCTCTCGCGGACGGAGGCCCTTCTCCTCGATCTGCTGGTCGCAAAGTCCGAGCGCTACGGGCTTGAACTCGTCGCCGCGTCCAAAGGCAAACTGAAGCGCGGCACGGTGTATGTGACGCTGGGTCGCATGGAGGCCAAGGGTCTGATTACGTCCCGGCTCGACGAATCCCCACAACCAACCGGAGGGCTGCCGCGCCGCTTGTATGCACCCACCGCAGCCGGACGCCAGGTGCTGAAAGCTTGGGAGTCCGTCGCGCACTATCTCAAGCCGGCGTTCGCCAAATGAGCCAGCCGGGTTCGTTCCTCTATCGCCTAGCCAAGCCGGTGTGCGAAGACGTCACCATGGCTCGCGTCCTCGATTCCTGGCTGGCCGACCTTCGATTTGAATACGCGACTGCGGATCGCTGGGCGAAACGGATCTGGATTCGAGTCGTCTACACGGCTGCGTGGTTCGAGTCGCTCTGCGGAGTGTTATTTCGATCTGAGGGCGTGCCAAGAGCGGTGGCCTTTCAGGTCGGCGGGACTATCGCGACCGCGATTCTTTTCGTCATTCCGGCGTTCGGGGACGCCGTGATTGCTCGCCGTCCGTCCCTCGCGCTATTGCTTCTGCCGTCGGCTCTTGCCGCTGCGCTCTCGCTCGGATCGGCGCTCGGCGTCCTGTATTCGATCGGCCGTCGCGGGACCCGTGCAAGTCGAACAGCGGTCATCGTTGTCGCGCTTCTGTGTTCGGTCACGACGGCATCGCTGCTCCAATGGGTCTCGCCGGTCACCAACCAAGCGTTCCGCGAGTCCTACAGCCACTGGCGTCTTTTACGTGGCCTTGGTGAGATGTCGCTGACCGAACTCGGGGCCGAAACGCTTCGTGCGCCATTCGAGCAGCAACGAAATGTCGCCCATCGTGAATTGCAGGGGCGGCTCGCATTGATTGCGGCACCACTCGCGCTGACGCTCTTCTTGGTGACGGTTGTCGGTCGTGCTCGTTTTCCTCGCGCGAGCGGCGCGGTGCTGATCCTCGCCTACTATGTCTACCTGGGTTATCAGCGATCGATCATCAGACCCGACGACAACGTCTTCTGGATGCTCGCCGTCGTGTGGACACCAACGCTGCTTCTGCTGGTGTTCGGTCTGACGACGCGTCGTTGGTCAGTCAACGATAAGCACGGATAGGCTCGCGGCGCTGCCGAGCGGCACTCTCTATTGCAGCGGAGCGCCCGTGTAGATCACGCCGTCCTGATCGGAAAACACCACTCCATGGCAGGCGTCTGTGGTGTCCTTGATCGAAAACGAATAACTCGCGCCATCGGTGGTCAACTGCACCGTGTAGCCATCTGACAATGGCTGGATCGCCAGCTGCGTCAGCGGCTGATAATCCTTCACCCGCTTGCTGGCTTCCGCCGTGTTGATCATGCGAGCGTGACGGATTGCCGCCATGCGGCGTTCCGGTGGCGCACAGTTCACCTGGTGATTCGCAGGCTGGCTGATCCCGACGCTGACCAACGCCGCAGCGAAAACGTATTTCATGATTGCGTCTCTCCCTGCCCAGTTTCAGGTACGGCTCACCGCGCCGGTTCGGCGTTACACTTTGGACCCGGCGATAATACGCTGTCGGCCAGCGCTCTTCCACCTGATCGGTGCAAAAAAACGTCCAGCTTCGAGCGGGATTTGGAGCGCCAGAGTCGCCACCTCAGGGTTGGTGGTGGCGATGGCGGCTACGATCGGCATGTCGCCTTGGCGAACCGATCGGCCGACATGAACGTGTCGCGGCCGCTGGTGTCAGTCGCCATGAACGATGACATCGTTGCATTCGTTGTAATACAATACTGGCATGGCAAAAATGACGCGAGACAAGGTGTTGACGTTCAGGCCGGACAGCGACCTGTTCGCGGCGATGCAGCGGCTGCGGGAGGTGCATGCCACGCCGTACGCGGAGCAGCTACGGCGGGCGCTCGACAAGTGGCTGACGAAACAGCCCGACGCCGGATGGCCGGTGCCGGAGCAGAAGGCGGCCCGCAAGCGTGCGGGCGCCCGGAAGCGGCGATAACCAAAGACGAAGAAGAACAAGAAGAGGGCCGACCGCTTCGTCTGGAAGTCGACCGACGTAGGGCGCGATTCGTCGCGTGGTTTTGCCGAGGACAGTCTCCGTCCAAGAGACAGTTCCTGAGCAACGGCGTGGCGTTTAGTAATCCGGGGCTCAGATCCGGTCTCGGAGGTGTTGTTACACGCTCTCAAGCTAACGATAAGCGAATTTCGGGCGATTTTGCCGGTAGGTGAGACGGCTGCGCGCGTAAGCTGACCGGAATTCCCAGGAAAAGCTGTGGAGCGGGCTACGGGGATCGAACCCGTGTCCGAGGCTTGGGAAGCCTCTGTACTACCATTGTACTAAGCCCGCTTATCGGCCGATCGAATCTGGTAACTGGGTAATTTGGAAAGCGGGTAATGATTGCTCAATCGAATTACCCAATCGCCAATCGTCCCATCCAGTTACCAGACTACCAGATTACCCGATTACGAGATTCAGTGGCTACGCCCTGATCAGCGCTACCACCTCGTCCCGCCGCTTTTCCATTTCGGCCTGCGTCGTCGCTTCCAGGTTCAGCCGCAGCAGCGGCTCGGTGTTCGACGGCCGCACGTTGAAATGCCAGGTGTCGTATTCCACCGACAGGCCGTCGAGCTTGTACTGGCGCGCGTCCGCGTACTTGGCGGCGATCTGATCCAGCTTGGCGGGCACCTGGTCCATGCTCGCGAGCTTGGAATTGATTTCGCCCGAGATGAAGTACTTCTTCGACAGCGGTTCGAGCAGTTCGTGCAGGCTCTGGCCTTTGCGCGACATCAGTTCCAGCATCAGCAGGGCCGGAATGAAGCCGTTGTCCGCATAGAAATTGTCGCGGAAGTAGTAGTGGCCGGTCACTTCGCCGCCGAAGATGGCGTTGGTCTCGCGCATCCGTTGCTTGATGAACGCGTGGCCGACCCGGTTCATGATTGCCTGGCCACCATAGCGCGCCACCACGTCACGCACCGCGTAGCTGGCACGCAGGTCGTAGATCACCGTCGCGCCGGGATGCTTCATCAGGAACGCTTCGGCGAGCAGCGCCGTCACGAAATCGCCAGGAACGAATTCACCGTCGCGGGTGATGAAGAAACAGCGATCGGCGTCGCCGTCCCAGGCGATGCCGATATCTGCCTTTTCGGCGATCACGCGCTCGGTGATATCGCGGCGGTTTTCCTCGATCAGCGGATTGGCTTCGTGGTTGGGAAAACGTCCATCGATCTCGAAGCACAGCCGCGTCGTCTTGCAGGGCAGACGTTCAAACAATTTCGGCGCGACCAGTCCACCCATGCCGCTGCCGGCGTCGAGGACCACATTGAACGGCTTGATGACTTTGGGATCGATGAACGACATCACGTGCTCGACGTAGCGGTCGAGCACGGTCGCGGTCGATACCGTGCCGCGCGTCGCGGCGGGCGGAGGCAGGCGGTCTGCCGCGATCATGTCGCGGATGTCCGAGATGCCTTCTTCGCCGCTCAGCGGCGCAGCCAGCCGCCGGACCATCTTCATGCCGTTGTACTGCTTGGGATTGTGCGAGGCCGTAATCTGCGCGCCGCCTTCGTGGCCGTCCGCGGCCACGGCGTAATAGAACATGTCGGTCGACATCATCCCGTAGTCCACGACGTCGGCGCCTTGCGACGTGACGCCGTCGATGAACGCTGCGGTCAGGGCGGGCGAAGAGAGCCGCATATCGCGGCCGACGGCAACTTTCCCAGCCTTCAGGTAAGCGATGAAACCCACGCCAATGGCACGCGCGGCGTCTTCATTGATCTCGTTGGGGTACGTCCCGCGGATGTCGTAGGCCTTGAAAATGTCTGGATTCAGTTTCATGAGCGCTCGCAGGAAGTTGGTAAGTTGGTAACTTACCAATTTACCTATTACAGTTTGCTGTAATCCGTCACCACCGACTTGTCGCCCAGCACGACGCCGTTCTCGACCGTGGCGTTGCGCCCGATGTGCGCCTGGCGGCCGAGGATCGAGTGCCGGACCGCCGCTTCCTGGCTGATGCGGCTGTTCGCCCAGACGATCGCGTGTTGGACGACGGCATGTTCCTCGATGTGGCACTGGCGGCCGACGATCGCGTACGGGCCGACGTGCGCGCCCGCCTTCACCACCGTGCCTTCGTCGATGAAGCAGGGGCCCTCGAGAACCGCGCCTTCCTCGATCCGCGCGTTCGGCGAGATCAGGGTCGTTTCGGCGCCGTGGACGAACGGCAGCGTTTTGTGGACGAATCGGCCGTCCATGATGTCGCGATGCACCTGCATGTACTTTTCCGGCGTGCCGATGTCGATCCAGTAGCCGCGGTAGACGTAGGCCATGAAGGTTTCCTTCCGCTCGATCAGCGATGGAAAGAAACTGCGTTCGATCGACCACGGCGTGTCCTTGGGAATGCGATCGAACGTGTCAGGCTCGAGGATATAGATGCCGGCGTTGATGGTGTCGCAGGTGATTTCGTCGGCGTTCGGCTTTTCGAGAAAGCGCTGGATGTTGCCCGCGGCGTCGGTTTCGACCAGGCCGTAGGCCATCGGGTTCTCGACCGGTGTCAGGACAATCGTCGCGCGTGCCTTCCGTTCACGATGCAGCGCGATCACCGCCTTGAGATCGACTTGCGTCAGGACATCGCCGTTGAACACGACCACCGATTCGCGCAGCGAGTCGCCGGCATAGCGCACGGCGCCGGCGGTGCCGAGCGGCGCCGGTTCAACCACGTATTTGAGTGACAGTCCGGAATCGCTGCCGTCGCCGAAGATTTCTTCGATCCGGCGTGGCTGATAGTTGAGGCTGAGAACGACCTCGTCGATTTCCGGCACCTGCTTGAGGAGATCGAGCTGATAGTGAAGAAACGGACGTTCGAAAATCGGAACGATTGGCTTCGGCGTGTGGATCGTCAGCGGACGGAGCCGCGTGCCTTTGCCCCCCGCGAGCAGAATCGCTTTCATCGCAACCACCGATGATATCATGTGGGTACAGCGGTCATGAACCTCCCGAACACGTTGACCGTCACGCGCATCTGCCTGGTGCCGTTGCTCGTGGTGGTGCTGCTGACGAAGTTCGTCGGTCGTCAGCTGCTCGGCATCCCGACCGAAGTGGTCGGCGCCGGCATCTTCGGCATCGCGTCGCTGACCGATTGGGCCGACGGTTATCTGGCGCGGCGCCGCAAGCAGGTGACGCCGCTCGGCCAGGTCATCGATCCGCTGGCCGACAAACTGCTCACGTCAGCGGCGCTGATTTCTCTAGTCCAGATGGGAATGGCGCCGGCGTGGATGGTGGCGGTGATCATCGGACGCGAGTTCACGGTCACCGCGCTGCGCAGTTTGACCTACGCGCGCGGCGTCGCGATTCCAGCGTCGCCGCTCGGCAAGATCAAAATGATCGCCCAGGTGGTGGCGATTCTCGCGCTGATTCTCGCGTCGACCGGCGAAGTCGCGCTGCCACTGTGGTGGATCGGCCAGGCCGCGCTCTGGGTCGTGCTGGTCACGGCTCTGGCCTCGGCTGCGGACTACTTCCGCCGGTTCAATCTATTTCCGCGCAACGACGTAGTCGCCCGTGACGATCGCGTCGCGTGACCGCGTAATCTTCGTCAGCACCATCGATTTGCCAACCGACAGCACCACGCCCTCACCGACACTCGCCAGCGGCAGGCCGGCGACGTGCGGATCGCGATAGACCGCGAACCGCGCGCCCGGCTGCAGCGATTCGATCGTTCCCGGATCAATCAACATCAAGCCGCCGACCGCGCCCGAATTCGTGTCCTCGGGTCCGTTGAGGATGCGCCCGAGCGTGCTGAAGTCGAGTTCGCCGCTCGCGACATCGCGATCGGTGCCTTCCGGAATCGACGGCGCGATGAACGGTTCGACGTAGTCGCCGGTCGTGATCGCGTCACAGAAATGTTCGACCTTCGCAATCGAGGTCTTCTCGTTGACCGCGACGATGCTCAGCCAGCCGCCGGTCTGCACCGCGACAATCCGGTCGTGATCGCCGGTGGCCTTCCGCGGATGGCGAATCATGAACTGCTGTCCCAGCTGCACACCCTTGGCGCTGCCGCCATCGAGCACCAGCAGTTCGCCCGTACCGAATACCCAGCGATTGACCGGGTCCTGCGAGCCGACGATCCGCAGCGGCGCGGCCGGGACGTCGAGCGACGGCGGCGGGCCGCACGCGACTTGTACTTCGAGCGGGTTGAGCCGGCGCTCGGCGGGTTGCGCCGACGCGGTGGCAGACACGAATAGCGACGCGACAACCAGGGCCAACAGACAGCGGACCGGCCGCATAACCTAACCTCCGGATGATTTGGCCTGGGCGAGGGCCTTGAGTTCCGTGACGCGCTTTTGCGCTTCGGACAGAAATTCGCTCTGCTCGAATTCCTGGAGGAGTTTTTCGTAGAGCGGCAGCGCTTCGGCTTCCCGCTTCAATTTCATCAGCGACTCCGCGAGATAGAAGTAAACCGCGTCGCGGCCGGTGAAGCCTTCGTCTTCCTTGATCACCGACTGGAAGCGATCGATCGCACCGGGATACCAGCGCTGACGGTAATAGAAGTAGCCGACCAGATAATTCGCCTGCGACAGGCGATCCTTGGCCTCGCGAAGCTTGGTCGAACCTTCCGCGAACAGCGTGCTGTTCGGATATCGATCCACGAACCGCTGCAGCTCGGTGACCGCCTCGCGCGTTTCCGATTGGTCGCGCTGCGGACCGCGCATCTGCTTGAAATGCGACATGCCCAGCTTGTACTGGGCATAGTCGGCTCGCGGATTGGTCGGGTAGAAGGTCAGAAACTCGCGAAACTCATTGATCGCCAGGACCAACGCCTCCGCGGTTCCTTCACCGAGATACGTGTCGCCGATGCCGAGCTTGGCGTCGGGCCGATAGGTACTTGCCGTGTAGGTCTCTGTGACCTGCTTGAAGAACTCGCGTGCCGTCAGCCATTTTTTCGCGTTCAGCGCGGCGGTCCCTTTGTCGAACAGAAACTTGTCCGGCTCGCTCGTTCCGGGCGGCACCAGGCCGCGCGGGTTCGAACCGCAGCCGGCAGCGGCGATCAACATGACCAGGATCACGCAGAGCGGCGCACGATTCACGATGACATTTCGAATCACAGCAATTCTGACAGCCAGCGGAATTCCGCCGTCAATCCCTCTTCAAGTCCAACCGCCGGCGCGAATCCGAGATCCGCGCGGGCGAGCTGCGTGTCGGCGTAGGTATGGCGCATATCGCCTTTCTGATCCGCCTCACGCACAACCCGCGGCGGGCGGCCGGTGACGCGGCCGATCACGTCGAGCACGTGATTGACCGAGACCCGAGAGCCGCCTCCAATATTGTATACACGCCCGGCGATGCCGCGCTGTGCAGCTGAGACGTTTGCCTCGACCGCATCGCCGACGAACGTAAAGTCACGCGTTTGCTCACCGTCGCCATAAACGGTGATCGGCTCGTTGCGCAACGTTGCACGCAGGAATTTGTGGAAGCCCATGTCCGGCCGCTGCCGCGGTCCATAGACGGTGAAGTAGCGCAGCGACACGGTCGGTACGCCGAAGTTCGCGAAGTAGAGATAGCAGAGCTGTTCGGCGGCGAGTTTCGACACGCCGTAGGGCGACACCGGTTGCGGCAGCGCGTCTTCACGCATCGGCATCGCGACCAGGTCGCCGTACACGGATGAACTCGACGAATAAACGAATCGTTCGAGCGTCGGGTTGCCGGCCACGGCCTCGAGCAGCACTTGCGTTGCCTCGATGTTGTTCGTTGTGTAGATGGCGAAATCGCGTCCCCAGCTTTTGCGCACGCCGGCCTGCGCGGCGAGGTGAAACAGGTGCGTGCGATCCGCGAGCAGAGCGCGCAGGTCGACATCCTGAATGCGCGCGTCGAGAAAACGAAAACGCGGGTGGCGACGCGCGCCGCTGAGATTCCGCTCCTTGACCGCACGCTCGTAATAGTCGGTGAAGCAATCGATCCCGACCACGTCGGCGCCGTCGGCCAGCAGACGTTCGGTCAGCGTCGAGCCGATGAATCCGGCCGCGCCGGTCACCAGCGCTTTCATGCGGTCGAGCCTCCAGCGAATAGCGCCCGGGCGCGGACCGGCAGCCGGCACGGCCGTCCGTCGCGCCCCAGCGACGCATGGATCGTGTGCCCGTGCGCCAGCGCGGCGCCGTCAGCGGCGCGCGCAATCTCGTAGTCGAATCGCAGCCGGACCGGCGAAACCAGCACACCCGTGGTTCGGACTTCGAGGTCGTCATCGTAGCGGGCGGGACGGCTGTACTTGCAGTGCGCTTCGATCACCGGCAGCGAAAACCCTTCCGTTTCCATCTCGCGATAGGTCCACCCGGCGTGGCGGAGCAGGTCGGTGCGGCCGATTTCGAACCACACCAGGTAATTGGCGTAGTAGACCACGCCCATATTGTCGGTTTCGGCGTAGCGCACGCGCACTGTGGAAATGGAGCGGGGAGTCGTCACCGACTAGATCTTGACACCCGCCGCTGGCAGCGCACCCTGCGCTGCGGCCTTCAGGGCGCGGGTGGCGCGCTCGGGATCGGACGTGCCGAAAATTGCGTTCCCGGCCACGATCATCCGCGCGCCGGCGCCGACCACCTTCGCGACGTTCGTCTGGTCGATGCCGCCGTCGATTTCGATCGCCGCGCGGCTGCCGGCCCGATCGAGCAACGCGCGGACGTCACGAATTTTAGACTCGCTGCGCGGAATAAAAGTCTGGCCGCCAAAACCGGGATTGACCGACATCACCAGTACGTAGTCGACATCGCCGGCCACCTCGTGAATGGCCACCACCGGCGTCGACGGATTCAGCACCACACCAGCCTTGGCGCCGAGCGCCTTGATGGCCTGAATGGTGCGATGCAAGTGCGGCAGCACTTCGACGTGCACCGAAATCATCGCCGCTCCGGCCGCCGCGAATGCGTCGATGTAGCGATCGGGATCGCTGATCATCAAGTGCACGTCGAGCGGAACGCTGGCCACTCGCTTGATCGCTTTCACGACCGGCGGACCGATGGTGATATTGGGGACGAAGTGGCCATCCATCACATCGACGTGAATCAAATCCGCGCCGCCTTTTTCCGCGGCGGCGATCGCATCGCCAAGTTTTGCGAAATCGGCGCTGAGGATCGATGGCGCGATCAGCACGCTCATCGGCTGACCTCGAGCGAGATCGGTTCGCCCGGACCGATTTGGAACCCGCCCTGAGGGCTTTGGCGGATGACGATCCCGGCAGCGATCCCCGGATAGGGTGTCGAGCCAACTACCGCCACCCGGAAGCCGCGGTTCCGCAGGATGTCGGCCGCTCGATCGCCATTGACGCCGATCAAGTCCGGCATCACATAGCTGTCGCCACGCTCGCCGCGGTTGACGAGGAGTGCCACCTGGCCGGCCGCAGCCTTGGCCGGCGGATTCTGTGCCACGACGACGTCCGACGGCAGATCGTGCGATCGGATTTCCGAAACCGCCGCCAGCGCCAGCCCGTCCTGCGCCAACCGCAATTCCGCGGCGCGCTGCGTCTCGCCGACCAGTGGCGGCATCATTGTCGCGCGTTGCCCGGCGCTCAGCCAGACCCGCAGCGTCCGCTGCCGCCGCGCCGTCGAGCCGGGCGCAAGGTCCTGGCCGAGCACACGGCCTGCCGCGATCTTCGGATCGGGTCGCCGGGTTTCGTCCACCTTCAGCGCCAGACCGAGGTCTCCGGCAATCGCGTTCGCTTCATTGGCGGTGCGGTTGGTCAGGTCGGGCACGGTGATTTCACGCGTCCGCAGCGCGACCCGCATCGAAGCTGCGGCGAATAGCACGTAGGTCGCCAGCAGCGCGCCGATCAGCAGCACGACTTTACCCGCGCCCCAGACGCGGGTTTTTATTGCCATGGACAGCGGATCGTACTACATTCGCCGAAAGTTCGCGGCAAAGAACGCCTCGAGACCGTGCCGATGCGGCTCGGTGCGCAGGTGGCCGCGCCGATCGACAACGGCTTCGGCAAGTGCCGGCGCCGCGGCGCGCGCATCAATCGGCGTGAATTGGTCGGTCGAGGCGACAAACGCATCCGCCACGGCTTCGTTTTCATCGGGCTCGCTCGAACAGGTGGCGTAGAGCAGCCGCCCGCCCGGCGCCACCACTGCGGCGGCATTCCGCAGCATTCTCAATTCAGCCGCGGCCAGCGCCGGCAAGTCGTGCTCGCCGCGGCGCCAACGGATGTCGGGATCGCGTCGCAACGTGCCCAGGCCTGAACAGGGCGCATCGACCACCACCAGATCGAAGGATGCCGCGAACGGCAGCGGATTGAGCAGGTCCGTCTGAACGATCGCGATGCGGCTGGCGCGCGCCGCCTGCACCGTTTGCCGAAGCAATTGAACCCGGCGGTTGCGAAGGTCGCTCGCCACGATCAAACCGCGGCCGTCCATGGCGGCGGCCATCGCCGTCGTTTTGCCGCCGGGTGAGGCGCATGCGTCCAGCACGCGGATGCCCGGGCGCGCCGCCGCAGCGATGGCGACGAGCTGCGAGGCTTCGTCCTGCACGACAAACCAGCCGTTGGCGAGGCCTTCGCCGCGCAGCGGATAACCTTCTTCGACCCGAAGTGCATCAGGAGCGAACTCTCCAGGACGCACTCGGACATCCTCGTCGTCCAAGTGTTTCGTCAGCGCCTCGGGCGTCGTCACCAGGCGATTCGCTCGCAGCGTCAGCGGTGCGGCGGTGTTGTTGAATTTCATCCACGTTTCGGCGGTATCGAATCCGAGCCGATCCAGCCAACGGCCGGCGAGCCAGCGCGGATGCGAGAGCGTGACGCTGAAATAATCGAGCGCGGCGGCGCGATCGGCCGGGTCGGCGGGACGTGGCGGCAACGGCAGGTCGCCGCGGCGCCGCGAAATCGTCCGCAGAATCGCGTTGACGAAGCCGGACGCGCTTTTCTTGCCGGCTCGCTTCGCGAGGTCAACGGCGTCGTCCACGACCGCTGCCGCTGGAACGCGAGTCAGGTGGAGCAGCTGGTAGATGCTGAGTCGGAGGATCTCGACGATCTCCGGGTCGAGCCGGTCGATGTGCCGCCTGGCAAACTCGACGATCAGATGGTCGAGGGTTGCGCGCCAGCGTTGGACACCAGTGGCGATTTCAAAAGCCAATGCACGATCGCGATCATCATGCAGGGTGCCGCGCGCGAAGGCGATCGCTCCAGGGAGGTCGGCAGTACCCGAGGAAACCGCGGAGAGGATGTCGTAGGCGGCGATCCGTGCCGGCGCGATCATGAAGCCGGTTCGCTGCCGAACGCGGCGCCCGCCCGCGGGCGGTGGCCGGCCAGAAATTCGCGCGCGCTCAGCGCACGTTTTCCCTCTGGCTGCAATTGGAGCAGATGCAACCGCCCCTGGCCGGTGGCCACCGTCAACCGATCCCCCGACGCATCGAGGACCGTTCCCGGCTGAGAGCGCGAAGGCTCGTCATCGGCAGCGGATCGAAGAAGGATCAGCCGTCGTCCATCGAGGTAGCTGAAGGCGTGCGGCCAGGGGTGAAGGCCGCGAATCAGGTTATGAATCCGTCTTGCCGGCCATCGCCAGTCCACGACGCCATCATCTTTGGTCAACCGGCTAGCGTAGCTGGCAGCGCTGTCGTCTTGCGGCGTTTCAGTGGCGCGCCCCTCTGCGAGTTGATCGACGACGTCCACCAGCAACGGCGCGCCGAGGCGGGCCAGATCCGCTTCGACTGCGTCGCTCGTATCGTCCACTCCGATTGGCCGCCGCACCGTTGCCATCATCGGACCGGCATCGAGAGCTTTGACCACCCGCATGATCGTGACACCGGTCTCCGGTTCGCCGTTGATGATCGCGCGATGGACCGGTGCGGCGCCTCGGTAGCTGGGCAGCAGCGACGCATGCACGTTGATCATCCCGAGCCGCGGCGTCGCGATCAACGATTCGGGAAGAATCTTTCCATAGGCTGCAACAACCGCAAGGTCGGCGCGGAGCGCCGTGAAGGCCTCGACGAAATCGGGCGATTTCAATCGATCGGGTTGCAGGATTGGCAGCTTCGACGCCAGGGCACGTGCCTTGACCGGCGCGTCGGAGGTTTTCTGCCCGCGCCCGCGGGGACGATCGGGCTGCGTCACCACGCCGACGACGGCGTGCGACGACGAGAGCAGCGCGTCGAGCGTCGGAACCGCGAACCCCGGCGTGCCGAAAAACACGACGCGGAGCGGCGTCACCACTTGCCGGCGCGCGTCAGCTTCTTGATCCGCCGCACGATCAGGTCGCGCTTGATGCCGCGCAACCGGTCGACGAACAGCGTTCCGTCGAGATGGTCGATCTCGTGCTGAAACGCCCGCGCGAGAAGGCCGGTGCCTTCGATCTGTTGTTCGCTGCCGTGACGATCGAGCCCCTTGACAACCACCCGCGTCGGTCGCACGACGGTTGCGTTGAATCCAGGGATGCTCAGACAGCCTTCTTCCTCGAGCTGCACGCCGTCGAGCTCGACGATGGCCGGATTGAGCACGGTGATCAGGCCTTTCAGATCGCGACCGACCGAAACGTCGACGACGAAGAGCCGCAGCGGGACGCCAACCTGCGGCGCCGCCAGCCCTACGCCGGGAGCGGCGTACATCGTGTCGATCATGTCGTCGATCAACCGGTCGATCTCGGGTGTGACCGACTCGACGTCGGCGGCGCGTTCATGGAGCGGGTGTTCGCCATACTTGAGAATTGGCCGGATCATTCAATTACAGAATCGAACGCCGAGTCCGCCGAGTCCGCCGAGAGATTTTCAGACGGGAAAGCCGTTCACCACCCGTTTGATCCCCATCCGCAGCAAAGGGACGTTGAAGTTGATGAGCAGGCCGACCTTCAAACGCATCATGCGGAGGTACGATAGTAACTGGGCCGAATGCACGCGCTCGAGCCGTTCGATGGCTTTGACCTCGACGACGACCAGAGCATTCACAAGCATATCGATTCGATACCCGCAATTCAGTTGTACTCCTCGATAAGTCAGAGGCAGCGAGACTTCGCACTGAACCGATAAACCCCGGTTGACAAGCTCGAACGCCAAGGCCGCCTTGTACGCTGACTCCAGCATTCCAGGTCCCAACGTCCGGTGGACCTGAATGGCTGCCGCGATGATTATCTCCGTGATCGAATCGAGACTTGCGGCTTCGTCCAACGATTCTTCTTGCATTCCGTCGTTGAGATGCAAGAAGTGTCGCGGGCACCGCGGTGCGCGAAACCTTAGGGCTTTGGCGGGTCGCTGACTTCAAATCAGAAAAACGATGCAGTTTTTGCCTCGGCGATCTTGGCGGTCTCGGCGTTCCTTGACTGCCGCTGATGATCACCGCGGCACGAACCGGGCGCTGGTGCGGTCGTGGAACGCCCTCCAGTTCGCCACCAGCTCCTGCACCGAGTCGCCACCGAACTTTTCGATCAACGCATCGGCAAGCACAATCGCCACCATCGCTTCGCCGACGACCGCGGCGGCCGGGACGGCGCAGACATCGCTGCGTTCGATCGCGGCCGGACTCTCGGTCATGGTCGCGAGATCGACCGAGCGGAGCGGTTTCATCAGCGTCGAGATCGGCTTCATGAAGGCGGTGACGCGCAGGTCCTCGCCGTTGGTGACACCGCCCTCGAGCCCACCAGCGTTGTTGGTCGGCCGCGCCACACCGACTGTGGTCGGACGACCGCCGGACGGCACGATCTCGTCGTGAACCTGCGATCCGGGTAGCGTTGCCACTGCCGGTCCGCGGCCGAAGCCGACCGCTTTGATTGCCGGAATGGACATCAGCGCCTGCGCCAGCCGGCCATCGAGCTTGCGGTCCCACTGGACGTAGGTGCCGAGACCAGGCGGCACGGCGTGAGCGATCACTTCGAACGCTCCGCCCATCGTGTCGCCCGCGTCACGAGCACGATCGATCGCCGCGATCATCTGCTGTTCGACCGTGCGGTCGACGCAATGCAGCGGCGTATCGACCGGAATTGCCCGCACATCGTCATAGCTCAGGACGAGCGGATCCGGTACCGAGGCGTCGCCAATCGTGATCACGTGGCTGACCACGTCGGCGCCAACTGTCCGTAACAATTGACGCGCAATCGCGCCGACCGCGACGCGTGCGGCGGTTTCGCGGGCGCTGGCGCGCTCGAGAACGTCGCGCATGTCGTCGTGGCCGTATTTCACGAACCCGGCGAGATCGGCGTGGCCTGGCCGCGGCCGGGTAACCGCCGGCCGATCCGCACCGGTCGCACCCTCGGGCATGTCGGCCTCGACATGCATCGTCCGCTGCCAGTTTTCCCAGTCCTTGTTGGGGATGAGCAGCGCGATCGGCGAGCCAGTGGTTTCACCGTGACGGATGCCGCTGAGTGCCTCGGCACGGTCCGATTCGATCAGCATGCGCCGCCCGCGCCCATAACCGGTTTGACGGCGACGGAGATCGCTGGTGACGGCATCGAAATCGATCGCGAGGCCGGCTGGTACGCCTTCGACGATCGTCACGAGCGCTTTGCCGTGCGATTCACCGGCGGTGAGAAAACGCAACATGCGCGCTCATTCTATCTGAAAAAAATTGCAGCGTTTTGAGCGCGATCGCACGATCTTCCGAACGATCTGGGAGGGCGAACTTTTTGCACCGCGTGGAGGCGCTCGTTGGAGGACGTGATGTCACTCTTCGCCGATCGCTTCATCACTCAACACTCGAATCACAATGGCAACGCGAGTTACGCGCTCGATCTGGCGAACGGGAAACGTGTGCGGCTGGTTCACGCAGCGGCCGGATCGCCGGCGGAGCAGCGTGAGTGGTTGATGGCGTGCGACGAGCATCTGAAGATCCGACCGGCAAGAACCCGGATCGTCGACTATGGGCGGGTTGGTGAGGCGCGGCGCTTCGAGGCGTGGATCGACGAATCACCTCTGACGGTGTCCGCGGCCGATGGCGACGTTCCTCGCGTCGCGCTACTCGAGCGGCCGTCGGTGTCGGCTCTTGCCGAGTTGTTCGACACCGCGGACGAACGTCGCGTTCGGGTTGCCGCGTGCTGGGGACCATCGGGTTCAGGTCGCGCCACAGCGGTCGAGCTGTTGGCGCGAATCGCACGGCTGCGAGGATTCGCCCCGGTCGATGCCACAATGCTCGAGCGCTATTGGCCACTGCTTCACGGACGAACCCTGTTCATCGTCGACGCTGATCGAGGTCGGACCCGCGACAATGGCCGGTGGCTCGACTTCGTGGTCCGATCGCCGCGCCCGCACATCTGTCTTCTGGTGCGCGCCGAGGAGGTTCGCGGTATCGACGGCTTTGCACTGGGGCGGATCTCCGATGGCGATCTCCTGAATGCCGTCGTTCCTGCGCCGACGGATCCGGCGTTGCAGCGGCGCGTACGGCGAGCGGTTGCGCAGGCGCACGGATTGCCAGGGCGATTCGTCCGTGCGCTCTGGCCGCACGCGGCACAAGCCGATCGAGCACTTCCCGCTGCGCTGTCGCGGGTTGCGGAACAGCCGTCGGTGTACGGCGCCGATCCCTCATTCGAGGTTCCGTCTCCGGACCGTGCGGCGACCGAGTCAGGCGGCCATCGGTGGCCGGCGCCGGGAGAGTTGGCGGTATTACGCCGACGCGCCGCTTCCGCGGTCGCGCTGATCGACGCAGGCCGATATGCGCCTGGCGTAAGGACGTTGCGGCAGGCGATGAATGCGTTGGCGCGCCGCGACGCCTGGTCTGACGCCACCGAGAACGGTTTGGCACTGACGCGCGCGCTATTGGACCGCGGTCGTGCCCGTGACGCCCAGCGAGTGCTCGGCGACGTTCGCGATTGGGCGAACCGAGCCGGCGTGTCGGCACCGCTGATCGACGTCGCCATTCTGAGCGGTACGGCGTGGCTCGACGTCCTGCGCCTCGACGAAGCCGAGCGCGTGCTGAGCGGCGCGCTGGCGGCGGCGAAGGCCGCCGCCGATCGCGTTCGCGCGTCGGTAGCGGTAACCGCACTCGGCCGCTGCCTGTTCTGGCGAGGGCAATTTGCCGATGCGATGGCGTCACTCGATGCCGTAACGGACGCTGGCGCACCGGTTGACATCATTCGCCGGCAGCGCACCATCGCCCGAGTTGCAGTTGCGCAGGCCGACTCCACCCGTGCGATGTCGGCCCTCGATGCCGCCCGTGTCGTGGCCACCCAGGATCCGGGAGGGCGATGGTTGGCCGATGTCGATTACACGTCGGCGTGGATCCAGCTGGCACTCGGCGATCTCGACGGGGTGGACCGCGAGGTCGGCGCGTGCGTCGCGCACGCCCGCGAAGCAAGACGTCCGATGCGGGCGGTAGTGGTGCGGTTATTGAAGGCCGAGGCAGACCGCCGCCGCGGCATAACCAAGGATGCGATCGAATGGATGACACTACGGCGGCTGGTCGCCGCCGCGCCGCCGCTGATGCGCGCCCGGTTCGAGTTGCTGCACGCGAGAGTTCAGGCGCCGGACGACCGAGCCGTCCTGCGCCGGCAGATGAGCGCCACCGGGTTGAAAGGGCTCGAGCTATTCGGCTGCGATCAGCCGCGGATACCCGGTTCGATAACCTCCGAGCCGTTCATCGACGACGTGCTCGGCATCCTGCGCGTTTGCCAGCATGCGGACGACGAGGTGGCTGTCCTGAGTGACGTGTGCGCCCGCGTTCGCGATCATTGTCACGCCGCGACGGTTGGATTCGTGATCGTGAACGATCGGCGTTGCGAAATGTTGACCGTCGACGGGCCACGGATGGACGCCGCCGATATCGCAGAGCGGGCGATCACTGCCCGCGTCACGATTGCGCCGCATCGCGTCCGCGAACGGCTCGACGCTGCGGCGCCGGTCCACTATGGCGGCAATGTCATCGGAGCGCTCTGTGCACGCTGGACCGTCGGAACATCCTACGATTTGGCGCCGGCGCCGGCGGTCCTGACCATGGCGGCAACGGCGGCCGCACCGCTGTTGTCGTCGGTGCTGGTGCGCCGCGCGCAGGCTGCTCACCAACCGATTTTCGACTTATTGGGCGCGACGCCCGCCATCGCCGATCTTCGCCGGGCTATCGAACGCGCTGCCGCCGCGCCGTTTTCGGTCTTGATCGAAGGCGAGAGCGGAAGTGGTAAAGAACTGGTCGCGAAGGCTCTGCATCGAAACAGTGTGCGCCGCGATCGCGCGTTTGCCACACTGAACTGCGCGGCATTGCCCGACGATCTTGTCGAAGCGGAACTGTTCGGCCATGCGCGCGGCTCCTTCACGGGCGCGATTGCCGATCGCCCCGGCGTATTCGAGGAGGCGCACGGCGGCACGTTGTTCCTGGATGAGGTCGGCGAGCTTTCGCTTCGCGCACAGGCCAAGCTGCTGCGCGTCATTCAGGAAGGCGAACTGCGGCGCATTGGCGAGAACCTGTCACGCCGCGTTGATGTGCGGATTGTGTGTGCGACCAATCGTGATCTGCGAACTGAAGTGGACGCCGGTCGATTTCGGCAGGACCTGCTGTATCGCCTCGACGTCATACGGATTGTGGTGCCGGCGCTTCGCGACCGCCGCGAGGATGTCGCGGTTCTTGTCGAGCATTACTGGAACGAGGCGACGCGGCGGGTCGCCAGTCGTGCGACGCTCGCGGCGGACACCCGCGCCGCGCTATCGGGCTACGACTGGCCCGGCAACGTCCGCGAGTTGCAGAACGTGCTTGCCGCGCTCGCGGTGCGAAGCCCGAAGCGCGGCGTCGTGATGCCGGCGGCGCTGCCGGGTCACGTTGCAGCCGTCGCGCGTTCAGAATCGTGGCGGCTCGAAGCCGCGCGCCGCTCATTTGAAGAAGGGTTCGTTCGCGCCGCGCTGATGCGATCCGGTGGGCAAAGGGCGCGTGCCGCCGCCGAGCTCGGCGTCACGCGCCAGGGGTTAACCAAGTTGATGAACCGGCTGGGAATCGAGTAATCACGCAGCATCCAGGTTCGTGGTACGGCGCCACCCTGTGGATTCGTGCCTCCGTCAGGCGATTTGGAGGGGAGCAAGGCGAGCGCCATAATCTCTGTGCCGATGCTCCGTTTCATCGTCCGGCGATTACTGCTGACGATCCCAGTACTGTTGGGTGTTGCCACGCTGGTCTTTTCGCTGATTCATCTTGTGCCGGGCGATCCGGTTCAGGCAATGCTGGGCGACAGCGCGACCCCGCAGGATGTGGCCGACGTTCGGGCGCGGCTGGGGCTGGACAGGCCGTTGCCCGTTCAGTACGGCGCCTTCCTGAGTAACGTCAGTCGAGGCAACCTCGGGACCTCGCTTCGGACCAATCAGCTGGTGGCATCTGCGATCGCCGAGCGCATGCCGGCGACTTTCGAACTCGCCTTCGCGGCGATGGCCGTTGCGACGGCGATTGCGTTGCCGCTGGGCATTGTCGCCGCGGTGCGCGCGGGAACGCTGACCGACTACGGCGCCACGACGCTCGCCTTGGTCGGCATATCCATTCCGAACTTCTGGCTCGGCCCGCTGATGGCGATCGTGTTTTCGATTTCACTGGGATGGCTGCCGGTCTCGGGCCGCGGCAGCGCGGCGCATTTGATTCTTCCGGCCATCACCCTTGGCGCGCCGCTTGCCGCCGTCCTGGCGCGGATGACGCGTGCGAGCGTCATCGAGGAACTGAGAGAACTTTACGTCCTTGCCGCGCGAGCGCGTGGCGTGTCGCGGTTCCGCGCCATCGTCCGTCACGCGTTTCGCAACAGCCTGATTCCGATCGTGACGGTGCTGGGTTTGCAGTTCGGCGCGGTTCTGACCGGTGCCGTGATCACTGAAACCATTTTCGCGTGGCCGGGCGTCGGCCGCCTGCTGATTCAGTCGATCAATTTTCGCGACTACCCGATGGTGCAGGGTTGCATCCTGCTGATTGCGGTGACCTACGTTGCGATGAATCTGCTCACCGACCTGGTCTACGGATTGCTCGATCCGCGGATTCGCTTCGAATGATGCTGAAAACCGGCGTGACGATTGTCGCCGTCGCCGCGCTCGCGGCGATCGCTGGACCGATGTTGACGCCGTTCGATCCCGCCTCACAGCAATTGGCGCTGCGACTTGCCGGCCCGACCGCATTGCATCCGTTTGGGCTCGACGAACTGGGCCGCGACATTCTGGCGCGGGTGCTTGCCGGCGCCCGCATTTCGTTTCTGGTCGGCCTGACCGTGGTTACCGTGTCAGCGTCGGTCGGCACGCTGCTCGGCGCCGTTGCTGGCTACTTCGGCGGAGTAGTAGACGATGCGATTAGCCGGGTGATCGATGTGCTGCTGGCGTTTCCAGGGTTGTTGCTGGCGATTGCGCTTGTTGCCGTGCTCGGGCCTAGCCTCGGCAATGTTCTGTTCGCGCTGACCATCATCGGCTGGGTCGGCTATGCGAGGCTGGTGCGCGGCCAGGTGCTGCGCGCGCGAGAGTTCGAATACGTGCAGGCTGCCAGAGCGCAGGGTGCCAGCGTGGCGCGCATCCTCTGGCATCATGTCGTTCCGACCGCCATCCCTGCGGTCGTCGTGCAGGCCACGCTCGGCATGGCCGGCGCAATCATCGGAGAAGCCGCGCTCAGTTTTCTCGGTCTCGGCGTCCAGCCGCCAACTCCCAGTTGGGGGACGATGCTGAACGGTGGAAGGGCACATCTGCTCGATGCGCCGCATTTGACGATCTTTCCCGGTCTGGCGATTGCGATCCTGGTGCTCGGCTTCAATTTCCTTGGGGACGGCTTGCGGGACGCGACCGATCCGAAGCGGGCTCGGGCGACTCTGAGGTAGCGACGCGCCTGGTCAACGCGAGCAGCGTGGCGTTCTGCGGGTCTTTGTCGAGGCCCTTACGGATCCAGTCGGAGGCGGTCTCTGGATCGTTCACGCGAATTGACAGTGCGGCGATCCGCGTCGCGTGTCCAACGAATTCGCCGTCGTTGGGCGTGAGCGCCTCATATTCAATGAGACTGCGGCGCGCGTTGTCGAAATGTCCCATCCGTTCGGCAACGGCGGCGTGCGACAAAAACGCGGCGGGCACGACCGGAAAACGCAGCGTCGCCTGGTGAAGTGCCCGCTCGGCCTCTTCGAAGTCGCCGTCCTGCATCAACGTCCGCGCGAACAGCAGCAGTACTTCGCTGCTCGCCGAGGTGTTGGAAGCGATGCGCACCAGTGCCTCGCGTGCTTTGCTGACGTCTACGCGGTCGTCGCGCGCCAGGGCGCTTTCGAGCCACACTTCGCCGATCGCCCGATACAACGCCGGCTCGTCCTGCGCCCGCTCCAGCGCGCTGCTCAGTGTCAGTACCGCGGCATCCCAGCGCCGCGCCCGCGCATGGGCGAGGCCGACGGCAACCTGACGCTCCACGTGACCCCGATCCAGCCCCGCAAGCAGTTGTAATTGATCGAGTTGATCGGGTCTTCGCTCCAGCTGGCCGTACAAGTCCGCAAGCTCTTCGCGCGCGGGGATCAGCGCAGGCGATAAGGCGACTGCCTTTTCGAATGCCTTGAGCGCCTCGGGAATCTTGCTCTTGGCGCGCAGGCAGACTCCACGCAAGTAGAACGCGTCCGCCATGCGATCGTCGAGACGAATGGTCTGCTCGAGCGCGGCCAGCGCACCGTCGACGTTCGCGGAGCGGTACCGCGCCAGGGCCAGCTTGTAGTTGACCCGCGGCGCCCGGTCGTCGAGCCTGACGACCTGCTCGTAGGCGTCGATCGCGCGGTCGTATTGCTGCAGCTGGTAACGGACGTCGCCGAGTTCCTCGAGCGGCCGGGTCGCCGACGGATCGAGGCGCGAGGCCTGCCGGAAGTCGCGGGCGGCAGCCTCGAGATCGCCGCGGTCGGCGCGTTTGCGGTAGGTCTCGCCGCGACGAAGGTACGCCAGCATCGAATCCTGCCGCAGGGCGATTGCACCGCTATAGGCCTCGATCGCCGCAAACGTCTGGTCGTCACGAAGGGCGGCGTCGCCGCGCATCATTCCTGCCCGATAGTCGCGCTGACGCGCTGCCACCTGATAGGCCACCCCGACACCCGTCCCGGCTACGACCAGGACCGTCCCAACCGCGATGACCTTCCGCACGTCCCTAATGGTAGGGCAGGACGGCCGGGAAAGGGCAGGAAGACGATGCTCGCGCGAGGACTGGGGCGAGGGGCCTGCCGCGCCGAAGCTCGCGAGGGCGCCTCGCGAGCGGAGGCGGGAACCTCCCCCTCCCCCCGGTGTCTAAGCTGGTATAGTGGAACTGTCAGTGAAACAGGCGCGCGTCGTAGGGTGGTCGAGCGTTGGAGGCCGTGAAGCGGCGCTGATCCATCGGTGCGCCGAGGGCGACGACGTAGCCTGTGCCGAACTGATGGCCGAACACCAGCGCATGGTGATCCAACTGGCGATGAACCTGTTGGGCGACCGCGACGAGGCGCTGGACCTTTCGCAGGAAGTCTTCCTTCGCGTTTTCCGCACCATCCATCGCTTCCGCGGCCAGTCAAGCCTGCGGACCTGGATCTATCGCATCGCCGTCAATCAAGCACGGAACAAACACCGCTTCTGGCGGCGACGTCACCGCGCCGACCAGGTCTCGCTCGATCAGCATATCGCCGCTCACGGCGAATTCCGGTCGGGCGGCAACACGACTCCGGACCGTGTGCTGGCGCAGAAGGAGCTCGCCTCGCTGTTGCAGAATGCACTGGATGCGCTGCCGTTCGATCAGCGGACCGCGATCGTGCTGCGCGAAGTTGACGGCCTGAGCTACGAAGAAATTGCCTTTTCGCTGGGCGTCGCGGTGGGCACCGTGAAGTCGCGTCTCACCCGGGCTCGGCAGGCGCTGCGCAACCAGTTGCGCGAGGTCAGAGCGAGCGGGCCGCTCGGCCTGGAAGTCCGGCGCGTTCCTAATGCGAGGGGCGTATGACGCCGTTAAGTTGTGCGGCGACCGAGCGCCTGCTGCAGGCCTATCACGACGACGAGTTGCCGGTTCGGGATCAAATTGCGGTAAGCGCGCACGTCGAATGGTGCGAGGCGTGTGCCTCGTCGCTGGCCGAAATGCGCGAGATGGGCGCGGCGCTGTTGTTGCTGGCCCACGCGCGCCCGGCGCTGTCGAAAGAAGAGGCCGCGGCGTTCACCCAGGGAGTCGTCAATCGGCTGAAAGCGGAAGAAGACGCGTCGCTGTTGGCGCGGCTGCGCTACATGTTCGACGACGTCCGGTTGGTCTACGCCGGCGCCGGCGCGGCCGTTTCGTGCGCCGTCTGCGTCATCCTGATGCTCGGCATGATGCGGTTCGCGACGAAAGACGGCGAGAAGCCCGATTCGCTGGCGGCAATCGTCACGCTGGTTTCGACGCCGCTCGAATGCGATCCTGGACTGAACCTGGCCGACGCGTCGGGTTGCCACGCGCGCTGGGAAGCGCGGTTCCGTACCGCCAATGAGTCCGCGGAACAGGAGTCGGTGTTTGCGCTCGACGCGGTGGTGACGCATCGCAGCGGCCATCTCGCCGACCTGGCGCGGCTCCGCACCGGCCGTCGCGATTCGGCCGGGCAAGCGCAGGTGATCGAGTCACTGCTGGATGCGGTATCGCGATCGCGCCTCGAAACGGCGCTGCCGGTCGGTGTGCCGGTGACCGCGAGCATGGTGTGGATGGTTGAACATGCAACCGTACGGGCCAACGCGATCAAGCCACCGGTCCTCGAACCGATCGTCCCTGGCCTGAAGCGGCGCGCCGGCAGCGGCCCCTGGTCCGCCGGCCGCTGGTCGTAAACTCGTTGCTCGCGGCTCGACGCTGGTTACTCGATTCGCGGCTCGTTGCTCGACTCGCGGCTCGCTCTTAATTCCTAATCCCTAATTCTTAATTCCTAATTTCCAGTTTCTAATCTCCGGCACTACCTGACCACTTGCGTGGACGCGACATTGTTCATGGTGTCGCTCGCCCGGACGGTGATGCCGCGTTCGCTGAGGGCGCCTTCGATCGTCAATTCATAGTGCTCGCTGCGAGAATCGGCGATGCCATCCACCGGAAAGACCGCCCGCCAGTGCTGGCCATCGGTTGAATACTCGACGCGCTGAATCGGTGAGTGATCGTCTTTGACGTCGAAGCTCACGATTGTCCGCCCCCGATCGGTGCGGGTGCCGCCGATCGTGAAGGTCGGTGGTGTGTTGTCGATCTCGAAGGCGACGCTGTCCATCTCGCCGGTCAGCATGTCGCTGGCCGAGTTCGATGGCGCGTCCGACGCGACAATTTTTACAAAGTACGTTCCGTTGGGAACGGTCGTCGTATCCCACACCAGAATCGATTCGCCGACCGCTTTCCGTAGCGTCTTCCACGACGCCTCGCCTTCCCGCCGATACAGCACGTCGAACAGCAGGTCATCGTCGTTCTCGTCTTCGGCGCGCCAGACCAGCGTTTGCAGCCCCTTCTGGTAGGTGCGGCGGCCGACCGAGGGCGACGGGCCGCCGGTTTGCGCGGCCGCTTGCGCGGCGAGCTTTCGATCGGGCGTGGACTGATCGTCAAACCCGGCCAGTTCCGGATCGCCGGTCGAAAACGGCTTCTGAAAGACGATGCCGGGCGGATGCACCGTAATGGAGCGGACCTGCGGCCGCAGGTTCCGCTGCAGGTAGGCGGCCGTCACCGACGTCACCACCGGGCTGGCGTTCTGTCCGGTCAGTACCGCCCGCCATTGGAGGTAGCGTGCCTTCGGACTCTTGATCGGCGTGCCTTCCGGATTCGAGTAGCCGGACGACCAGACGCTCCACGTGTCGTCGGGCGTTTCGGTGTTGCCCGAGCGCGTGAACAACTCGACGTGCGTGCCGGAGGGCGCGAGTCCGCGCCAGCTGATCGATCCCCACGTCGCCACCATCTCCGCGTCGCGCGGCTCGGATTCGTAGGTGCCGCGGTTGGCGCGGTCGTTTGACAGCCGGAACAGTTTGCCCGGATTCGCGGTCGCGTAATACAACCGCCCGCGCTGATCCTTGTAGAAGGTGGTGATCTGCTGTCCGCTGGCGCGCGCGATCAATGTCGGGCGCAGCGGCTCGCCTTCGAGTCGATAGAGTTTTCCCTTGTTGCCGGTTCCGATCAACAACCGGCCATTCGCATCGAACGCCAGGTCGTACGGCAAATCGTCGCGCGATTCCCACAGCGGATCCCAGATACCGTCCGGCATGATGCGGTAAACGGCGCCCTTGACGGCGCGTCGATCCTCGCGCGGCTGCGAACTACTGGCGCCGCCGCCGCCGACGTCCACGACCGACACGGAAGTGATTTCGGCGGACACCGACGGGACCGGCTGACGCGGGACTTCTGGCGCGGTCGGGACGTTCGTCTCGGTCGTGGTCGGCGATCCGCCCGACGAACCGCGGCCATTCAGCGCCGCAACGTAGAGCGCGCCCCGGTCGTCGAACCGGAGCGAACGGATTTCCTGAAACGGTGAATCGAGCAGGACGAACGGCTTGCCGTCAGGATCGATCCGCAGCACCTTGCCGGGTGTGCCGGTGCCGACCAACAGGTTGCCGTTCTTGTCGAACGCCAGGGCGGTGGCGTGCGTGGCGTTGGATTTGTAGAACGGCGCGCCTTTGCCCTCCGGCGAGATCTTGTAAATCACGCCTTTGTCGCCGGTGCCGGCGTAGACATTGCCTTTGGCGTCGACCGCCAGTGCCCAGATGTATTTGTCGTCGGCCGAGAAGAATGTTCTGCTCGCGCCGTTTCGATCGACGAGATAGATCTTGCCGTCGGGCGAGGTGCCGACGTAGACGCCGCCGTTCGGTGCCGGAGCCACCGCGTGCACTTCGAGCTCGGTGCTGTCAAAAAAAGTTGTGCCGCGGCCCTGGCCATCGATCTTGAACACCTTGCCTTCGTTGCCGCTGCCGACAAACATTGTTCCGTCGGGCTGTGCGGCGATCGTCCACAGGAATGGCGCGGCCGATTCGTAGATCAATTCCGCCGCCGGCCCGAGCGACAGCTCGCCGCGGCTGTCGATCGTCAAGTTCTCGACGTCGCCCTTCAGAAACTCGGTTTGCGTGGCCGCCTGAAAGAACTTCGGCGACGAGGCCTGCAAGGGCAGCGCGAGCGCGATGACGGCGGCAGCCGCCAGCAGGCGCGAGTGCAGATGCTTCATTAGTTTTGCGAAATCGTGATCGTCAGCGTTTTGCTGCCGCTGACCGCGTGGTCCGTCGCCAGTTCCCATTCACCGAGCGTGGCCGTATGTAGCGGACTGAAATTTCCGCCGTTGCGCTCGCCTTCGAGCACACCCAGTACCGATGGTGGCAGCGCCGAGAGCGCCTCGCCACTGACGACCGCGCCGGCGTCCGAGCTGAGCAGCTTGACGTACAGCGTGTTGTTGCGGCGGCCTTTGTTGAGCGACTTGATCACCTGGTCGACGCTCTTGGCCGAGGGCGATCGCGCCTCTCGCTGTTCGGCGATACCGAGCCGGGCGCCGTCCGAGACGAGAATCGACAGCGCGCCGCTGGCGTTCGCCGGTATCTCGATCGGCACGGTGCGCAGTTCGTCCTCGCCCCGGTAGGTCCGGAGCAACATTTTCAGCGGCACGGTGCGGCCGGCACGCGGACGCGGATCGTCGAGCCAGACGCGCTCGAGAACCGCGGTTTGCGGCCGCTCGATCGTCGAGATCGTCAGATCGAGGCCGTCGAGATCGATTTTTTCGAAATCGTTGCCCATCAGGTAGATGACCGGCGCGATCACGTAGGCGGCGGCGTTCACCGACGACTGATCGCCGGCAAAAATATTGTTGAACGTAATCGGGTCGTGGTTGCGGATTGTCGCCGTTCCGCGAACCGTAAACGTTGCCGCCTCCATGCTGCGTTCGTAGTTGAGCAAGGTATTCAGGAGGCTGGCGTAGGTCATCAACGGCCCGAACAACGGATCGTTGACAACCGTGAACTTGAACGAACGCTTGGTGTTGGAGCCTTGTTGACTGCGCGCGGTGCCTGGCCGCTCGAGCGTCACGGACACCGGAATCATCCGCGGGCCCGGACCGAGCCGCCCGGCAATGGTCGTCGCGCGATCCTGCAGCACGGTTCCGATGATCTCGCCGGTGCTCGAGAGCTTCATCGACGAGAACAGGCTGGGAAGCACGGTGTAGACGTAAGCGCGGGTCATCGGGAATTCGGTCGGTCCGAGGCTATACATCGGATGACCAAACGCGTACACCTTGTCGCCGTCGATATGGGTGACGGTGCCCGTGCCGCCGAGCATCAAGTCGCCCCCGACCAGCATCACGCCGACAGCGTCGCCCGGTTTCAGCGGCCCTTCGTAGGGCTTTTCGCCACGCGGCGGTCCGGCAACTGCGGCGCCGCCAGTCGGCACGAAGCCCTGGTCGCGGAACGCAGTGCCGAGGAGGTCAGCAATTTCCGGTTCGAAGCCCGACATCACGAGCGGCGTCGCAATGGGGCGCATCAGTGCCCCAATCTGGCCGGCGCCGAGATCATCGACGGATGAAAACGACTGGCTGCGAACATCCGACGGCCGATCGGCAAACGGGTGATTCCAGTTGAGCGCCTTGCGAAATGCCGCCGTCAGGCTTTCGCGCGTCAGCGGATACTCGATTCGAACGCGGGCCGATGCAGGCCGCGCGTCGGTCAGCGCCGCCGCGTCGGTCATTTCGCCAATCGGTGTGATGCCGGCAATTGGCTCTTTCGGGAAACTGCCGAGCGAGTACGACACCGCGCCGATCAGTTTGCCGTCGACGTAGACGGGGCTGCCGCTCATGCCGGCGATCACGCCGGTATGCGCGAGCGGCCCGCCTTCGAGCTTGGTGAGAATCAGATTTCGCCCCGGCCCGATCATGTTCTGCAGGACGCCGATGATGTGCGCCCTGAATTCTTCGACATGGGTGCCATCGAACACCGTGTGTCCGATGCCGACCATGCCGGGCCGGATGTCGTCGATGCTCATCACCGCTGTGGCGGCCGACAACCGAGCGCGCGACCCGGCGAGCAGCGACGCTCCGGCCAAGACTGCACAAAGCGTCATAACAAGCCGTCGATGAAGCATTTGAGTCATTTTGACATGGATCGGCCTGGTTTGTTATCGTGAGCCGTTCATGGTTGGACACCAGGCAACCCTCCAGTCGTTTAGCGCCGCGTGGCGGTGGTATTGGACCTCGACTGAAGAGGCGTCCGCCTTGGCCTAACCACACCAAAGCGCGCGAGTTTCCCAAGCCTCTTCAGCCGATACGCTGAAGAGGCTTTTTTTTTGCGGGGACGGGAGCCCCGGTTCAGACATGGCCTTGATTTGTGCCACGGTGACGGCCGCGACGACCGCCGACTTGCGTCGCCAGCGTGATGCGGTGGCGAACGCCGACCTGATCGAGCTGCGGCTCGACACCGTGAGCGATCCGGACGCCGCCGGCGCCCTGGCCGGGCGGCGCGCTCCGGTTATTGTGACGTGCCGCTCAGCGGCTGAAGGCGGCCACTTCAAGGGGTCTGAAGAGGAGCGCAAGCGCATTCTGTTGGAGGCGCTGGCACTCGGCGCCGACTACGTCGACGTCGAAATGCAGACAGGTTTCGACGACGTGATCAGGCAGCGAAGTGGTCGGGGCGTGATTGTTTCGTTGCACGACTTCGACGGCATTCCGGCGGATCTCCCGTCGAGGATTTCCGCGATGCGCGCAACCGGCGCGCAGGTCGTGAAGATCGCCGTCACCCCGAAGCGCCTTGCCGATTGCAACACGCTTCTCGCCATCCATGGGCAGCACGGCAAGCCCGGTGAACTCGTCGTGCTGGGACTGGGACCGTTCGGATCGACGACGCGGATCCTGCCGGGCCGGTTTGGTTCGGCGTGGACCTACGCGGGCGCGTTGCAGGAGATCGGGCAGCTCTCGGTGAACGCGCTGGTCAACGCGTATAACTTTCGTTCGATCGACGCGTCAACGGAGATTTACGGCATCGTCGGCGGCAGTGTCGCGCATTCGGTCTCGCCGGCGATGCACAACGCCGCGTTTCGCGCGTTGCAATTCAATGGTGCGTACGTGCCGCTGCCAGCGGTGGACGCCGCAGATTTTGTCGAGTTCGGCAAAGCGTTCAAGATCAGCGGCGCCAGCGTCACGATGCCTCACAAAGTGACGCTGTTCGATCAACTCGACGAAGTGTATTCCGTTGCGCGGCGCATCGGCGCGATTAACACGGTGCGCGTCGAGAACGGACGCTGGATCGGCGGCAACACCGACGCGGCCGGTTTCCTCGAGCCGTTACGCGAGCGGGTTCCGGTGCGCGGACTACAGGCGTCGATCCTTGGCGCCGGCGGTGCGGCCCGCGCGGTCGCGGTCGGACTCGCCTCCGCCGGCTGCAGTGTCCGGATTCACGCGCGTGACGATGCGAAGGCGAAGCACGTGGCGATGCAGACGGGGTCCGAAGTCGGCCCGTGGCCGCCGAAGCCGGGATCGTGGGATCTACTCGTCAACTGCACGCCGATTGGCATGTTCCCACGCGCCGACGAGACGCCGATCGATCGCGAGCAACTGACCGGCCGTTACGTCTACGACATCGTTTACAACCCGACGCAGACGCGGCTGATGCGGGAAGCGGCGGAGATGGGGTGCCAGACGATTGGCGGGCTCGAGATGCTCGTCGCCCAGGCGCAGGAGCAGTTTCACTGGTGGACCGGCCTGCGGGCAGCAGCCGCCTTGATGCGGGAGGCCGCGCTGAAGCGGCTGGCGGAGTTTTCGCGCAATGAAAATCACGTCGTTTGAAGAATTCACTGATCTGGCGCGTCGCGGCACCTTCGTGCCGGTCTGCAAGGAGATCGTTGCCGATCTGCTGACGCCGGTGTCGGCGTTCTTGAAGATCGCCGAACACGCGGATTATGCATTTCTGCTCGAGAGCGTGGAAGGCGGAGAGCACGTCGGACGCTATTCGTTTCTCGGAAAGGATCCCTTTCTGATTCTGCGGGCGCCGGCGGATGCTGGTGGCCGTACCACCATCGAACGCGGTGGAGCGGTGACCGAGAGTGACCGGCCGCTGGTCGAAACGCTGCGCACTCTGATGGCCGACTTCCGGTCGCCGTTCGTGCCGGATCTGCCACGATTCACCGGCGGTGCAGTCGGGTACCTTGGTTATGGCGCGGCGTCGTGGTTCGAACCCGTGCTGGGCGATCTTGGCGCAGGCGTCGACGGCGCCGACCAGGCCGGCTTCATGCTGTTCGACACGGTGCTGGCCTTCGACCACGTGCAGCACCGCATTTTGATCATTGCGAATGCACGCATCACCGCCGACGAAGATCTCGCGTCGCTCTATCAGTTCGCCTGCGCGAAGATTCAATTTCTCGAGCGCGAGTTGGACCGCAATCTGTCGCGGACGCGGACCGAGTCGGGCGCTGCGCTCGAGATGACCTCGAATCGAACGAAAGAAGAATACGAAGAAAGCGTGCGAGCGGCGAAGGAACATATCGCGGCCGGCGACATTTATCAGGTCGTGCTGTCACAGCGATTCGAAGCGGAAGTGGCGGCCGATCCGTTCACGGTCTATCGCGCGCTGCGTCACGTCAACCCATCGCCGTACATGTATTTCATCCGGATCGGCGGCGTATCGGTGGTCGGCTCGTCACCGGAAATGCTGGTCCGCGTCGAAGGCTCGCGCGTCGAAACGCATCCGATTGCCGGCACCCGGCGACGCGGCCGCTCCGACGACGAAGATATGCGGCTCGCCGAGGAGTTGAAGCGCAACGAGAAGGAGCGGGCCGAACACGTCATGCTTGTCGACCTCGGACGCAACGATGTCGGCCGCGTGTGCGCGTACGGGTCGGTGCGGGTTCCGCAGTTCATGGGCCTGGAAAAGTTTTCCCACGTGATGCACCTGACCTCGATTGTGGAAGGCAAGTTGGCCGACGATCGGGATCGGCTCGATGCACTGGTGTCCTGCTTCCCGGCCGGCACCGTCTCGGGAGCGCCCAAGGTTCGAGCGATGCAGATCATTCGCGAGCTCGAGCCATCCGGCCGCGGACTCTACGCCGGCGCGGTCGGATATCTCGATTTTGCCGGCAACCTCGATTTCTGCATCGCGATTCGCACCGTCATCATGACGAAAGGCAGGGCCTACGTGCAGGCCGGCGCCGGCATCGTGATGGATTCGAACCCAACGGCGGAATTCGAGGAAACCAAGGACAAGGCGCGCGCGCTGATTCGCGCGCTCGAGTTGGCGCAGGCGGGTCTATGAGCAATTTGCAATCCGCAATCCGCAATCCGCAATCGGCAATCTGATGGTTCTCGTCATCGACAACTACGACTCGTTCACCTACAACCTGGTCCAGTATCTGGGCGAGCTGGGGACCGAGGTCCAGGTGATGCGCAACGACGCGGTGTCGGTCGATGACGTTGCCGCGGTCAAGGCCAATGGCATCGTCATTTCTCCCGGCCCCGGTCGGCCTGAAGATGCGGGCGTCACGATGAGCGTGATTCGAACCCTCGGCGAGCGGACACCGATTCTCGGCGTGTGCCTGGGGCACCAGGCGATCGGCGCGGCATTCGGTGGTGCCGTGGTTCGCGCCAGCGTGCCGATGCACGGCAAGACGTCGACGATTGAGCACGATGGGCGCGGCGTTTTCAGCGGCATCAGCGGTACTTTTGTCGCTTCGCGTTACCACTCGCTGGTGGTCGCGGATCAGGATCTGCCCGGCGACTTGCTGGTGACCGCACGAACGAAGGAAGACGGGATTGTGATGGGCCTGCGGCACAAACAGTGGCCGCTGCACGGCGTCCAGTTTCATCCGGAATCGATTCTGACCGGCGAAGGCAAAACGATTTTGCGGAATTTTCTGAAATGTTTCCACAGCTGATTGAAAAGCTCTCGCGGCACGAAGACCTGACGACCGACGAAGCCGCCGGCGCGATGGGCGAGGTGATGGCCGGCCGGGCTGCCCCCGCCCACATCTCCGCCCTGCTGATCGGGCTGGCGATGAAGGGCGAGCGGCCGGCCGAAATCGTCGGCCTGGCGCGAACGATGCGCGCGCATGCCGTCCCACTGTCTCGTCGTTATGACGATGTGTTCGATACCTGCGGGACCGGTGGCGACAAGTCGGGCACCTTCAACATCTCATCGTGCGCGGCGATCGTGGTTGCCTCGTGCGGCGTGCGCGTCGCGAAACATGGCAACCGGTCGGCGTCCAGCAAGACCGGCGGCGCCGACGTCTACGAAGCGATGGGAATCCGGATTACCGCCCCTCCGGCGGTCGTCGAGCGCTGCCTGGCCGAAGCCGGCATAGGGTTCTTCTTCGCGCCGACGTTTCATCCTTCGATGAAGCATGCGGCGCCGGTTCGCCGCGAACTGGGCGTTCGCACCGCGTTCAACCTGCTCGGACCGCTGACCAATCCCGCAGGCGCAACGCGGCAGTTGGTGGGCGTGTCGCGGCCGGAATTCACCGAACTGCTGGCGCGCGCGCTGATGCTGCTCGGGACGAAACGGGCCTGGGTCGTCCATGGCGCAGACGGTATCGACGAGTTGACGACCGCCGGCTACTCGAAAATCTCCGAGTGTCGGGATGGGGTGGTCAATACCTTCTACCTGCATCCCTCGGATGTCGGCCTGCCGAAGTCGCCGACCAGCGCACTGGTTGGCGGCAACGCGGAGGAGAACGCCCGCATCGTCGAAGGCGTTTTGCGCGGCGAGCGCGGTTCGGCGCGGGACGTCGTGCTGCTGAACTCGGGCGCCGCGCTGTTTATTGCCGGCGCCGCGCCATCGATCGAAGATGGAATCGCGATGGCCTGGCGTGCGATTGAGCGCGGCGACGCGAAGCGAACCCTGGAGAAACTGATCGCGATTTCGGCCGCCGAAGAATCTGCCGCAGGAGCTGCCGCCGGATGACCGCCCAATCCCCAGTCCCCAGTCCCCAGTCCGGAGTCGCCACCGCAGACCTGCTGGCGACCATCGTCGCCGCTACGCGACGCATCGTCGAGGTGCGCGAAGCAGCCGAACCGCGCCCCGACCTCGAACGGCGCGCCGGATACCGATCGATGCGGCCGAACGCGTTCCAGGCGGCACTCAGCCGGCCAGACCGTATCAATGTCATCGCCGAGTGCAAACGGCGCTCGCCATCGCGCGGCGTGTTGCGCGAGAACTACGACCCAGTCGCGATCGCGACCGGCTACGCGGAGGCCGGTGCGGCCGCGATTTCGGTGCTGACCGAGCCGACCTTTTTCGACGGCTCGGTCGAGCATCTGCAGGCCGTTCGTGGCGCTGTCGCGGTGCCGATCCTTCGAAAGGATTTCATTGTCTCGGAGTACCAGCTATTGGAGGCGCGAGCGGCCGGCGCGGACGCGGTACTCTTGATCGTGGCGGCGCTGCGGCCGATCGAACTGAAAGTGCTTCACGATCACGCGCAGCAGCTGGCATTGGACGTCCTGGTCGAAGTGCACAATGCGACCGAGCTGGCGATTGCGATCGACGTCGGCGCGAAGATCGTCGGCGTGAACAACCGGAACCTCCGCACGCTCGAAGTGGATGTGAATGCGTCGGAAGCGTTGATCGCGCAAATACCCAAGGACGTCGTCGGGGTGAGCGAGAGCGGGTTGAAGTCGCCGAGCGACGTGATTCGTTTGCGCGACCGCGGATACAGGGCCTTTCTGATCGGCGAACGATTCATGACCCAGCCGGATCCCGGGGGGCAGCTTCAGCGCCTCCTCGAGGGCTGCAGCGACTTGAAAACATGACCGGCATGTTCGTAAAGATCTGCGGCATCACGCGCGTTGAAGACGCGCTCGCAGCGGCCGAATTGGGCGCAGATGCAATCGGGTTCATCTTCTGGCCCGGCAGTCCGCGTTTCGTCGACCCGTATCGCGCGCGCCGCATTGCCGCGGCGCTGCCGCGGTTGGTAAGAACCGTCGGCGTGTTTGTGGATCAGCCGGCCGACTACATCGCCGGCGTGGCGAATCTGGTTCGGCTGTTCGCGGTCCAACTACACGGCGACGAAACCCCGCACGCCGTCGCGGCGGTCGGGCGGCCCGCGATCAAATCGATCAAGCCGGGCGCGAACCGCCTGGAAGACTGGCCATCAAACGTGACGCTGTTGCTCGATGCCCACGACCCGGTGAAGAAGGGTGGCACTGGCACTCCGGTTGATTGGAATGCGGCAGCGGCGATCGCGGCCAGGCGTCCGATGCTGCTGGCCGGTGGATTGACGCCAGAAAACATCGCCGACGCGATCGCCTGTGTGCGGCCGTTCGGCGTCGACGTCTCATCGGGCGTGGAAACGTCGCCCGGAGTCAAAAATCACGCGCGCATGCAGGCGCTGTTCAAGGCGATTCATGGATATCACAACGTCCCGGCGTGATCCGGACGGCCGCGGCTACTTCGGCGAATTCGGTGGGCGTTTTGTCCCCGAAACGCTGGTCGAACCGGTGGAGGAACTCGAACGCGCCTACTTCGCGGCACGCGACGACGAGGCCTTTCACGCCGAGCTCGGCCGCCTCTTGAAACATTACGTCGGCCGGCCAACGCCAGTCTACGAAGCGGCACGGCTGACCCAGGCCGGCGGAGGCGCGACGATCTATTTGAAGCGCGAGGATCTGACCCACACTGGCGCGCACAAGATCAACAACGCGCTCGGCCAGGCGCTGCTCGCCCAACGCATGGGCAAACAGCGCATCGTTGCGGAAACCGGCGCTGGACAACACGGCGTGGCGACCGCAACTGCTTGCGCGTTGCTGGGTCTCGACTGCCACGTCTATATGGGCACCGATGACATGGAGCGGCAGGCGCTGAACGTATTTCGCATGCGGCTGCTAGGGGCGGAGGTGCATGGCGTGGATGCCGGCAGCCGCACGCTCAAGGATGCCATCAACGAGGCGATGCGCGATTGGGTGACGAACGTCGCCGACACGTATTACCTGCTTGGCTCGGTGCTCGGTCCGCACCCGTATCCCCTGATGGTCCGTGAATTCCAATCGATCATTGGCCGCGAAGCGAAGCAGCAGCTGCTCGACCTGACCGGACGGTTGCCGACCGCAATCGTCGCGTGCGTCGGCGGCGGCAGCAATGCGATGGGCATCTTCGACGCGTTCGTCGAGGATCGCGAGGTGCGCCTGATCGGCGTCGAGGCGGGCGGTGAAGCGATCGTGCGCGGCCGCCATGCCGCCCGATTCGCCGGTGGCAGCACCGGGATTCTCCAGGGAACGCGGACGTTCGTGCTGCAGGACGATGATGGAAACATCGAGCTGACGCATTCGATTTCGGCCGGCCTCGACTACGCCGCAGTCGGTCCAGAGCACGCCTGGTTGCGTGCGATGGGCCGCGCGGAGTACGCCAACGCGAGCGACCAGGAAGCGCTCGACGCCTTCCAGACGCTGGCGAAGCTCGAAGGGATTCTGCCGGCGCTCGAGTCGTCTCATGCCGTTGCGCATGCGCTGAAGCTGGCGCGCGAACTCGGACCGTCGGCGATCGTGTTGGTGAATTTATCCGGCCGCGGTGACAAGGACGTGCAAACGGTGCAGAAATGTCTCGACTGACGGAGCGTTTCACGCAGTTGCGCGCGGACGGCCGCAGTGGGCTGGTGACGTATACGACTGCGGGAGATCCAGACCTGGTCCGTTCTGGCGATGTCCTGCTCGCGCTCGATCGCGCAGGCGCGGACGTTCTAGAAGTTGGTGTCCCGTTCTCGGATCCGCTGGCCGACGGTCCGGTGATTCAGCGCGCGACCGAGCGGGCGCTCGCCGGCGGTGCCACTTTGCGCGGCGTCCTGGATATGGTGGAGCATCTGCGGCCGAAGTTGATCGCGCCGGTCGTGCTCTTCAGCTACGCGAATCCGCTGGTGAAGATGGGCGTCGATCGGTTCGCGCAGCGGGCGGCGCGGGCGGGGGTTGACGGCGTTCTTGCGCTCGATCTGCCGATAGAAGAAGCGGGGGAATTCCGGACGACACTGAAACGTCATGGTCTGGACACAATCTTTCTCCTGAGTCCGACGACGACCGAGGCGCGGATTCGGCGAGCGTCGGAACTCGGCAGCGGGTTCCTTTACGCGATTTCACGGCTCGGCGTAACCGGCGCGCGCGACCGGGTGTCGGCCGGCGCAGAAGCGATGGTCCGCCGTATCCGCGCACACACGACATTGCCGATCGCGCTCGGGTTCGGTATTTCGCGGCCCGAGCAGGTTGCCGAAGTGGCGACCTATGCCGATGCCGCGGTCGTAGGCAGCGGCCTGGTATCGGTGATCGCCGAACACGGAAAATCACCCGAACTGGTCGGCAAAGTGGAAGAGTACGTGCGGTGGCTAAAAGGGGGAATTGGGAAGTTCGATGCGGTCCTTAGAAGAACTACGTGATGACATCGACCGGGTGGACGAGGTTCTCGTCCGCCTGCTGAACGAACGGGCACGGGTCGCGTGCGAGATCGGCGTGCTGAAGAAGGCGCTCGGCGTCGAGGTCTATCAGCCCGAGCGCGAGAAGCATGTGCTGGCGCACGTGCGTGGCGTTGCCGCGGAAGGACCGCTCGGTCCCGACGCGATCGTTCGCCTGTTCGAACGGATTATCGATGAAGCGCGGAGCCTCGAACGGCGACTGGTGCACGGCGAGGAGGCAGCCAATTCGCAGCCACAGGGGACTCGAGAGTGACCGAGTAACATGACCAAGACGGACTCGATGGAGGCAACGGGATCTATGGTGGTAGTCATGCAGGAGCGGGCGACCGAAGAGCAGATCGAGAAGGTCGTCGCCCGCCTCGTTGAAATGGGGATGGATGTCCACAAGTCCACCGGGGTCGAGCGCACGGTGCTCGGCGCGGTCGGCGCCGGGCATCCCGACGCCGGGCTGATCGAAATGCTCGAGGGCGTGCACGAGGTGCTGCGGATCTCCTCGCCTTACAAGCTCGCCAGCCGCACCTTCAAGCCTGAAGGGTCCATCGTCACCGTCGGCGACGTCCGGATCGGCGGCGACGAAGTGGTGGTGATGGCGGGGCCGTGCTCGGCGGAAAACGAGCAGCAGGTTCGCGCCGCGGCGTCGGCGGTGCGCCGCGCCGGTGCGAAGATTTTCCGGGGCGGCGCATTCAAGCCGCGCAGCTCTCCGTACAGCTTTCAAGGACTCGGCGAAGAAGGCCTGCGTCTGCTGCGCGACGCCTCGAACGCCGAAAACTTGAAGCTGATTACCGAGGTGATGGACGTCAGCCAGATCGAGGTGATCGATCGCTACACCGACATCTTCCAGCTCGGCGCCCGCAACATGCAGAACTTCACGTTGCTCCGCGAA
>Ga0070675_100000150_pt1 | contig 42017 bp, 33 predicted proteins | sample KBSM43metaG_FD_65343 | JGI IMG/M metagenome (GOLD analysis project Ga0070675, IMG submission 65343) | Miscanthus rhizosphere microbial communities from Kellogg Biological Station, Michigan, USA - KBS M4-3 metaG | ecosystem: Host-associated > Plants > Roots > Rhizosphere > Soil ... | reverse complement strand
ACGGCGAACACCGGTCGACGATTCGCCAGCAGATCAACGTTATCGCCTCTGGCGCAGGCCATTGAAAACTTAGAACTGAAAACTCAGAACTTAGAACTAACCGGGTTCGGCGTTCTGAGTTCGAAGTTCTGAGTTCTCAGTTCTAACTTCTACAGCGCTCCGCTGCCGCGCGCCGCGGCGACAACCTTCTCGGGTTCCGGCGTGAAATCTTCGCCCGGATTGATGAAGCGGTCCTTCTCGAAGTGGTATTGCTTGTCGTACAGTTGCCGGTAGCGGCCGTTGGTTTTCAACAATTCTTCGTGCGTGCCGCGCTCGACGATCTCACCGTGCTCGAGCACGAGAATCTGATCCGAACTGCGAATCGTCGACAGGCGATGGGCGATCACGAATGTCGTGCGTCCTTGCCGAAGTGATTTCAGACCGTCTTGAATGAGTGCTTCACTCTCGCTGTCGAGGCTGGAGGTTGCCTCGTCCAGAATCAGCAGGCGCGGATTCGCCAGAATCGCCCGCGCGATTGCGACGCGTTGCCGTTGACCGCCTGACAAACGAACGCCGCGCTCGCCGACGATCGTGTCGTAACCATTTTCGAACTCGCTGATGAATTCATCGCAGTGCGCAATCCGGCTGACCGCGACGATGTCCTCACGCGCAGCGTGTGGTTTCGCGTAGGCGATATTCTCGGCGATCGTCCCGTCGAACAGAAAGTTGTCCTGCAGAACCACACCAAGATGCGAACGGAAATCGCGCAGCTTCACCGTGGTCAGATCATGACCGTCGACCAGGACGCGGCCCTGTACCGGCCGGTTGAACGCCATCACCAGGCTGATCAGCGTGCTCTTACCCGATCCACTCGATCCCACCAGTGCCGTCGTCGACCCGGCCGGTGCGGTGAAACTGACGCTTTTCAGCACCGGCGCGCCCGGGTTGTACTCGAAGGTGACGCCGTCAAACTGTACCTCGCCGCGGATGCTGGTGAAGGCCGTTCGATCGGCATCTTCCTGATCCTCGGTTGCCATCCGCTTGATTTCACGGATGCGATCGAGTCCGGCAAACGCCTCGGTCAGCTGCGTACCGATCGACGCCAGCTGAATCACCGGCATCGTCATCAACGCGGTGAACGACAGATACATCACCAGATCGCCGATGGTCATCGCCCCGCTGCGAATCGAGTTGCCGCCGATCAACATCATCGCGATGCCGGTTGCGCCGATCACCAACGACGAGAACGCCGTCGTCGCGGAGACGCCGGTCAGCGATTTCGCGACATTGCGGAATAGCTTGTGCGCGCCCTTGGCGAACACCAATTCCTCGCGCTTCTCGGCGGTGTATGACTTGACGATGCGTACGCCGCCGAGCGACTCGGCCAGCCGTCCGGTGACTTGTGCGTTGATTTCGCCGCGCTCGCGGAACAGCGGTCGCAGTTTCTTGAAGGCCGTGGTCATCACCCCGCCAAACGCGCCAAGAATGATGATCGTCACGACCGTGAGCTTCCAATTCAGATAGAGAAGGACGCACATCGCGATCGAGGCCGTGAGGATCGAGCCGGTCAATTGGACCAGTCCGGTGCCGACCAGGTTTCGGACGCCTTCAGCGTCGCTCATGATGCGGGAGATCAGCACACCGGTCTTGGTCGAATCGAAGTAGCGGACCGGCAGCCGTAATACGTGCGCCTCGACGTCCTTACGCATTTCGGTGATGGCGCGCTGCGCCGCGACCCCCAACACCTGGGAGTTGGCGAACGCAGTTGCCGCATCCACCAGCGTCGCCGCCCCGGCAGCGAACGCCAGCGTCGGGAGCAGGTCCCAGTTGCCCTTACTGATCACGTCGTCCATCAGATACTTCGTGGTCGTCGGCAGGACCAGTCCCGATAACCGGTTGATTAGCATCAGGAACAGGCCCAGCGCCATGCGGCGGCGGTGCGACCAGATGAGGGCGCGAGCTTCTTCCCAGGCGCCGGCACTTATACCTTTTTTCTTCGCCGCGTTCGGGTCGCGCGGCTTGACCGTTTTGGGAATGCGTTCGGGATGAGGTGGCACGCCCTTCATCATACGATGAAGGAATTCCTGGCCACCTACCCGAACAGGCAGGCGTAACTCAGCGTCTAAGATATCGATATGGGCACATTTCTGCAGGACTTGAAGTTTGGCGCACGATTGCTGGTCAAGAGTCCCGGCTTCACAGCGATTGCCGCCCTCTCGCTGGCGCTCGGGATTGGCGCCAACACCACGATTTTTACGCTGATCAACGCGGTGCTGCTGAATCCGCTGCCGGTAGAGGATCCGTCGCAGCTCGTTTCGGTATTCGCCACCGACGAGCGGAATCAGGACGCGGCCGGGTTCGGGTTTCTCCAACTGTCTCCAGCGAACTTCCGCGATCTTCGCGATAAAAACAGCGTGTTCTCCGGAATGACGGCGTATCAGGGCCTGCCGCTGAGCCTGTCCGGCGGCCGCGGCGAACCGCAGCAAGTGTTTGGCGAGATCGCGACCGGCAACTACTTCAGCGTCCTCGGTGCGAAGCCGCTGATCGGCCGCGGATTTCTGCCCGATGAAGATGCGACGCCCGGTGCAAAGCTGGTGTGCGTGCTCGGCTACGGCGAGTGGCAGAAGCGCTTCGGCGGCGATCGTTCGATTGTCGGAAGCGAAATCGATCTAAACGGACACAAGTTCACGGTGGTCGGTGTGATGCCCCAGAACTTCAAGGGGACGAATGCGATCGGCGCGCCGGCGCTATGGGTCCCCTACATGACGTATCAGCAAACGACGGCCGGAATTTTCCAGGAACTGATCCGCCCTGAGAGTCGACGGGGGCTGATTTTCAATGCGACCGGCCGTCTGAAACCGGGTGTCACCGTCCAGCAGGCAGAAGCGAACCTGAAAACGATCGCGGGCCAGCTGGCGAAGGAGTATCCAAACGAGAACGGCGGCCGCAACGTCACAGTCGTGCCGCTCGCCCAGGCGACGATCAATCCGGGTTTCCGCGGCAACATCGTGATGGCCGGCGGCTTGTTGATGACGATTGTCGGGTTGGTGCTGTTGATCGCGTGCGCGAACGTCGCCAACCTCCTGCTCGCGCGCGCGTCGGTCAGACAGAAGGAGATTGCCGTCCGATTGTCGCTCGGCGCGAGTCGCAGTCGCCTGATCCTGCAGTTGCTCAGCGAAGGCACTCTGCTGGCGATGCTCGGCGGAATTGCCGGACTGCTGCTGGCGTACTGGGCGCAAAGCCTGCTGTGGTCGTACCGTCCGCCATTCCTGCAGGCGGATGCGATCAATCTGCAACCAGATCTCCGCGTGTTGTTCTTCACCGTCGCGGTGTCGCTGGCGACCGGCATCGTCTTCGGTCTGATGCCGGCAATTCAGGCTTCGCGTCCGGATCTCGTCGTCGAACTCAAGGAAAAGACCAGCGCGCCTACCGGGTCGAATCGCTTGTTTGGGCTTCGGAATCTGCTGGTTGCGTCGCAGGTCGCACTGTCTCTGGTCGCCCTGGTCGGCGCCGGTCTATTCCTGCGCAGCCTGCAAAATGCGCAGCGGATCAGTCCTGGCTTTGACGTCGAGCGCCTTGCCACCGTCAGCTTCGATCTCGGAGGCCAAGGCTACACGGAAATCCGCGGTCAGCAATTCCAGCAGCGCGCGCTGGAACGCGCGGCAGCGATTCCCGGCGTCCGGTCCGCTTCACTCGCAAGCACGATTCCGCTGTTCCAGGGAGGTTTTGCCCGGACCGTCTTTCTCGAGGGCCAGGACACGTCCGACCGGCGCGCCGGCAAACTGGTCAACATCACCGTCGCCAGCGGCCGCTACTTCGAGGCGATGGGCATTCCGCTGATGCGTGGCCGTGCCTTCAACGACGTCGATCAACCGAATACGCCATCGGTTGTCGTCATCAACGAGACGATGGCCAAACGCTTCTGGCCGGATCAGGATCCGATCGGCAAGCGGTTCAAATTCTTCGGTCAGGAGAATTTTCAACAGGTGATCGGCATCGCCAAAGACAGCAAGTACAACTTCATCGGCGAGGATCCGCTGCCGTACATTTATCAGGCACTCACGCAGGTCTACCAGCCCGCCGTGTCGCTGCTGGTGCGAGCCGACAATCCCGCCGCGGTGCTTGGAACATTGCGCGGCGAAATTCAACAGTTCGATCGGGTGATGCCGCTGACCGGCGTATTCACGCTGAACGACATTTTCGAGCAGTCCTTGTGGGCGCCGAAAATGGGCGCCTCGTTGCTCTTGATCTTCGCGTTTCTGTCACTGCTGCTCGCGGTGATCGGCATCTACGGCGTGATGGCGTACGCCGTGAACCAGCGGACGCGTGAGATTGGCATCCGTATGGCGCTGGGCGCGACGCGCGGGGAAGTGCAGCGGATGATCGTGATTCAAGGCTTCCGCTTGACGCTGCTCGGCGTCGTCGTCGGACTGGCTGCATCGCTTGGGACCTCGCGGCTGATCGCGACGATGCTGATTAATGTCAGTCCGACCGATGTGGTGACGTTCGTGGCCGTTCCGGTGGTGTTGTCGATTGCTGCGCTGGCCGCAAGTGTTCTGCCAGCTCGACGCGCGACACGGATCGATCCGATGATTGCCTTGCGCTACGAATGAAGCGCCAGTCGCCTAGGCGGCTGGCGTCTGTTTGTTCGGGCGATTAACGGTCGCCTTTGCCGGCGAGACGTGGTGATCGAATCTCATGAAAGCGCCGTCGTTCGTGCGATACAGAAACTTTGCCTCGAGCAGCGCGGCGAGCAGGGCAGAGCATTGCGGCGCGTCAAGGCCCCACAGGCGGCAGCCTTGTGCTTCCGTCAATCGCATTCCTGGCATCTCGAGGAATTCGCTGCGTACGCGGCGGAGGAGGGTGTCGCTGACCAGTGTGTGACGTGAATCCTCAGGCACGATTTGCCTCCCGAGTGATTAAGAGTTCGTCAGTCAGCATACACCCGGAATGCGAAAGAGACTCGCTGTTCTTTGGCCGATCATCCGTCCGCGGATGTAACCGTAGGCGCTGGCGGCCCTTCTTCATCGACTTCGAAGCGCGCGGCCGTCCTCGTGCGCGCAAACAGCGCTTCCTAGCGCTTACCGATCGCCGGCTTGCCCGAGACAGTCGCTTCGTTCGGGGGTAGCAGAATCGCGTCGTCGGCGTAAAGAAAGAGAACGGTCACATTCTTGCGACTTCGCGTGACGTTCAACGGAGAATGAGACCACCAATGTTGGAGGCGCGGCGATCGGCGTGCGCGTAGATGACGCGCGAGCCGTCGCGCGAGACGGCGATGCCAGGCCAGGCCATGTCAGGGAGGCGCGTCATCGGCTTTTCGATCGTCGTCCCGTTCTCGATCATGAACAACTGAGGCTCCCCGGCGTCAGGATACCCAACGTAATACACCCCCCGATCGTAGACGCCCCAGTTCGGCCATTGATCGGCGGTGACGCGGTCGGCAACGACGGTGGAGCCGGCGTCGGCGAGAATCCGGCGATTCAGTCCAGCGCTGCCGAGATCAGCGGTGTAGACGGCGTGACCATCCAGCGACTCGAGGGATGCTGAGCCATGCGCGAAGCCGCGCACTTCGCCGCTGCGCACGTTGACTTCCCAAATCGTCGGCTCGGCAATTTCGTCGTCGCGCCCACGATCGTTGCCCAGCAGTCCGCCGGTGCGAACCCATGTCCCGTCGTGCGACCAGCTCGGCGCCATCAGGCTTCGACCTCGCGCAATCCTTCTTGCCTCATTTGAATCCACGTCTACGACGACGAGTTCCATCTCGTTGCTCGTGGTTCGTAGGGTGAAGGCCAGGCGTGTCGAATCTGGCGACCAGCGCGCCATCGATTTGTAGATCCGCGACTGCGTCAGTTGACGCGCGCCGTTGCCGTTGCGATCGCTGATCCAGATTTCATACGAGCCCGACCGCGTCGATTGAAACGCGATCCGGCGTCCGTCCGGAGAGATTTGCGGGTGGAAATTCCAGCGATCCGCCGTGGGGTTGATCGCGGCGGCGCTGTCGTCAGCCTGGGCCGCGCCGGTTGACCGATCGCGCAAGTTGATCTCGTACTGCCAATCTTCGTACGCGACCTCACCGGTGCGGCGCGCGACCGATGGATGTTTCAATTTGTTGCCGCCGCCGGCGACTAGTTCCGGTTCAGTGGAGGTGTTTTTCTGATGCGCGTCGATCCGCCAGATGCTGATCGCCCCAGCGCGGTCAGACGAGAAGATCAATTTGTCGCCGGCGGGTGTCCAGTCGACGCCGAGCACGTCAGCTGAATCTTCCGTGAGCATGGTGACGGAGTCGAGGCGGTCGCGACCGGCGACGCACAGGCTGGTGATACCGCCGCTGACCACTCGTACGAACGCGATTTCGCGCCCGTCCGGTGAGAAGGCCGGCGCGTAATCGCCTGCGTGCAGCAGCGGTGGCTGGGTCGCGGGGCGGTGCGAACCGTCGGCGAGGGTTACGATCTCGATGTGCGACGGTGATGCCAGGCGGCCGTCGCCGGCGGTCACCGCCAGTTCGCGTCCGTCTGGCGACCACGACATCTTGAACTTCTGTCGAGACAGGCACGGACTGATCTCGCGAGCGTTCTCGCCGCGCAGGTCACTGATCATGATGCGACAACCAGAGTTGTCCATTCGGACGAACGCCAGTTGCTGTTCGTCGGGCGACCACGTTGGCGCATATTCCGCGCCCGAGCCGCGCGTCGCCTCGACGGCGGCAGCGTCGGCGGTGTTCTTGATAAAAATGTGCGCGCGTCCGTCGTCGCTGCGCGCGACGTAGGCGAGTTTGCCGGACGCGGAGAGCGCCGGGTCGACCTCGTTTCCCGGGTCGCTGGTGAACGGCGTGAAGGTGACCGCTAGGGGACGCGCCCGATTCGCATCGTCCCGGAGCGTAAACCGCGTCACTGCACCAATTGCCAGCAGAACGACCGCCGCAGCGATCAGGGGACTGGCCCCGTGCCAGTCCCGGGGCCTGTCCCGGGGCCTGTCCCCTACCCTGGCACCTTTCGCCGCGGCTTCGACGGGGGCGATAAGGCGGTAGCCGCGTTTGCGGATCGTTTCGATGACACGCGGCGCCTCCGCGTCGTCGTCGAACCGGCGGCGCAGTTCACGGATCGTGCGATGCACCGCATCGTCGGTCACGAACACGCCGTTCCACACTCGCGAGAGCAACTCCTCGCGTGTGACGACTTCGCCTGGACGCTCCGACAGAACGATCAGGACGCTCATCACTTTCGGCTCGACCTGGACCGTCGAACCGTCCGCCATGGTGATCCGATTCAGCGACGGATCGACGACACGGTCCGCGATTCGAAAACTTTCCATCGAAGTTTTCCGAGTATAGCCCGATGGAAAACGCTGAAGCGCCGCCATCGGCAAATCATCGGCGTCGGTCGCGGACCGGTTTGCCGACAATTTCGTCCTACACACCACATGGCCACATACCAACTGTCCGTAAACGGTCAGTCGCGCACGATCACCGTCTCGCCTGATGTCCCACTGCTCTGGGTGCTGCGCGACACCTTGAACCTGCGCGGAACCAAGTTTGGTTGCGGTCGCGGCATTTGCGGCGCCTGCACCGTGCACGTCGACGGCGCCGCGATTCGCTCGTGCGTCACGCCTGTCTCGTCCGTCTCCTCTCAAACGGTTACCACCATCGAGGGTCTCGGTCCGGCGTCACTGCATCCTTTACAGCAGGCGTGGATCGATGAAGACGTACCACAGTGCGGCTATTGCCAGGCTGGACAAATCATGATGGCCGCCTCGCTGCTGGCGGTGAAGCCGAAGCCGACCGATCAGGACATCGACGATGCGATGTCGAACAACTTCTGCCGGTGCGGCACCTACCTCCGCATCCATCGCGCGATCAAGCGCGCGGCGAGCGCACGGTCATGAACCGGCGAAGCTTTCTCAAAGCGACGGCTACCGCGTCGGGTGGATTCCTTCTCAGCTTCTACGCAGATGACCTGACCGCTGTCGGCGCCGAATTCCGGCCCAACGGTTACGTACGCATCGACGCGAACGGCACCATCACCGTATGGGCCAAAAACCCTGACATGGGACAGGGCATCAAGACCGGGCTCGCCATGATGATCGCGGAAGAACTCGATGCCGACTGGGCGCGCGTTCGCGTCGAGCAGGCAGATCTCAATCGTGCGTGGTACGGCGGGCAAGGTGCCGGCGGCAGCGATGGTACGCCATCGGACGGCCCGCTCGGTCAGCGCGCCGGCTCGATCGCGCGCGCGATGTTGATCAGTGCGGCCGCGGCGCGATGGGGCGTTGACCCTTCCGAATGCGAAACGTCGAAGAGTGTGGTTCGCCATCGGGCGTCGAACCGCACGCTCGGCTACGGATCGCTCGCAGCAGCGGCAGCCGTGCTTCCGGTGCCCAAAGAGGCGCCACTGAAGGATCCCTCGCGCTACACGATCATCGGCAAACCCACGAAAGGTGTCGACACGCCAAAAATCGTCCGCGGACAACCGATCTACGGACTCGACGTGCGCGTCCCAAACATGCTGTTCGCGGTGATCGAAAAATGCCCCGTGCACGGCGGCAGGCCGTTGAGCGTCGACTCGCGCGCCGCCATGGCGGTTCCCGGCGTGAAGCGCATCATGATGATTGACGGCGCTGAAAATCCGACGCATCTCAGACCGGGCGTCGCCGTCATTGCCAACTCGACATGGGCGGCAATGAAAGGCCGCGAAGCGCTGCGCGTGACGTGGGACGAAGGAAAGGGCGCGGCCGAATCGTCGGACACGCTGCACGCGCAGTTCGAACAGCTCGCCCGGACGCCGGGCAAGGTGCTCGCCGACCGTGGCGACGTGAATGCCGCCATTGCGGCCGCGACGACGAAGGTCGACGCCGTGTTCGAAGCGCCTTTCCTGGCACACGCGACTCTCGAACCGCAAAACTGCGTTGCCGAGGTGAGCGGCGATCGCTGTGAGATCTGGGGACCGCTGCAGATGCCGACTTCAGGAGCGGAAGTGGTCGCAGGCGTGCTCGGCATTCCGAAGGAAAACGTCGCGATCCACATGACGCGCATCGGCGGCGGCTTCGGACGGCGGCTGATGTCCGACTACGCGGCTGAAGCGGCCGTCGTGTCGAAGGCGATTGGCGGTCCGGTGCAAGTCGTCTGGTCGCGCGAAGACGACATGCGCCACGATTACTACCGGCCGGCTGGATATCACCATGTCCGCGCCGCACTCGACGCGCGCGGCCAAATGACCGCCTGGCATCACCACCTCATTACGACGTCGCGAAATACCTATCGTCGTGGTCAAAACCCTGAGGACACAGAAACCTATGGGTTGATCGCGCCGGTCAATCCTGATCCGAAGAAGCAGTTCGATTACGACTTCCAGCCGACGTTGATTCCGAATTGCCGCGTCGAGTACAGCGAGGCGTTGACCAGCCTCGCCACCGGCGCGTGGCGCGCGCCGTCGCACAACTTCAATGCGTTCGTCATCGAAAGCGTGATCGACGAGCTGGCGCACAGCGCCAAGGTCGATCCACTTGCGCTCCGGGCGTCGTACTACGGCAGCAAGGCCGATTTTCCTTCCGAAGGCATGGAATCATCCACCTTTGATCCGTCGCGCTTGAAACGCGTGATGATGCTCGCCGCCGAGCGTGCGGGCTGGGGATCGCGTCCGCCGACGGGTCGCGCCCGTGGCATCGCCGTGCACTACACCTTCGGCTCGTACGCCGCGGAGGTTGCCGAGGTGTCCGTAGATGCGAAGAACCGTCTTCGGGTTCACCGAGTCGTCGCCGCTGTCGATGTGGGGATCGCGGTTAATCCACTGAGCGTCGAAGCGCAGACCCAGGGCGGAATCATCGATGGTCTCAGCGCAGCCATGTTCGGTGCGATCACGGTCGATCGCGGTCGCGTCAAGCAGGCGACGTTCGACGATTATCCGCTGCTGCGTCACCGCGACGCCCCGCAGATCGACGTTCACATCGTGCCCAGCACTGAAAAGCCGACCGGCTTCGGCGAAATTGCGCTGCCGCCGCTTGCGCCAGCGGTCGCCAACGCAATTTTTGCCGCGACCGGGCGACGTGTTCGTCGGCTGCCGATCGTGTCGGCTGGATTTACTTTCTAATCCAGCCGCCACCGACTGCGTTACTGGCCCGATCCGCGCTGCTCGCGCAGGGTGGAGGGCGGCACGTGACCCTTCTGCCGCATGTAAGTGACGATATTGCCGTAGTGCTCGTTGAGGTGCGCGACGTTGTCCAGGATCACCATGATTCGCATTTGATCGCGCTGGCCAGCGGGTACGAGGCTGAGCGCGTTCTCCGCGTTCGTCTTCGCGATCACCTCATCGCACTTGGTCGTAGCCACTTTCAGGGCCCTCACCAGATCCGCCTTCGATTTCGAGGTTTTCTCGGTCTTGTCCGACCAGTTGGGATTTTCCCCGTTCGCCATGCCGCAGTACCAGGCGTTGACGTCGGCAACGTGTCCGATCAGTTCGCCAAACGACCGGACTTGTGGAGTTGGCTTGAACGAATACTCGCTTTCCGGGACGGCATCGGCAGAATCGGCGATATCGCGCTTGATGTTGTCGTAGCGCTGCTTGGCGCCGAGGGCGACGCGAGCCAATCCGGTCGGCATCGGCGGCGGCGCTGCCGGCTGTTGTGCGGAAATGGCACAGACGGACAGCACAATGATGGCCAGCATTGACGCGGCGAGGGTTTTTGGTCTCATCAGCACTCCTCTCGAACAGGTTTTAGAGGAATGTGCCGTAAGCGCCGGTTTGGTTGCCGCTCAGAATAGCTGCGAGCGAATCGCCTGGGCCAAACCCCCTTCGTCATTGGACCCGGTAACGCGATAGCCGCGCGACTTGAGCGCCTCGGTGGCGTTGCCCATCACATAGGGAGCACCAGCGAAGTCGAGCATCTCGACGTCGTTGAAGTTGTCGCCAACCGCCATCACCGCGTCGCGCGACCAGCCCCGAGCGGCAACCCAGCGGGCGAGCGTCGTGCCTTTCGAGCAGCCGGCGCCATTGACATCGACCAACGAGAAGTCGCGAGGCTCGTACTCGGTCAATGCGACGGTGAACTGATCCGCGATCGGCAATGCGCGCAACGCTGCTACCAGCGCCCGCATCGGCGCGACGCTGCCGTTGAACATCACCTGGATCGGATCGTCCGACAATTCGTGGTCGAGCAGGCCTTCGGCAGGAGCGATGAACGCCCGGTTTTTTTCGAAATAGCCGCGTCGATTCGGATGCGACCAATCCATTCGCGCAAAGACGATCTGCCGCGCATCGTCCACCGCCGGCCGATCGAACACAATCGCGACACAGTCCTCGTAGTCGCGCGTTTCCTGCAGGACGCGCCGGGCCGCCTCGCGCGACAACACCTGCCGCATCTCGGTCGTGCCGGTTTTGTCTTTGACCACCGCGCCATTGTTGACGATCAGCGTCAGCGGAATCGGCAGCAGTTCTGCGACCGGCCGCGCGAAATGAAAACTGCGTCCGGTAACCAGGGCGATCGCGATGCCGCGTTCCTGCGCCGCGATCAGCGCCGTCTTGTGTTCCGCAGGTAACCGACCGCGACCGTCCAGCAGCGTGCCGTCGATGTCGACGGCGATCAAGCGGATCATGAAGGAGGGATCGATTGATCGCTCGGTCGCCTCAAAAGTCCACCAATACGCCAAAGGTCGGAATGATCGGCACCATCGAGTCGAACAGACCGGTCGCTTCAAGGGTGCGGCGGTTCACCGATGGCAGTTGGTAGCGCACGTTGTTCTGATTCAGCACATTGATCCCTTCAATAAAGAGTGTCAACCGTCGGCGGTCCCAGGTGAATGTCCGGTTCATCCGAATGTCGAGTCGCGAGTACGCTGGGATACGGAGCGTATTGCGGTCAGAATGCTGATAGTACACGCCGTCCTGCTCCGTGTAGTACCCGACGGTGGGGAAGTTGCTGCCGGCGCGAAACCGCGCGCTGAAGCTGACGCGATCGCTGTGGCGATAGTTGCCGTAGACATTGATGGTGTGGCGTTGATCGTAATCGCCCCAGAACGATTCGCCGTTGGTAACATCGTGATAGTGCGTGAAGCTGAGCGCGTACGAGGCCCAGCCGGAAAACCCGCTCGATGACTGGCGGTGGACCAGCCATTCGACGCCGCGCGCGTAGCCGTCGAGCGCGTTGGCGTAGCGCGACGTCAATGACGCCGGCACGAACACCCCGTTGACGACGCGATTCTCGGCATTGGGAAGGCGCACCAGGTCCCGATCCTCGCGGTCGTAGATCGTCACCTGCCAGCGCGCCGCCGATCCAATCCGTCCTTCGACGCCGATGTCGACGTGCGTCGCACGCTGGATTCCGAGTGACGGATTGCCTCGCAATCCGAGCACCTGTGCGAACTCGGGCTCCTGGTGGTAGATGCCGGCGCCGCCGCGCAACAGGAGGGTCGAGGACAGCGCCAGTGACGCCTGCACCCACGGCGACGTGGTCAGAGTATCGGTGAGAGACCGCGAGTCGATGCGTATACCAGGCGTGATCGAGGCGCGCGCCACATTGCCGAATCGGATTTGGCCGTACGCCGATGCGTTGGTCGCCGAAGCGTCGAAGCTCTCGCGCGCTTGAAATCTGCCGCCGGCAAGCCGTTGTTCTCGTTCGGACGCGCCGGCGCGGCGCAACTCGCCGCCGACGTCGACCGACCCCTTCGGCGCTGCGATCGAGGCGTCGGCACGATATAGGACGTCTCGCGAGCTGCCGCCGTCGAGCTCGGCCCCGTCACGGCTAGTGTTGGCGAAATCGTTGTCGACCACTGCAAGGCGCTGGTCGAATGAAAACCGCGCTGATGGCAGGTACCTCCAGGTCAATACCGATACAAGTGAGCGGTTGTCGGCGTCGCGAAGGGTGCCGGCACCAAGCGTGTCTGGCTTGCGGTGCAACTCTGACCGGCCGACTGTCGTTGCCACCTGGATACGATGGCGCGGTGTGACGTCATAGACAAACTTCGCCTGTGAATCGACGAAACCGAAACTGATGTTCTGGTCTGGATACAGCCGGTCGACCAGCAAGTCCAGGTAACTCTTCCGCGCGGTGAAGAGCCACGAGCCCCGCTTCGCATTCCCGAGCGGTCCTTCCACGACCGCGGAGGCATCAATCGCACTGACCGCGACATGGCTCTGCAGGCGATCGCGCGAGCCTTCGCGAATTCGAAAACCAACTTCCGGGCCGATGCGATTCCCATAGCGTTGCGGATAGGCGCCGTTTGAGACTGAAATCTCCTCGACCACATCGCCATTGACCATCGCGACCGACCCGCTGTCGTGCACCTGCTGGACCGTGTGCAGCAGGAATGGCGTCGCGATGCCTTCGAAGCCGAACGACATTTGCGGCAAACTGGCACCGCGGATCGCGAACTCGCTGCGAAAGTCGTCGCTGGCGGCAACCGCCGGCAGCGTTTGCACGGCGCGCAGCGGATCGTTCGCGAGCACGCCGCGCAGCGCCTGCAGTTCGCGCCCGGTCAGGACCTGCGACGCCGCGACCGACAGTTCTCGCCTGGTCGATGGTCCGGCCGAACCGGTGACGTCAATCGATTCGGTGTAAGTCCCGGTGCCTTCGGAGAGCACGATCGTGACGTCCACCGCCGCGTCGGCGACGACGTGAACGATCCGCTTGATGAGGATGAAGTCCACGGCCGATACGTACAGTTCCTGATCGCCGCTCGCCACGTCGTCAAACGAAAACTGTCCCGTCGCGTCGGTCACAACCCGTTGGCCGGTCGCTTGAAGCCGAACCGCAACGTTGCCAATCGGCGCGCCGCCGCGCGTGTCGACGACGACGCCGCGGATCGTGCCGCCGGCTTCGGGTGGAGCGAGCGACGTCAGTCGGAGGGCGACCGCAAGCAGGAGAACATCGGCCACTTAGCGACTGGGGATCGAGGTAAACGCCACCACGGCCACTCTCCAGACTCCGCCTTCGCGCGTCAGCGTGAACTGGTCAACACCGTGCGACTGTGTTGTGCCGTCGCGAATGATTGTGAAATCCGCACGTAAGTAGGCCAGGGCTTCGCTGTCGATGGTCACGTGCAGGTTGGTGATCGGCTCGCGGAATTTCGTGAAGTTGGTGTTCCGTCGAAGACCGGCGAGCCATTCCTCGCCCGTCTGATACGTGATTGTTCCACCACGCGCGATCACGACGATCGACTTCGGCGCCAGATCGGCGGCAACCCTGTCGAAATCACCGTCTCCGAGATGCATCAGGAAACGCTCGACCGCCGCCTCTACGTCGCTCGGTTGGTCGACGACGACGGCGCCCGCCTTCATCACCCACCGAACGCGATTGACCACGGCGTTGATGTCAGTCAGCGGATCCCCGTCGACCGCGACGAGGTCGGCGTAGTAGCCGGGCGCGATCGCTCCAAGCTGCGTCTCCTTGCCGAGGAGCTTCGCAGCGTTGGTGGTTGCGGTCTGCAATGCCTGCCACGGCGTCATGCCGGCTTTGACGAACCAGCCAAGCTCGCGCGTATTCTGGCCAAACATCGTGTAAACGGCGTCGGAGCCCATGGCCAACGTCACGCCCGCCTTCACCGCCCGGCGCGTCGCGTCGAAATTCTTGTCGATGTACGCCTTCAGCGGCGGAATGGTCTCGGGCTCGAACTGGAATTCGTCTTTCGCGTCAACGTAATAGCGGTTGTGATCGATGGTCGGCACCCAGACCGTGCCACGCTTGACCATTTCGGCGATCGTCTCGTCGTCCAGTTCGATGCCATGCTCGATGGAATCCGCGCCGGCGCGAACTGCGTCCTTCACACCGGATGCGCCGTACGAATGAATGGCAACGCGGTGACCATTCGCGTGTGCCGCATCGACGGCGGCCTTCATCTCTTCAAACGTGACCGTCTGAGTCGTGTCGACGCTCTGATAACTGCCGCGCGAACCATAGATCTTCACCCAATCGGAACCGGCGGCGATTCGGGCTTCGGCGTTCTGGCGATATGCATCCGGGTTCGGCGCCGCGTTGCGCTGCGCCGACAGTCCCTGTCCGGCGACAAACATGCGCGGACCGACCATCTTGCCGATGTTGATCAAATCACGCATCGCATAATCGGTTTCGTTCGACGCGCCTAAGTCGCGAACCGTCGTGACGCCCGTCTCGAGCGTTCGCCGCGCGTTCTCGGCAGCGAGCACCACTGTGACGCCGGCCGGCCGCCGCGGCTGGCCGAGCGGCTTTGTGCCAGGCGCACGATCCCAGTAGTAGGTCATATGCGTATGCACGTCGATCAGGCCAGGGATGAGCGTCAACTGCCCGACGTCGATCACTTCAGATCCCGCAGGTGGCGGACTGGTTCCGACTGATGTGATGCGATCGTCGTCGACGACCACGACGACGTTCTGGATCACGCGTCCTGCCGGATCGATCATCCGGGCTGCTTTGATCGCTTTTGTTGCGGCGAACGCCGAATCGCCCGTGCCCGCCGCAACCACCACCAGTCCAATGACCAGATGACAAGATGACCAGACGATCAGATGCTGAGCTTTACGCATATCTTGCTCTCGCTTCCTCAAACTGGCCGGCGATCTCGCGCGCCAGCGATTCCGGGGCGCGCACGCGAGCGAACGGACCAAAGCTGAGAATCCAACTTTGAAGCGCGCGGTCGATGCAGACGTTCAACGTCATCCGGACGAGCCCCTCGGCGGTAGACACGAAGGTCTGCGACGGATGCCACTCGCGCGCCGTTACATAATCCGCAACCGCCGGTTGGAATTCGAGCTCGACCCGTTCCGGCGGACCGGAATGCACCCCCAGCGAATCGGGAAATGCCGTGTCGGGCAGTTCTTCAATCGGCGTAAACCGTTCTTCGAGCAACGACATCTCGTGCAGTCGTTCGATGGCGAACGTCCGCACTTCTTTGTATTCGGGCACGTATGCCAGCAGATACAAACCGCCCTGCGCGTAAGCGAGGCGATAGGGATGCACGAGATACTGCTTGGTTCGCTCGCTCGATTTGGAGTGATAGACGATTTGCGCCTGGCGCATATGCAGGGTTGCTTCGAGCGCACGAGCGATGATCTGCTGCTGCTTCGCTCCCTCGCCATCCGCTCTGCGTCGCAACGGATCCGGTTTGGTTGCGATCACGCGCGGCAACTGATCGAGAAATTGCCGCATGTGGGGCGTCAGCACGCCGCCGAGTTTTTCGAACGCGCTTTCGACGTCGTCCTTGAATGGCGTGCCGGCGAGCGACGCGACCAGTGTCCGGCTGAAATAGAGCGCGCACAGTTCCGAGAGCGTCAGGCCCGCCGCCAGCCCCTTGAATGCCTGGCCGTTGACCTTCCATCGGGTCTTGCCGTCGTCGCTGCCGCGGTCGTCGAACAACGGAAACCCCGCCTCTTCGAGCGCCTGAAGATCGCGACGGATGGTCCGCGTTGTCACCTCGCATAACGACGCGAGTTCGTCGATCGTCACGCCGGCGCCGCGGGCGCGCTCGATCTCCCTCAGGATCGTCCACTGACGGATGATTTCGGCGTTCCGAGGCACGCAGCGATAGTACTGCAAAGCGCCCTAAAGTATTGTCGTGGACGAGTTTCGGCTCGATTAGCTCTTTTCCGCCGTTTGTCGCATTGGGTGGGGAAGGAGATCAGCCATGGTGACCGACGTTCAGCGAAAACTTGTGCAGTCTACGTTTGCCGCGATTGTGCCGATTGCCGACGACGCCGCGATGTTGTTCTATCAACGCTTGTTCGAGATAGCTCCGGAACTTCGACCGATGTTTCGAGGCGACATGACGGAACAACGCAAGAAGTTGATGCAGATGCTCACCGCCGCGGTGAAAGGTCTCGATCGGCTCGAACAGCTGGTGCCGGTCGTCGAAGATCTCGGCCGGCGGCACGCCGGCTATGGCGTCGAAGATCGACACTACGACACGGTCGGCGAAGCGCTGTTGTGGACCCTCGAGATGGGGCTCGGCGCGGCGTTCACCGCCGATGTCAAGGATGCGTGGGCGACAGTCTATGGAGTTCTTGCGACGACGATGAAGAACGCGGCCCGCGACGTATTGGTTCCGGTACTGCGTTAAGGGCGAGCCATCGTTTCTTTGCGAAGTGTGGATATGTCGCGCTCGAGACGGCTGATGGTCTGGCGTTGCCACAGTGCGTAGACGACGAGCGCGGCGATGACGATGCCCATCGCGATGACCGTGAGCGATTGCCGACGCCGGCGGAACAGACGTGCTGGAAGTGGCCGCGCGGCGACGGCGGACAGGCGCCCTTCGGCGTATGCACGCAGGTCTGCTGCCAGGGCGGCGGCTGACGGATAACGATCGGCCGGGTGGCGGGCCATCGCACGGTGGATGATCGTTTCCAGCGGGCCGCGCAAATCGGCATCGGTCATGCCGAGCGGCGTCGGTTCGACGTCGAGGATGCCGCGAATCGCCTCGGCAAATGGCACGTCGCGGACCTCGAATGGCAAGCGTCCAGACAGCAGCCGGTAAAAGAGGACGCCGAGGGCGTAAACGTCGGTGCGCGCACCGATCGCATTCGGCGAACCGCGCAATTGCTCCGGACTCATGTACGACATCGTTCCAATCAGCTGACCGTGCTGCGTATGAATCGTCGACAGCCGAAGGTCGGAAGCCGTTGCGTGCGCGATGCCGAAGTCGAGAACTTTCGACTGGCCATCCTGCGTCACCAGCACATTGGCGGGCTTCAGATCGCGATGCACGATGCCGCGTTCGTGCGCGTGTTGAACGGCGTCGCAAACGTCGGCGGCCAGCGTCACCCGCGCCATGAATGGCAGGTTGTGCGCTTGCGCGTACTCGGTGATCGGCGGGCCGTCGACGAGTTCCATCACCAGGTGAGCCGGCGTCGTTCGATCGCCCTGATGGAATGCGAACACCTGCGCAATTCCCGGATGCTGCAGCCGGCCAAGCACTTCCGCTTCGAGCTCGAACCGCTTCATCACTTCACGGCGGCGCGCGCTGCGACGCAACACCTTGATCGCGACTGTGCGCCGCGGCCGATCCTGTTGCGCCGCATAGACGATGCCCATGCCGCCGGAGCCAATCGCACGAAGCACCAGAAAGCCGCCGAGCTGCGCGCCCGGCTGCAGCGGGGCATCGAACGTCTCCGCGTCGAAGGCCGGCATTTGCTGCGGATCGAGGAATCCGTCGGGCACATCGAGCGATGCGAGCAGCGTCTCGACCTCGAAACGAAGCTGCGGATTCCCCGCGCACCAGCGATCGAGCGCCGCGCTCCGCTCGGCGGGATCGACGTCTGCCAGCGCGAGAAAGATCCTGTCCGCCGAGTCGGCTGGCGGAAGGTTCAGTGTCACGATCCCAGCGCCCGGTATAGCCACGCGCGCGCAAACTTCCACTCGTTCTTGACGGTCGCAGGCGACAAGTCGAGGGCAGCCGCCGTTTCCTCGATGCTGAGACCGGCAAAATAGCGAAGCGTGACAATTTGCGCCTTGCGTGGGTCGGTCGCTTCGAGCCTGGTCAGTGCCTCGTCGAGTGCGACCAGGTCGGTCAAGTTCTCGCTGTCGGCGGCGATCCGCGAGTCGAGGTCGACGCGCTGTTCGCCCGAGCCGTGCCGGAGGCGCTGATAATGACGGGCTCGCTCGACCAGAATGCGGCGCATCGCCAATGCAGCCGCGGCAAAAAAATGACCACGCCGATCCCACTGCTGGTTTTGTTGATCGCCTGCGATGCGCAGATACGCTTCGTGAACGAGTGCCGTCGGCTGCAAGGTGTGCGCCTCGCCGCCGTCGCGCTCGCGCGCCAGCCGCGCTCTCGCCAGCTTGCGCAGTTCGTCATACACTTCCGGCAAGAGCTCGCGAGAAGAGCCCGGTCCGCCGTCGGACGGAAGGTCGGATGTCATCGCGGGACGCCGTCATTATGACAGAGGAATCGATCGCCCGGGTGCAAGCGAACTTCAACGAGGTGGCGCACCAGCCGCGCATTCTCTCCGGTCGCTTTTACGAAGAAATGTTCCGGACGGCACCGCAACTGCGTCCGCTGTTTCCACGTGAACTCACCGCGCTGCAAGGCCACTTCGACGCCGCGCTGGCATTGGTCATCCGGAATCTTGCAGACATGGACGCACTGCTGCCATCGCTGCGCGATCTCGGCGCGCAGCACATTGGCTGGGGCGCGCAGCCGCAATATTATCTGGTCGCGCGCGAAGCACTGATTCACGCCGTCCGCTCGCTCTCGCCCAACTGGAGTGAAGTGCTCGAACGCGACTGGCGCCAGGCGATTTCCGCGATCATCGTGCCGATGCTCGACGGCGCCGCGCTCGCCACCGCGATGGCTGCCGCGAAAATTGCCGACGAATCGCAGACCAAGTAGGGGCGGGAACGCTGTGCTTGCGGCCTCAGGTAACATGTTGGGATCATGTTGTCCCGTGCCGTTGCGAGTGCGCGGGCTATCGCCGTCGTGCTCGCCGTTAATGGGTTCACGCTAGCCTGCAACCGTAATCCTCAATCGGGTGAAGCCGGCCCCCCTCAGATGCCACCAACGCCGGTGGCGATTCAGGCCGCCGTCCTCTCTCCGGTCGACGACACCACCGAGTACGTCGCGACGTTGAAATCGCTGCGCTCGACGACTGTTCAACCGCAGATCGACGGGCAGGTCACCCAGATCTTCGTCAAGTCCGGCGACCGGGTCGCGCACGGCGCTCCACTGCTTCAGATCGATCCGCGGCGTCAACAGGCCGCAGTATCGAGCCAGGAAGCCGAGGTGGCTGCGCGTGAAGCCGCCGTCGCATTCGCGCGCCAGCAGGCGCAGCGAACGGGCGAGCTCCATGCGGCCGGCGCGATCAGTAAACAGGAGCAGGAACAGGCCGCCACAGCGCTGCAAACCGCCGAAGCGAATCTGAAAGCGCTGCAGGCCCAGGTGCAGCAACAGGTTGAGCAGCTGCGCTACTACACCGTCACCGCGCCAACCGCCGGCGTCATCGGCGACGTCCCGGTCCGAGTCGGCAACCAGGTGACGCCGCAGACGGTGCTGACGACGGTGGACGAGAACGCGACACTCGAGATCTACATCAACGTGCCGATCGAACGCGCAGCGGAACTGAAGAATGGTTTAGCGATTCAGATTCTCAGCAGCGACGGCACCGACCAGGTTGCGTCGTCGGCGGTCAACTTCATTTCATCGCATGTCGATGATCAGACCCAGTCGGTGCTGGTCAAAGGGCAGGTGCGTAATCCGGAGGGACGGTTGCGCTCGCTGCAATACGTGCGCGCGCGGATAGTGTGGGCTACTCGCCAGGGTCTGGTCGTGCCGGTCACCGCTGTCGTCCGGATCAACGGACAGTTCTTCGTGTTCGTTGCCGAGGGCGGTGCGGGAAAGCTGACCGCCAGGCAACGTTCGATCAAAGTGGGACCGATCGTCGGCCAGAACTATTTGGTGCTGGACGGAATCAAGGCCGGTGAGCGCGTCGTGACGTCAGGGGCGCAGAAGCTTGCCGACAGCGCCCCGATCGCCGAAGCGCCGTGATCGCCGACACCTTCATTCGTCGTCCGATTCTGGCGAGCGTTTGCTCGCTGGTGATCATCCTGGCCGGCGCGATTGCCATCCCGACGCTGCCGATTGCTCAGTTCCCCGAACTGGCCCCGCCGCAGGTGTCGGTGGTCGCCTTCTATAACGGCGCCAACGCCGAAACGGTTGAAACCGCCGTCACCATTCCGCTCGAGCAGGCGATCAATGGCGTCGAAGGCATGCAGTACATGACCTCGACCAGCGGCAACGACGGGACGTCGAACATCACGGTGACCTTCGATCTCTCGAGAAGTCTCGACCTCGCGGCCGTCGACGTGCAGAACCGCATCTCGCAGGCTGAAGGCCGGCTGCCCAACGAAGTGAAGCAGATTGGTCTGGCGGTCACGAAAGTATCGACGAACTTCGTCATGGCCGCCGCCGCATATGCCGAGCACGGTGAATACGATCCGTTATTCATCAGCAATTACGTTGATCGGTTCGTCGTCGACGCGATCAAGCGAGTTCCTGGCGTGGGCAACGCGATCGTGTTCGGGATCGGCCGTTACGCGATGCGGTTGTGGGTTGATCCCGACAAGCTGGCCGGCCGCAATATCACTGCCGACGAAGTGGTTGCGGCATTGCGCGAGCAGAACGTTCAAGTGGCCGCGGGCGCGGTCGGCGGCGAGCCCGCGCCAAAGGGCCACACCTTTCAAATCAGCGTACGCGCCGCCGGCCGGCTGAACGATCCGACGCAGTTCGACGACATCATTTTGAAGCGATCGAGCGACGGATCACTGGTCCGCGTTCGTGACGTCGGACGAACCGAACTTGGCGCCGAGAGTTACACGACCGCGTCACGATTCAACGCCCGTGATGCGGTTGGCATCGGTGTGTTGCAACTACCCACTGCGAACTCGCTGCAGGTGTATCGGGACGTCCAGGCCGAACTCGACCGCCTGTCGAAGCGTTTCCCGCCCGGCCTGAAAGTCAGCGTTGCATTCGAAACGACGAGCGTCGTGTCGGAATCGATTCGGGAAGTGGTGACGACGTTGACCGAAGCCATCGGTCTGGTTGTCCTGGTCATGTTTCTGTTCTTGCAAAACTGGCGGACCACGCTGATTCCGGCGATCACCATCCCGGTGTCGCTGATCGGGGCATTTGCGTTCGTCAAGCTCTTTGGCTTTTCGATCAATACGCTCACACTGTTCGGCATCACATTGGCGACCGGCCTGGTCGTAGACGATGCGATTGTCGTCATCGAGAACATCGAACGGCATATTCACGATCGACATCTCGCGAACGCGGATCATGATGCGTCGGTCGATACTCACGAAGCCTCGTCGGAGGCGATGGGAGAAGTGACGAGCGCCGTGATTGCGACCGCGCTGGTGCTCGCGGCCGTGTTCGTACCGGTTGCCTTCTTTCCCGGGACCACAGGTCGGCTTTATCAGCAGTTCGCGATGACCATTGCCGTATCGATGGCGATCTCGGCCTTCAACGCGTTGACGCTGACGCCGGCGTTGTCGGCGCTGTTGCTGAGCGGCACCGACAAACCGAAGGGCGTCTTTTTTCGTGTCGTCAATCGAGTGATCGACGGCGGCACCAATTTTATGGTGGCTGGGCTGCGGACATTGATCCGGGTCCGGGCGATTGTCGTCATCGTCTTTCTGCTGCTGCTCGGCGCGACCTACTGGACCGTGAAGCGCGTGCCCACTGGCTTCGTCCCTGACGAAGACCAGGGCTACGTTCTGGTGCTGATTCAGGCGCCGCCAGGCGCGTCGCTCGACTACACGATGGGCATCATCAAGCAGGCCGAGCAAGTGATGCTGAAGAATCCGGATCTACGCGGGATGTTCGCTGCGGGTGGTTTCGGGTTCACCGGCACGGCACCGAATCAGGGCATCCTGTTCGCGCAGCTCAAGGACTTCAAGGATCGACCCGGTGAAGAACGCTCGGCAAAAGCGGTGGTCGGCCAGCTCTTCGGCGCGTTCAGTCAAATTACCGGCGGGATGGTGATTCCGTTTTTGCCACCGGCGATCAATGGCCTGGGGATCTTCGGTGGTTTCGAGTATCAGCTTCTCGATCAGAGCGGCGGCGCGATTGGCAATCTCGAAGCGACCGCGCAGCAGCTGATTGCACAAGGCAACCAGACCCCGGGGCTAACCGCGCTGTTCACGCAGTTCACCGCGAACGATCCGCAGATTGTCGTCAATATCGATCGCGAGCAGGCGAAGAGCCTGGGTATGTCAATGGGCGACATTACCAACACGATGCAGGTGTTGCTCGGGTCAGCGTATGTGAACGACTTCGATTTCAACGGCCGGTCGTACCGCGTCTACGTGCAAGCGGATCAGCAATTTCGGTCGAATCCATCGGACATCGAAAAGTACAACGTCCGCACGGCAGCCGGGCGCATGGCGCCGCTCAGCAACATCGTGTCAGTCAAAGAGGCGACTGCGCCGAAGTCGATCAGCCATTTCAACTTGTTCCGCGCCGCTACGATCAATGGCTCTGCGGCACCGGGTTACAGCTCGGGCCAGGCGCTGCAAATCATGGGACAGTTGTCGGACCGCGCCTTGCCGCAGGGATTTTCGTACGCGTGGTCGGGAGTGTCGCTCGAGGAAATCAAGGCGGGCAGTCAGTCGGTGGCAATCTTTGGCCTCGGCCTGTTGCTTGTTTATTTGACGCTCGCTGGCCAGTACGAATCGCTGACGTTGCCGTTCATCATCCTGTTGTCCGTACCGCTGGCGATCATGGGCGCACTCCTGGCGCAGGCGGTGCGCGGCTTGATTGACGACGTCTATTGCCAGATCGGGCTCGTCATGCTGATCGGGTTGTCGGCCAAAAACGGCATTCTGATTGTCGAGTTCGCGGAACAACTGCGCGCGCGCGGGATGAGCATCGCCGAAGCCGCGGTCGAGGCCGCACGGATTCGGTTACGTCCGATTCTGATGACATCGCTCGCATTCATTCTCGGCGTGATGCCGCTGGTGTTTGCCAGCGGCGCCGGTCGCGAAGCGCGTCATTCGGTAGGCACGGCTGTCGCCGGCGGCATGATCGCGTCAACATTTCTGAATCTCGCGTTCATTCCGGTTCTCTACGTGGTGGTCAAGAACATTACGGAGCGGCGGCGTGCATAGCCGCCGGGTGCTGGGTGCTGGGTGCTGGGTGCTGGGTGCTGGTGTCGGGTGCGGGGTGCTGGGTGCCGTGCCGGGTGTCGGGTGCGGGGTGCTGGGTGCGCGCGTCGCGGCGCAGGCCCTCACGATTCCTACACCGGTGATCCGCGTGTCGTTTACCGATGCGATTCAGCGCGCGCAGGAGAAGAACCCGACGGTTGCGGCTGCCGCCGCGAGTATTCTCCGCGCCGAGGGCCTGATACGGCAGGCGCGCTCGGCGTCGCAGTTTCAAGTATTTGCGAATGTGACATCGACGACGCTCAATCGAGGCGTGGAATTCGACGGCGCGACCGTGACGCCCCGTAGTCAGCTGACCGCGACGCTGACCGCCGACGTGCCGATTGTCGCGGCCGCGGCCTGGGCGCGGCGCGCGCAGGCGGAGGATACGAAGGCGGTCGCCGAACTGGACGTCGCCGACGTCAAACGACAGATCGCGTTTGCGACCGCCGATGCGTACCTTGCGATCCTGGCGTCGCGCCGCGTCGTCGAGTCGAACACGCTCGCGCGCGATACGGCGAAGGCGCACTTTGATCTGGCAACCGAGCTCGAACAGGGTGGCACCGGCAGCCGCTTGAATGCGCTGCGGGCGCAGCAGCAGTTCTCGGTTGATTCCGGCCTGGTCGAAGTGGCGCAACTGTCTCTATATCGCGCGCAAGAAGCCCTCGGCGTGTTGATCGTCGCCGATGGTCCGGCGGACGCGACCGACGAGCCCGACTTCGCCGCACAGGCTGCGCCGCCGGTCGCGGCGTTCAGCAACACCAATCTGATCCGAACCGATCTCAAGCTGCTGTCGGCCCAACAGCAGGCGGCGGAGCGGATCGTCCGGGACACGACCAAGGAGTGGTATCCGACCCTCGACGCCATTTTTCAGCCGTCGACCACCTATCCCGCCCAGTTCTTCCTGCCGCAGAACAGCTGGCGATTTCTGCTTCAGGCGAACATTCCAATCTTCGACAGTGGCCTGCGGTCGTCCGAACGGACCCAGCGGCAAGCGGATGTCGAGCAGTTCAGTGCGTCGCTGTCGCGCGCGCTGCTCGACGCCAACGCCCAGGTCCGCGCCGCGCGCCAGGCAGTCGCCAGCGGCGAACGCACGCTGGCGCTAGCCAGCGCCGCGTTGGATCAGGCGCAGCAGGTCGTCAACATTACCAATGTCAGTTTTCGCGCCGGCGCCGCAACCAACATCGAGGTGATTGACGCCGAACGCGTCGCCCGTGATAACGGTCTCGCCGTAGCGATCGCTGAGGATCAGCTGCGTCGTGCCCGCCTGGAATTACTCAACGCGCTCGGGCGGTTTCCGTGAGGTCGTGTGCTGTTCCAGCGCATCCGTTTTTACACAGGTCGAAACTGCTTCCTGCACCCATAAACGTACGGCAATATTTCACCCTCGAGGACAGATAACCATCGTCGACTCGTCACAGACGAGCGACAAAGGGTCCCATGCTCAGATTTTTCACCGGCGTTGCTTTTCTCCCTGCTCGTCAACGGTGTCGGCGGTCATATGCGGGATCAATTCGATCGTGAGCAACGAACCGGATAACGCCCCGGTGATGAAGACGCGTCCGGCGACATCGGTCCAATTGTGGAACTAAGCACGATGCTCCGCGCCGTATCTACCTGTTGACAATGGTCTGTCGGGACGCGGCAGGAAACTGGTCGTCGGCGGCGGTGCCAGTTTCCGGACCGAAAGGGCAGTAATCGACGCGCGGATGACGCAGGAAGAGCAGGTTTATCAAAAGCTGGCGGAGCTCGGGATCGCGTACGAGCGGTACGAGCATCCGCCGGTACCGACTGTTGAAGATGCGGAGAAGTACTGGGTCGGCATCGACGCGACGCATTGCAAGAACCTGTTTTTGCGGAATCAGAAGGGGAGCCGGCACTACCTCGTCGTGCTCTTGCACACAAAGAAAGCCGACTTGCGGGCAGTCGCCGATCAGATCGGCGACGGGAAGTTAAGTTTTGCCTCGCCCGAACGTCTTCTGACACATTTGGGCCTTACGCCCGGGTCGGTGTCGCCGTTTGGGCTGATCAACGATCACGCGCATGCGGTCCGCGTCGTGCTAGACCGCGACCTGAAGTCGGCGGCGCGGGTGTCGTTCCATCCCAACATCAACACGCGTACGCTCGTCCTTGCCCGTGCGGATTTCGACAGTTTCCTCGCCGCCTGCGGCAATCCCGTCCAGGACGCGCTGATTTGATCGGGGCCTGTCCCGGGGACAGTCCCCGTGCCTGTCCCCAGGTCTGTCCCTTGGGGCCACCCTAGGGGTCTGTCCCCGGGTCTGGCCCTGGGTCTGGCCCCGGGTCTGTCCCCGGCCTGTCCCCGGGACAGTCCCCCCGTGACCTGGTCTGTCACAGGGGCGTCGTAGACTGGCGCGCATGGGGCAGGAACAGACCGAACATGTGACGGACGAATGGGTTACGTTCCCAGGTGGCGAACTCGAGGGCAAACGACCGAAGTCGCTCTGCCCGACATGTCGCGAGGCGTTGCGGCGCGCGGCGGTAGACGGAGCGGGGTCAAAGAAGGTCCGTGCGAAACCGCTGTGCTTTCAGTGCTACCGGGCCGATCTGCAGCGCGATCGCGCCATCAGGGCGGCCGGCGATCTCAACACCACCTCCGAAACCCGCTTTCAATTCCAGCTGCCATTCGAGCCGCTCAATCGGCCGCGACTCGAGTCGCTGAAAGCGGCGCGTGCGGAATCGCGCGCGGTGCGTCCGCTGTATGTCGATCATCGCCGGCGCGCGCAAATCGCGGCACGCCACGCGCTCGCACAAATTGCCAAGGGCTTGAAGGCGCGCGGCCTCGCGGTACCCGGCAGCAAGGAAGCCGATCGCGCGATGTTTCAAGCAGTCCACGCCGCCGAATTGCAGCTGCCCGAATCGTGGATCCCGTTCGTCGTCGCCCGATGATGACGCACAGGTGAATCGAACGCCGCGCGGCCCTGTACGAGAGTCGACAAAGATGCGATACTGTCCGCACATGCCCGGGACGTTGAGACCACATTGACCATCGGGTTTCTGGTCATCCTCACGATTGGTCTTGCCGTCGGTGCCATCATCGGTTGGCTGAGCGCGCGTCAATCGCAGGTCTCCTTGCAGCGCGCCGCCGAGCGCGCTCAGCACGAGCTCGAAAAAGAACGCGCGGTCCATGCTGAGCGGCTGAAGACCTACCAGGACGCTGAAGCGAAGTTCCGCGATGCGTTCAGTACCCTCAGTAGCGAAGCACTGAAGAGCAACACCGAACAGTTTCTGTCGCTCGCGCAGATGAAGCTCCAGCAGACGCAGAGCGACGCCAACGCCGACGTCGACGCACGCCGCAAATCGATCGAAGATCTCCTCGCGCCAATGGCAAAGACGCTCGAACAGGTTGATCGCGAGCTCAGGGAAAGCGAGCAACGTCGAATCGCGTCGGGCGCGACGCTGATCGAAAAGATTACGGCGCTCGATTCAATGGGACAGGACTTGCGCGGCGAGACGCAGCGGCTGGTCAACGCCCTCAAGCGGCCGGGCGTTCGCGGACGTTGGGGCGAACTCCAGCTGAAACGGGTCGTCGAGCTCGCTGGGATGGTCGAGCACTGCGACTTCGAAGAGCAGCAAACGCTGACCGTCGACGAGCGACGCTACCGCCCCGATGTCATTGTCCGCCTGCCCGGCGGCAAGCACGTCGTGGTCGATGCGAAGGCGCCGCTCGACGCCTACCTGCGCGCGCTCGAGGCGCCGGATGAACCGGCGCGCCAGCTGCTGCTGCAGGATCATGCGCGCCAGGTCCGCACCCATCTGATGCAGCTCGCCGCAAAGAATTACGCCGCGAACATTCAACCGAGCCCCGACTTCGTGGTGATGTTTCTGCCCGGCGAGATGTTTCTCAGTGCCGCGCTCGAGAACGATCCGTCGCTGATCGAGTTCGGCGCCACCGGCAGCGGCAAACGCGTCATACCGGCCAGTCCGACCACGCTGATTGCGCTGCTGCGTGCCGTCGCCTACGGCTGGCAGCAGGAGGCGGTCGCGCGCGATGCGCAGCAGATCGCCGAGTACGGTCGCAAACTGTACGAAGGCATCGGCAAGCTGGCCGAACACTTCGATAGACTGGGAACCCGGTTGCGGAGCAGTCTCGAGGCCTACAATGAAACAGTCGGCTCGCTCGAAGGCAACGTACTGTTGAAAGCTCGCAAGTTCAAAGAACTTCGGGCAGCTGACGCTGACGAGGAAATCCGCCAGCTCGAGCCGATCGACCGTGTGCCGCGCATGTTGCAGGCGCCCGAGCTGACCGATGGCCTTCCATTCCACGATGCCGAAGAAGACGAGGTCGAAAGCAGAGTCCGACGGCGCTAAGCCTTCGCGCGACCACCATTCGGTGTACGTCGTTTTCCTCCGCAATCCCAAGGGCGACGGACAGGCCGGCTATTACGTCGGCATGACCGGCCTCGATCCCGCTCGGCGATTCGAAAACCACAAAGCCGGCGTCAAAGCGGCGCGCGTCGTACGAAAGTTCGGCGAGCGCCTCGTCCCACGTCTGTATCAGCACCTCAACCCGATGCCCTACGCGAAGGCGAAAGCGATGGAAGTGATGCTCGCAGAGAGCCTGCGGAAACGCGGCTTCGTGGTATATGGCGGGCACTGACCGCGTCGCTGCGAATTCGAGCATGATGCAGATCGAACTTCCGCTCTCGAATTTCCATGATCGACGTGATCGGCGAGACTCGAGCAGCCCGGGCGATCCACTGAATCCGTCCGACTCAGCTCCCCTGGTCTTCGTTCGCCACCCGCGAGCCAAGCGCTATGTGATCCGTTTGACCGATGCCGGCATCGTGCGTGTGACGATTCCACGCTGGGGATCAAAGCGCGAGGCGCAGGCGTTTGCGGAGCGAGAACAGCACTGGATCGAAGCGCAACGCCGGCGATGGCGCGAACGCCAAGAGAGACCGCAGGAGCACGAGTGGCCGGAGCGGCAGGAAGGACGGGAGAGCTCTTTACGCGCGCGAGCGAAAACCGAATTGCCGGTGCGTTTGATGGCGCTTGCTGCAACCCACGGCCTCGCCGACCGCATCACGAAGATCAGCGTTCGCAATCAGAAATGGCGATGGGGGAGCTGCTCCCCGAACGGCCACATCTGTCTGAACTGGCGTCTCGTGACGATGGCCGACGACCTGCGTGATTACGTACTGATCCACGAGTTGATGCACTTGCGGCGCATGGACCACTCACCGAGATTCTGGAAGCTCGTGGCGCGGGCGTGTCCCAACTATCAGCAAGCGCGCGCGGCGCTGCGCGCTTATGTCAGTTGCCGCGTTTGAAGACGCGGCTCATATCGAGACCGAACTTGGGGTCGTCCCTCGTCCCCTCGATCTTGATCGGAATCGAGCTGCCGCCGCCCTCGCGGCTGAACAGCGGATCCGCAATCTTCAGCAGCAGCGACTTCCACCCACTGACCGTCTGTGACACCTTCGCGTCGAGCAGCAGGTTCCCTTTGAACGCCAGCACCTCGCGCCTCAGTGCGTAGCTGCCGTCGAGATGAACCTGTGCCCCCGGCACGGCGAACATCAATTTCTTCAGGGTGAGGCCGGCGCCGCCGAGCGCGAACTGTCCCTTGAAGTCGGACGCAACCGTTTCCGGCGACGCAGGCGTGTCGACTTTTCCTCGACTGCGCCGGCTCAACTCGACGATCTTCTTCTGCACCTCGCGGTTCGTGAACGTCGCGCCCGACAGCGTGAACTGTCCGTTCAGCCGCAGTCGGTCGACGACATCGGACTGGCCTGGCGGCAGCACAAACTTCGTCGTCAGCTGCATGGCACCGACCATCGGCGGCGTGTTCTGTTGGACGGCCATCTTCATGATGTCTTCGATGCGGCCTTGCGGAATCGTCACGTCAAGTGACACGGTGCGTCCGCGCGTTCCCGGCGGGCCGTCAAGGACCGCGCCTTTGGCCGTCAGCATCGTCTGAAGGAAACGGGCGTCGATCTGTTCGAGCCGGGTGTCGCCGTTCGTGCCGTCAACAATCGCGTGATACTTGGTGTCGAGCCCGAACGGATGGCCGCCGATCTTGATCAGAAAATCCGGAGTTTTCGTCTCACCATTGACGTCGATGTACTCCAGCGATCCATCGAATGATCCGCGGGACGACAGCGTGCCGGCGATGCCCTCGAAGACGCTCAGGTTTGCGTTGTCAAAGGTGAACTTTCCTGAGAGCGGCGTGCGGCCAGGACTGTCGCTGTTCCATGGGCCGAACCCCCCGTCCGCATAGATTTCGCCGGGTGGAACGGCATTGGTAATCGTGGCGTTGAACGGCATCGCCTGATCCACGCCGACGCGGTGCATCTTCAGCGTATGAATGTCCCAGATTCTCGGTTGTTTGCCGGGCTTACGCGGAATGATGATCAGGCGCGCGTTGTTCGAAACGAGTGTATCGATGACGATGCCGTCTTGCAGCGCCGGGGGGGCGGTTTTCGGCTTGTCCGCACTAGCGCCCGACGTTGCGACTGCCGAACCGGTGTCGTGAAGGCGATGCGGCGTTCGCGGCCTGGCCGCGTGGTCGTCATCGTCGTCGCTGTCCGGCGGGATGCTGATTTCCAGTCCGCGTAGTTCCACGTGCGAGACGCGCTTGCGCCACACGCCGACCAGGTCGGCATCCACCGAAAATGTTTTTACCGCGATCAGCGGCGGCACATCCGGTCGACGACGGTCGCGGATGGTCAATCCCGTGCCTTCGACACGGAGCCGTGGATATACCCTCAGGCTGAGGTCTTCGAGGGTGACGTTACTGTTGAGCTGCACCGCCAGTGTATCGACAATGCGTTGCTTGAGGACATCGGAGCGGAGCGGAACGGCTGAGGCTAGAAAGGCGACGAAGATGATCAGCGCCGCGCCAAGACCGATGAGTGCCCACAGCCATCGCTTTCGAATTGCCACAAAGCTCTTCATCAGCACGCCGCGTGCCAGAGGTGTTACGGATCTGACCCGGGGTCGGACCCGGGGTCAGATCATGAGTCGGACAGTTAGCCTCGGCCGACTCTGCGTTTGACGCTCGTCGCGGCCATGGCACGAAGACGCTGGTGATCCGCTGATATTCGCGGTACTCGTCGCCTCGTGTTCGGAGCGCCTCGCCTCAGTCGCGGGGATGCCGGTCACCTTCAACAGCAAAAGGAGCATCACGACCGGGCATGCGAACGCGATGCATGCAAATGGTGTCGCGCTCGCGAACAAGGCGTAAGCAACCACATCACAAACTCGAAGAAATAGTTGGGGTGTCGCGAGTAGCGCCACAGTCCCAGCTGGCACGTCCTGCCGCGATTGTGAGGGTCGAGCCTGAAAAGCAGCACCTGGCGGTCAGCTGTCGATTCGCCGGCAAAACCAATCACCCAAAGCGCCGCCGCCACGTTATTCGACAGTCGAGAACTCGTCCGAGGGGTTGACCACCGCCACAAGCGCCGGCATCGAGAAAAAGATTGCCGCGAGCGCCTAGAAAAACCAGAAAGCCACCGTATTGGCGCGCGAGCCCTTGCGCAGCCGGAGGTTCGCATCGCGTCCATCTTCAGGCCGGCCGAATACGCGATCGTAGAGCAGCATCACCGTCAGGCGTGCGCCCCACGATCCGAGCATCGCCGCCACGGCGATGCGCCGGCCGGGCATCCCGTCAACCACCCGGGAAGGACGAGTGTAAGCCTTGACAACACGTCGCTATCCTAAATGAAGGGAATCGCAGCCATCCGGGCGCATTTCGGAACTGGCAGCATGATGGGATTTCGGCGAGCGCTTTATCTGGCGGGATCTCGACTTCGGCCTACGGCCTGGCAGCGCTGCTCGAACGTCGGACCGGCACTTCCAGCGGTTACGCTCGAATCAACGGACGGTGCGTACGCGCTCCAACGGTCGTGGTGAGCCACATCGGTCGAAACGGTCGCGTTGCCTCGGACGAGCCTGGTGTCTGGGTTACTTGCACGCCGGGTGATGGCACTCGCACCGCAAGGTAGTCTTATTCCCCATTTCCTTGCAGTGCTCGCTGCAGTATTTCCCCCAGTCGCCGCCCTTGGTCACCATGCATTCGCACGCCGGATGTGCACATTTCTGAGCGTCGGCCATGGTACCCCCACGCCCAACTTTACACGCTTTTTTATGGCGAGTGTGTCGCGAAGCTCGACGCTGCTGATCGAGCGAAGCCGGATGACACGATTATCTCTCTCGAGTTCAATGCACATGCTCCTGGCGGGCACAGGCGTGGCAGACGGTATCCGTATCCAGCCATTCTGGTGCGGTCTTTCGCCCGCATCGTTCGCAGATTCGAAACGACGCGGCTCGTGCCTCTCGAGCGCCCCTAATCAGCGCGGTCAATGCCGCTAACATCGCGTTCTCTGGGAGGCGGCGCCATTTGATGATTCCGACGCGCCGCGGCCGTGGTGTCAGCGAGTACGGTGTTTCCCAGACGGCACTGAACGCCGACACGATCAGGCTGCTGTCAGTCAGTTCGGCGATCACTTCCTGCGGGTCGCCCCCGATGAACCGCATCGAGCCATCGGCCAGTTCCTGGCGCTCGACCGGGGACGGCAGATTGTTGTCGAGAAAGGCGATCAGCTGTTCGTAGCGTTCGGGCTCGTTCATGACCTCTCGCCATTGTTCTCCAAACCGGCGCGCCCCGTCACTTCGGCCGATGTCAAGGCTTAACACACCAGCGCACGCGGCTGCACGCAAGCGTTCGGATCCCTGAGGACGCCGGTTGCGATGATCCGTCGTTGGATCGACGCTCAAATGATGGCACCACTCAAGCTGCGGCAATCGCCCGGGCGGCTGGAACGGTTCGTGCGCAATATCCGCGAGACGAACGTGATCCTCGATGCCGATCTCGCGGCGCTCTACGACGTCTCGGTCGGGGCATTGAATCAAGCGGTTAAACGCAACCGCGATCGATTTCCGCGCGACTTTATCTTTCGCCTGACCAAATCGGAAACGGACGCTTTGAAATCACAAACTGTGATTTCAAACGCGGGACGCGGCGGTCGTCGGACGCGGCCGAACGCGTTCACCGAGCAGGGCGTGGCGATGTTGTCGAGCGTGCTTCGCAGCGACCGCGCAGTGCGCGTCAATGTCGAAATCATGCGGACGTTCGTTCGGCTGAGACGCTGGATTGTCACTCACAAAGAGCTCGCTGCCCGGCTCGATCGACTCGAAGAGAAGTACGACGATCAGTTCACGATCGTGTTCGAGGCGATTCGCGAGATCATGCGTCCGGTCGTTCCGACGAAACGCGCGATCGGATTCGGAGCCCCTCGCCCGACACGCCCGCCGCTGATCAGCAAACGCAGCCTGAACCCTGACCGCGCGCTATAGTTCCGGAATGGATGCTGTTCAGCAGGCCGGAGCGATCGCGATTCGGACGCGAGATGGTGCCGTCGAAGCACTGGTGGTGCGCTCCCGGAAGGATCCGTCGGTCTGGATCTTCCCTAAAGGACACATCGACCCGGGCGAGTCCGCGGCCGAAGCGGCGGTTCGCGAACTGCAGGAAGAGGCCGGTGTTGACGGGGAGATCGTCAAGCCGATCGGAATGCTGGCCTTTCAGTCGGGTCGCGAATTCGTCGAGGTCACCTACTACTTGACGCGATTCATCCGAACCGTGCCGCAGTCCGAGGATCGTGACGTCGACTGGTTGCCGATCGCCGAGGCGCGGCAGCGATTGAGTTTCGAGACCGCGCGGCAGCTGCTCGACGAGGCAGCTGCCGTGTTCATCAGCAACCCAGGTGGTTAACCCGCAGCGTCGAATCTACCGCGTCGGGATGGACCAAATCCCTCGTCCATACGTGGCGGCGTATAGCCGGTTGTCGGGTCCCAGATGAATGTCCATCGCCGAGGTGTATGGCAGGTTCCCTCCGAGCTGCGACCAATGCGCACCGCCATCAGTCGAGACGACCACACCGAGATCGGTCGCCAACAGGATTTTGCTGCCGATCATCAGCACATCGTTCACCGGCACGTCCGGCAGATTGCCGCTGACGTCGGTCCAGCTCGCGCCGCCGTTGCTCGTTTTATACAGGTGACCGAATCCAGCGCCCGGACCCTCGATCCATCGCCGCGAGAACCCGTTGAATCCGAGATAGGCCGTGTCGCCGCTCGCGTCCGCTGGATCGATGGCGAGTCCCGAGATGTAGCGATTGGGCACGCTGGCGGGAAGCGTCAACTGGTGCCAGGTTCCGCCAGCGTTCGTCGACACGCCGCGGGCAAAGCCCGCAGTGTTGCACGGTCCACACCACGCCGTCCAAACGATGTCGTTCTGGCTGGCGACGACCGTGGTTGAGTGTCCGGGTCCGTTGTTGAATTGCGGCACCCATTCAGCGCCGCTTTTGATCGCGAAGCCCTTGGTGTTCTGCCAGACATACTGACCGCCGGCGATCCAATGATCGGGCCGTGTCGCGTCTGGTTCGAACGGCGCAATGAACCGCGGGAAGGGATCGTGCGGATCGATATCACGCACTGCGAGGAATGTTCCATCCGATCGTCCGCAACTGGTGGTCAGCTCCATCGCGAGGTAGACATATTCCTGAACGATGTTGCAACCGTTCTCTGGATCGACCAGTGTGTCCCCGCCATCGCCGCCGAACGGCGATCCCATCATGCCGTTGCCGATCAGATCTTCGGGGAGCAACAACGATCCGCCGTTGTCCTGCAGGCCGCCCGAGACCGCAACGCCGCCCGGCACTTTGCCGACCGATACCGAGTAGTACTGCAGTGTCCGCACGTTGGCGTTCAGATTCTCCCAGTCGGTCGCATTGCCGTTCGCGTTGACGTGACCGCGCAGCGGCCGTCGGAAAATGCCGCCGTCATTGCCGACGTACAGGCGATTGCCGTCGATGACGATCGAATGTTGATCGGGATGCGTTGATAACGGACAGGTGTTGCGTGACGGATCGACGTTCCAGCACTTGAAGCCAAAGTTCCAATACGGACCGATCGTCGTCCAGTGCGAGCCGCCGTCCTCGGTTTCGTAGACTTCTTCGAGCCCGACGAAGACGTGATTCGGATCCGTCGGATCGACGTCGATGAATTGGTTGTACCAGGCCTGAATGCCCGGGTGATAGAACGTGGCGTTCTTCAACGCCGATCCCTTCGACGACAACTCGCCGGAGCCACCGATCTTGTTCCAGGGGCCTGCCGGGTCGCCCGACGGCGACACGTAGACGCCACCCAGTGCGGTTTGATTCGAGTTGGTGTATTTGGTCATCGACTCGACAAGGGCGTAGACCGCGGAACCGTCGCTCGAGTACGCGAACGTTGTACGGCCGACATCCTGGGGATTGAGTGCTCCGTTCGGATTCACCAGCGCAAACGACGCACCGGAGTTCGTGGAGTAGTAGAACCCGTTGTACGGCGCGCCATCGCGCCACGCACAGTTGGCCAGGACCAGCTGGCCGCCGCTGTTTGGACGAATCGCGACGTCGTTGCAGATGTTGTTATAGGCCGATTGCTGCGCCGGATTCGCCGGATCCGGCACTGGGTAGAGCACTCGCGCCCACGCACCAGCGTTCGTGCCGGCCGCGTGTTTCCACACACCGCGCGAGGTTGCCGCATACACGTTGCCGATGCCGTCGAAACGGAGCTTGCCGATGAAAGTGCTTTCGAGCTCCACGCCGCCAACCCGGTTGGCGGTCGTGAACGCCGCGTTTTTCGGATTGGCCAGCCGGTAGACGCCGGTGCCGACGTATGCGCTGGACGAAGTGTTCGCTTCGCCGGTGGCGAGCCACAACGCGCCGTCGGGGGCAATGCGGATGTCGCCGACCGACAGCGTCGGCATGGCGTCGGTCATCGGCGTCCAGGTGTTGCCATCGTCGGCCGAGCGGAAAACGCCGCCGTTGGCGCCGCCGATGTAGATGTTTCCGCCGCCGACCGCGATTCCGACGATGCGGCCCGAGGCGAGACCGTTGCCGGCGCCCGAGTTGCTGGCGAATGGATCGCGGTAGCGCGGATCGTCGGCGTTGTAAGGACGATTGGTCACCTCGGTCCACGATCCGCTGGCGACCGGCAATCCGCTCAGCGTTGCGAATGCTGCGCTGTAGGCGCCCGGCAACACCAGGCCGTTGCCTGGCGCGGTGCGCGCCTCGGCAAATTGCTGATCCCGGATTTTCGCCTCGGCCGATTCGTCGCCGGCGTTGCCAACCTTGCTGTAGCGTTCGTGCCGCTCGCGCCGGCCTTCACCGGGCTGGCGGGCTTCATAGCGTTCAAAATCGATCGTCGTGGCGACCAGTGCGGCAACCGTGGCGACAAGCGTCGTGAAAATCAGAATCTTCTTCATCAAGGGCTCCGTCAGGCATCGGGACCGTCCGGGTAAAAACGCCCGGCGATAGTAGACCGCGGCAGGCAGTCGCACAAGCTCGACTTTCGTAATCTGCCCCGGGACGGACTTGTGACGATTGTGCGGCCACTATAATTCCGAGATGTTCCACCGTCGACCGCTGGTGGTGCTGATCTCGGCCGCGACGTGCGCGGTTGTGCTGTCGCTTCGCGCGGCGGCTGCCGACTCGATCCCTTCCGTGCTCGTCTCTCGTCAGTTGTTCACGTCCGAGAAGTTGTCGATTGGCGACGTGGTCACGCTTTCGGCCAATCGCGCGGGCGCGGATCCGCGGCAATTTCGCGTTGCCGGATCCTACAAACCGCTTCCCGACCCGATGCGTCTTGGTGCCGTACGCCATGAAGTCCGCATGCATCTGCCGGATCTGATCAACATGACGGCAGATCCACGCGATCCGATGTCTTCCGAAACCGTCGATGCCATCAATATCGCAATCACAAAGGACACCAAGGGCGGAAACACCACGAAGGGCAAGGACACAAAGTCCAGCGATACAGACGCACGGACTGCCGAAACGTTCGCCCAGGATCTTGCGACGCGCCTGCCCGGGCTGATCGTTCGTCCGACCGCCGTCGGCGCGGATCGCGCGGCGCCGTTCATCGTCCTCGAACGGTTTCACCTCGCCATCGCGATCGTGACGGTGATCGCCAGCAGCATTTTTCTGCTCGCGCTGATGCTGATGCTGGTTGACGAGAGGCGGTCGACGGTCGGCATTCTGCGCCTGATCGGCTATCGGCGCAGCCGCATCCTGATTTACGTGTTTGTCGAAGGGTTGATCATCGCGGCGGCGGGTGCGGCGATCGGCATCGTGATTGCCGCGGCGTTTCAAGGGGGTGTCAATCAGTTTTTCCAGTGGCGGTACGACACCGCGCTGGTTTTCGTCCGCATCACACCAGCCATCGCGCTGCGTTCGATATCGATGGCTGTGCCGCTCGGCGTTCTCGCGGCGGTCGCTTCCTCGTGGACTCTCCTGCGGCGCGACGTGTTCGCCCTGACCAGACGATGAACGTGACTGGCAGGGCATTGGTTTTTGCCGGACGGAACCTGCTCCGGCAACCGGGACGCGCGTCCGTTGGCATTCTCGGCATTGCGGCCGTGGGTGCGCTGCTTCTCGACATGTTGCTGCTGTCGCGCGGTCTGGTCGTCTCGTTCCGCGATCTGCTCGACAGTGTTGGTTTCGACGTCCGCGTGCTCGCTTCCGACGCGGCGCCGATGGGCGGGCCGCGGCTGCCGGACGCGCCGATCGCGGTCCAGCAACTCGCTGCCTTACCTGAAGTGGACGAAGCAATGATGGTGCGGTTCGTTGACGCGAGCGTCGACGAGACCGCTGCGCACAAGTTCGTCCATTTCTCAATGACCGCCGTCGACCTCGGCAGACGACGGCCGTGGACGGTCAAGGGTGGTCAGGATCTCGACTCGGCTGCCGGCGCGGCAATTCTGCTGAATCCGCGGCTGGCCGAAGCGCTTCACGCCAAGCCGGCCGACGTCGTTTCGATTCGTGTCGCATGCGTGACTGAACGCGCTGCCCTGCCGCCGGTAACCTTCCGCGTCAGCGGCATCGCCGAATTTCCGTTCGACGATGCGACGTGGCTGGGCGGGGCGGCGTCGAGCGACACGGTCATGAGGGCGTGCGGCGGTGGTGTCGTGCCAGCCGACATGATTCTCGTCGCCTCGCGCGAATCGTTCGGCGCCGAGGCAGCCGCCGCCGCGATTCGCCGCGTGCGACCCGACCTGCATCCGGTCACGAACGAAGAGATCGTCACACGCATGCAGCAGCAGGGATTCACCTATTTCCGCCAGATCTCGGCGGTGCTCTCTACCATCACGATGCTGTTTGGGTTCCTGCTGATCACGGTGTTGCTGACCGTGTCGGTGAACCAGCGGCTCGGGGAGATTGCGGCGCTCCGCGCCCTCGGGTTCTCGCGGCGACGTGTCGCAGCCGATGTGTTCTGGCAGTCGGCCCTGTTGGTCGGCGTCGGCGGCGTGCTGGCGCTGCCGCTCGGATTCGTCCTGGCGCTTTGGCTCGACCGGATCCTGAAAGCGATGCCGCAGATCCCGGCGACGCTGCACTTCTTTGTGTTCGAGCCTCGGGCGCTGGTGTGGCAGGCGATTCTTCTGGTTGTGACGGCGGTGCTCGCGGCGCTCTACCCGATCCGGTTGGTGGTGACGCTGCCGATCGCGGCAACTCTGAGGAATGAGGTGATCGGGTAATGATCCAAACGCAAAGTTCGCTGAGGTCGCGAAGGAAGAAGTGATTGCCGCCCGCGACCTCGTCAAAACCTTTTCCATGCCCGCTGGTCCGGTGCATGCGCTGCGGGGTGTGTCGCTGGACATCGCGGTTGGTGAATATCTCGCGATCCGCGGACCGTCGGGTTGCGGCAAGTCGACTTTGCTGCACATCCTGGGATGCGTCGATGCGCCGACTTCCGGCGCGCTCGCGTTCGACGGCCGGCTGGTCCAATCGCTGCCCGATGCCGATCGCAGCGCGCTGCGACTGCGGGGCATCGGCTTCGTGTTCCAGCGGTTTTTTCTGCTGCCGATGTTGACAGCGGCCGAAAACATCGACCTGCCGCAGGCCGAAGCGGGGATTGGGCGCGAGGCGCGTCGTCGACGTACGGCCGAACTGCTCGACTATATCGGGCTGTCGCATCGCGCAGATCATCGGCCGTCGCAGCTGTCGGGCGGCGAAGCGCAGCGCGTCGCGGTCGCGCGAGCGCTGGCGAATCGTCCGCGGCTGCTGTTGGCCGACGAGCCGACCGGCGAACTCGATCGCACCACCGGCGAGCAGATTGCGACATTACTGGATCGCGTTCAGCGCGACGGCACGGCGCTGGTCGTCGTGACACATGATCCGGCGATCGCCGAACGGGCAGAACGGACGCTGATGATGCGTGACGGTCAGATCACCGGAGAAGAAGAACGCAAAGTTCGCGAAGGTCGCGGATGATCTTCAGGCTGGCGTTGAGGTCTCTGCTGATGCATCCGATCCGTGCACTGGTTCTGGGAGTGGGCTTTGGGCTTGGCGTCGGTGTGATGGCGACGTTGCTTGGCGTTGGGGAGGTGGTGCTCGAGCAGGCGAAAGAGCCGGCGCTGATCGGCGGCGGGGATGTCATCGCAACCGGTGTCGCGGGCGCGGTTACTTCGGCCCGCTTCGTCCTGGCGAGTATCGCAGCGGGAGCGGCGGCATCGCCTCGCAAACGCGCCGATCTGTTTCTGCTGCGGCCTGGCAAAGACCCGCTGCTGATTCAAGCGCGTGGCGGGATTCCCAGTCTCGAGCGTGCGTTGGGCGATCCAGAGACATCCGATCAGCCGGCGTGGCAAGACGAGGCGGGCGATGCGGCGTGGACCTCGCCGAAGCACGAAGACGTCCTCCGCGCGATGGATCGGTTTCATCCCGTGCCCGACGTGCCGGCCCGTGCTTCGTCGTGGGCCGAATGGTTGTACTTCAAAGGCCCGAATTTCTACTGCACGTTTCTGGTCGGCCCGAAGAGCGCGAGCGGTGCGCGCATTGCCGGCGTTCGACTGCAGCTCGATCGCGGCGGTCGTATCACATCGTTTGGCGAGACAGCGGAGCTGGACGAGGCTGCGCTGCTCGCGTCGGCGCCGGATCTCACGATCGGTAACAGCCGCGTGCGGCTTGAAGGCATGCGCTACCACATCACGTTGAATCTTCCGGAGGCTTCCGGCGATTTCTTCATCGATGCAGTGCCCGGCCGTCATCTGGCGCCTTTGGTCATCCGCGGAGCAGGCGGCTGGGTGTCGGGATACACCGTCCCGGTCATGTCGGGCCCGCTCGGCGGCTGGATTCAGGTGCGCGGCGACCGCCTGGCGCTCGACGGCACTGGTTACCACGATCACAACTGGGGATTTTGGCAAGGTGTGTCGTGGCGCTGGGGGCAGGTGCAGCACGAGGGGCGGTCATACGTCTATGGCCGCGTCTCTCCGCCAGCCGACGCTGCCGATCCGGAACGCATTCCCGGGATGCTGATCGCGCTCGGGCCTGACGGTCCGCTCGGCTACTCGACGCGCGTCACGATCCGCGAAACGGATGATCCCGCCACCGGCCGGCCGCACCGCATCGTTGTCTCGAGCCAGGGCGGCTCACTCGACTTGACGATGGACATTACGGTGCTGGACGCGATCGTGACGCCAGGAGGCGCGCTGGCGAAGGGGCCGGATTTTCTCCAGCTGCGCGGGACCTATCACGTCAGCGGCAAGGCCGGCGGCCAGGCGGTGGACTTCACCGCGCCGGGCGCCGCGGAAACATTCGGAGGTCGGTAGGCACGCGACGCTTCACGACCTAATTCGTGCGCGCTTTCAAATGCTGGTCGAGAAATCTCAAGACTGCCGTATAGCCAGTGATCTGATTCGCCTTTTTCGTAAACCCGTGTCCTTCGTCCGGAAACACGATGTATTCGGCGGTCACGCCGTTCTTCTTCACGGCGGCCACCACTTCGTCCGATTCCACTTTCAGCACGCGGGGATCATTCGCCCCTTGCAGCACCAGTAGCGGTTTGCGGATGAGATCCGCATGCAGCAGCGGCGAGACCTCTTCGAGCATCTTCCGATCCTTCACCGGATCGCCCATCTCGGCGTAGAGCGCCAGACGCTGCGATTCCCACCAGCTCGGAATGCTCTCCAGCGTCCGGATCCAGTTCGCCACCCCGAACAGATCCACGCCTACTTTGAACTCGTTAGGCTGGAACGCCAGTGCGGCCAGCACCATGTAGCCGCCATAGCTGCCGCCAATGATGCCGATGCGCTCCGGATCCACGTAAGGTAACGACTGCAGATACTTCTTCGCATCCACGCAGTCCCACAGCGGCTCGCGGCCGTGTTTTTTGTCGTCCGCTGCGAAAAACGTTTTGCCATATCCGGAGCTGCCGCGGTTGTTGATCCCCAGAACCACGTAGCCGTGATTCACCAGATACTGAATCGTCGCGCTGTAACCGGGCGTTGTCTGGCCGCCCGGACCACCGTGTACCCAGACCAGTGCCGGCGCCTTCGCCGACGCGGTCGCCTGGTGCGGCTTGAACAGGATGTTGGGAATCGCCATCCCGTCGCGCGCTTTGAAACGCACGACGTCGGCGTCGACCAGATCCGCAGCCTCGATTTGCGGGTTCAAGGAATCGGTCAGCCTGGTCAGCTTCTTCGTCGCCAGATCCAGTGTGTAGAGGTTGTTCGGCGATCGATCGCCGCTGATCGACAGCGATAGTTTTGACTCGCTCTTCGAGAAGCGCACGTTTGCGACGCTCGCGTTCGGTACGGTCGGCAACTGCACCGGAGCGTTGGACGCGGTGTCCACGACGGAGACGACCGGCCGGCCGTCGTTGTTGACGATAGTTGCGCGGTACTTGCCGTTGCGGGAGAAAGACATCTGCTGGAGATCCCACGGCGCAGACTGCACGTCTTCGACGTTGCCCTCGATCAGCGCGTAGCGCTTCAACGACGTGAACTCGGAGCCCGCGTCGGTCAGGAAATAGAGATACTTCGACGCGTGGTCGAATTGCGTCGGTTGGTAGTTCGCGTCGCCGCTGTGCTTCGAGATGTGTTTGACCTGCTTGGTGGCGGCATTCCACACGTAGATGTCGCTGTCGTTCGTCGTGTTCGGCTTGCCCAGCGCCACCCACCGCCCATCGTCTGAAATGTCGGAGAGGAAATAGCCGTCCTTGTTTTCATAGACCATCGTCCGCGCGTAGGTTTTCGCGTCGTAACGATAGAGATCGAAGAACTTTGGATCGCGGCCGTTGCTGGCCACGTAAAACGCGTCGCCGTCGTAGGTGAAACCGCTGAACTGCGCTTTCTCTTTGGCGCCGGGGGTCAGATCCTTCTCCGCGCCGTCCTCGCCAAGCACATACAAATGGTTGATTTCGTTGCCACCCTGGTCGCGAGTGATCAGGACGCGTGGATCGTGCGGGAAATAGGCAACTGCGTAGGTGGAGTCCTTCGTCGATTTCGTCAAGGGCGTCCACGCGCCGCCGGTCACTGGGATCGTATACGCGTTCCAGATGCCGGTCTTGTTCGACGAAAAAAGCAGCCTGGATTCGTCTGGCGAGAAAAAACCGCCCTGGATGGCCGTGGTGTCGAGGAACTGCTCCATCGTGTACTGCTTCGCGGGCCGCTG
>Ga0070675_100000145_pt1 | contig 42348 bp, 35 predicted proteins | sample KBSM43metaG_FD_65343 | JGI IMG/M metagenome (GOLD analysis project Ga0070675, IMG submission 65343) | Miscanthus rhizosphere microbial communities from Kellogg Biological Station, Michigan, USA - KBS M4-3 metaG | ecosystem: Host-associated > Plants > Roots > Rhizosphere > Soil ... | reverse complement strand
CCTGCCGCCGCACCTCGTCGGCCAGTTCAGAAGCGGAAACCTCGACGCCGATGTCTCGCAGGTACCGCTTCGGCGCGGCGATGTGCTGACCGGCCCGAACCAGCCTCGGCAGCTCCGGATCGTCGTCGAGCGATGCCCCGTAGTGGACGGGCGAGCCGGCGTCGCGGATCGCCAGCACACCGGCGTCGCGGTCGGTCATGGCGAGCGAGCGGACCTCGTCAATGGAGTCGAGCACCCCGGACGGCCGCATCCCGATGTGGCAGTGCGCGTCGACAAGGCCGGGGAGCACGAAGCCACGATCGAGAACGGTCACCGCGCCGGGCACGGGAGAAAGCGAAACCCGATCGCCGTCAAGCCACAGATCGCGCGTCACATCGTCCGGGAGCACCACTCCACGGACGTGCAACACCTCGCTCACTTGTCGCGCTTCTGCTGCAGCCGCGAGAAGTCGAGCTTCGGCAGCTTGAAGCCGGGCGGCAGCCCGTCGCCGGAACCCAGCGACGCCGGGTCGAGGCCCGGCGGAAGCTGCGGCATCCCGGCCGGCATCCCGCCGGGAAGCCCACCGCCGCCGGCGGGCCGCGGCCGGCCGCCGCCCTTGCCCTTGCGCTTGTTCTTCGGCGACTTGGTGGCCTTGCGACCCCGCCCGGGCAGCCCCATCATGCCGCCCATCTGCTTCATCATCTTCTGGGCGTCGGCGAAGCGGTTGAGCAACTGGTTGACGTCGGTCACCGTGACACCGGAGCCGTTGGCGATGCGCACCCGGCGCGACCCGTTGATGATCTTCGGGTTCTCCCGCTCGCCGGGCGTCATCGAACGGATGATCGCGGTCACCCGGTCGAAGTGCTTGTCGTCGATCTCGGACAGCTGGTCCTTCATCTGCCCCATGCCGGGCAGCATGCCCAGCACGTTCGCGATCGGGCCCATCCGCCGCACGGCGATCAGCTGCTCGAGGAAGTCTTCGAGCGTGAACTGCTGGCCGCCCATGAGCTTGGCGGCCATCCGCTCCTTCTGGTCGTCTTCGAACGCGCGCTCGGCCTGCTCGATGAGGGTGAGCACGTCGCCCATGCCGAGGATGCGCGAGGCCATCCGCTCGGGGTGGAAGACGTCGAAGTCCTCCAGCTTCTCGCCGGTGGAAGCGAACAGGATCGGCTGGCCGGTGACCTCGCGGACGGACAGCGCCGCACCGCCGCGGGCGTCGCCGTCGAGCTTGGACAGCACGACACCGGTGATGCCGACGCCGTCGCGGAACGCCTCGGCGGTGGCCACCGCGTCCTGACCGATCATCGCGTCGATCACGAAGATCGTCTCGTCGGGCCGGACGGCGTCGCGGATCGCGGCCGCCTGGGCCATCATCTCGGCGTCGATGCCGAGGCGGCCGGCGGTGTCGACGATCACCACGTCACGCATCTGGCGCTGGGCGTGGCCGATGGCGTCGCTGGCCACCCGCACCGGGTCGCCGACGCCGTTGCCCGGCTCGGGCGCGTACACCTCGACGCCTGCCCTGCCCCCGAGCACCTGCAACTGCCCGACGGCGTTGGGCCGCTGCAGGTCGGCCGCGACGAGCAGCGGCTGGTGGCCCTGCTCGCGCAGCCAGCGGGCCAGCTTGCCGGCGAGCGTGGTCTTACCGGAGCCCTGCAGGCCGGCCAGCATGATCACCGTGGGCGGCTGCTTGGCGAACTGCAGCCGGCGCGCCTCGCCGCCGAGGACGTTCACCAGTTCCTCGTGCACGATCTTGATGACCTGCTGGGCCGGGTTCAGCGCCTGGGAGACCTCGGCTCCGCGGGCCCGTTCCTTGATCCGCGCGATGAAACCCTTCACCACCGACAGGGCGACGTCGGCCTCGAGCAGCGCGAGGCGGATCTCGCGTGCGGTGGCGTCGATGTCGGCATCGGACAGCTTGCCCTTGCCGCGCAGCTTCGTGAAGATGCCGGACAGGCGGTCGCTCAGGGTGTCGAACACGCCCCAACAGTAACTGAATTAAGACAGCCTTAGCCGCAGGCCCGATAGGGCACGGGAACGGCGCCGGAAATGGTGCCCGCACCGAAACTGCCCTAGGCTCAACCGCCGTGTCGGGTGCCGGACGAACTCCGGATCACGGCCCTGGCCTGCGGTACGCCCCAGGGCTCGATGGCGTGCGCGCACTCGCCGTCGGGGCGGTGCTGGTTTACCACCTGGGCACGACCGGTGACTCCACGCACATCCTCAAGGGCGGCTATCTCGGCGTCGACGTCTTCTTCGTGCTCTCCGGCTACCTGATCACCAGCCTGCTGATCGTCGAGGCGCGACAGACCGGCCGGATCTCGATCAAAAAATTCTACATACGACGGGCAAAGCGGCTTTTCCCGGCAGTATTCACGCTGCTCGCCATCGTGGCCCTCGTGGTGATCATCTGGCTGCCCGACCAGGCCCGCCAACTGCGCAGCGACCTGGTGGCCGCGATCGGCTACGCCACCAACTGGTGGCTCATCTTCGAAGACGCGAGCTACTTCGGCAACGGCGACCGCCCGCGCCTGCTCACCCACCTGTGGTCACTGTCGGTCGAGGAGCAGTTCTACCTGGTCTGGCCGCTGGTGATGATCTTCTTCGCGCGGATCAAGGCAAAGCGACCGGTGATGCTCGCAGTTCTCGGGCTGGGCATTCTCGTGTCGACCGCCGTCGGGATCCTGCTCTTCGACCCGTGGTCCGACCCCTCGCGCGTCTACTTCGGCACCGACACCCGCGCGCTGGCGCCACTGCTCGGCGCGGCGCTCGCGGTCGCCGCCCGGCCGTGGCGCTACGGCGACCGGCAGGGCACGGGCATCGGGCTCGACATCGCCGGCGTCGCGGCGCTCGCCGGCCTCGGCGTGACCGCGGTGCTGCTCGCCGACAACTCGCCGATCCTGTACCGGGGTGGATTCCTCGGGATCGCGGCGATGGGCGCGGTGCTCGTGCTCGCGGCCGGCCACCCCGGCTCGGCGCTGGGCGTCGTGCTGGGCACGGCGCCGATGCGTTGGCTGGGTGAGCGCTCGTACGCGATCTACCTCTGGCACTGGCCGGTGTTCGTGCTCTCCCGGCCGGGCCTGGACGTGCCGCTCACCGGCTGGGGCAACACCGCCCTGCGGGTCGGGCTGACGCTGATCCTGGCCGACCTGTCGTACCGGCTGATCGAGCGGCCGATCCGCAAGCCCGGCTACTTCGTCGTCAACCCCAAGCCGGCGCACCGGATGCAGGAGGTCACCTGGCCGGTGCTGCGCACCGCCATGGTGATCGTCCTGTCGACGGTCGCGGTCACCACCGTCACGGTCCAGCTCGTCGACAGGGTGGCACCGGCGGCCGCGGTGCCCGTCGACGACGGTCCGGCCACCGCGATCGATCTCGCCCAGCCCGCGCCGGGCCCGCCGGTGCCGTCGGGCGCGAGCGTCGCGCCGAGCGCCGCGCCGCCGCCCGCGTCGGTGACGGGGAAGCCGCCGACGGTCGCCATCTTCGGCGACTCGCAGGGCATGACCCTGATGGCCAACAAGCCGTCGAATCTCGGCAGCTACCTCGCGGTCACCGACGCCACCATCGAGGGCTGCGGCGTGCTCCTCGGGCGGGTCACCAGCAAGAGCGGCGAGAAGCGCGACCTCGGCGCCAACTGCGGAAGCTGGCTCACCAAGTGGGCATCGAGCGCGACCAGGCTCAAGCCACGGGTGGCGTTCGTGATGCTCGGCGCCTGGGAGATGTTCGACCTCACCGTCGACGGCAGCACGCTCGCGTTCGGCAGCCCCGAGTGGGACGCGCAGGTCTCCGGCGCCCTGCGACAGGGCATCGACGCCCTGCGGGCCGCCGGCTCCAAGGTCGCCCTGGCGCTGACCCCGTGCTACCGGCCGGTCAAGGCGAGCGCCGGGTTCTGGCCGGAGCGCGGCGACGACACCCGCTCCCGCCACTTCAACACGCTGCTGACCGCCGCCGTGCAGAGCGATCCGGAGCACGTGACGACGGTCGAGCCGCCGCCGGAGTTCTGCACGAACCCGACGATCGCCAGCAGCCGCAGCTACCGCTGGGACGGCGTGCACTACTACAAGCCCGGCGCCGCCCTGTACTTCAAGGCCGTCATCCCGCAGTTGCAGGCGTGGGCGCGTTGACGGCGTCGAGGACCGCCTTCTCGATCTCGGCCCGCCGCTCGTCGCCCCACTCGGTGCCCTCCAGGTAGAACGCGTCCACAACGGCCGTGCCCAGCGTGGAGATCCTGGCTGCCCGCACGTCGGCGCCGGCCTCCTCCAGGGCGTGCGTGATGCGGTACAGCAGGCCGGGCGAGTCGGCAGCGCGAACCTCCAGCACCGCCGCGTGGGTGGCCGGCTGCCACATGAGCCGCGGCGCCGCCTCCACCGTGCCGTTCGTGCGGCGCGGTGCGAGGCGCCGCTCCAGCGGGATCTCTCCCGACAGCCCGCGCCGCAGGTCGACGGCCAACCCCTCGACGTCGACCCCGCCGCCGTACCGGGGCTGCACCGCGCACGACACGTACGCCAGGCCGTCCACTGTGGACGCGTCGGCCGTCACCACCTCGAGCCGGTGCAGCGCAAGGCAGCCCGCCACCGAGGCGAGCAGCCCGCGCCGGTTGCGGGCGGTCACCGTCACCCGTTCCTCGGTCACCCGCACCGCCGGCAGCGGACCCGCCGGCCGCGGCGGCGCGGCCGGCGGCGGCTCGGGCGCCTGCCCGGAGAGCGCACCGGCGACCTTGCGGACCAGTTCGGCCACCAGCCGCCCCTTCCACGCCGACCAGGCGGCCGGCCCGGTCGCGGCCGCGTCGGCCCGCGCCAGGGCGTAGAGCAGGTCCAGCGTCGTGACGTCGCGGACCGTCTCCGCCACCATGTCGATGGTGATCGGGTCGGCGAGGTCGCGCCGGGTCGCGGTGTCCGGCAGCAGGAGGTGCTGGCCCACCACCCGGTGCACGATCGCGACGTCGGCCGCCGGCAGCCCGATCCGCTCGGCCACGCCGGCCGCGATCGGCGCGCCGACGCTGCTGTGGTCGCCCGGCAGCCCCTTGCCGATGTCGTGCAGGAGCGCGCACAGCACGAGCAGGTCGGGCCGGGCCACCTCGCGCGCGTACGCCGACGCGTTGGCCGCCGTCTCCACGAGATGCCTGTCGATGGTGAAGCGGTGCACGGGGTTGTGCTGCGGCGCGCTGCGGACCCGGGCCCACTCGGGTAGCCACCCGGTCACCAGCCCGTACCGGTCGCAGGCCTCCCACGTCTGCACGAGGCCGGGGCCGGCGCCGAGCAGCGCGAACAACGCATAGCGGGCGCCGGCGGGCCACGGCCTCGTCGGTGGTGGCGCGTATCGCGCCAGCCACTCCAGCGTCGGCCGGGCGATCGGACGCCCGGAGCGCGCCGCCGCGGCGGCCACGCGCAACGCGAGGGCCGGGTCGGGTCGCGCGGTGACCGCCGTGCGGGCGAGCACCGCCTCGCCGTCCTGCTCGACGACGTCACGGGCCAGCGGCCGGCGCTCGGCCTTCGTGGTGCCCCGCTGGGTCCGGCTCGCGAGCCAGCGGTTCGCGGCGCGCCAGGCGTCGTCGGTGGCGTGCGCGATGGTCCGTGCGGCCTCCGCGACGCGACGCAGCAGGGCGTCGCCGTCCGCGAGTTCCAGTTGCCGGGCCACCTCGGCGCGCTCCTGCGCCAGCAGGCGGTCGCCGCGCCGGTTCCGGGCGACGTGCAGCGCGTCGCGAGCGTCGAGCAGGAACCGGTGCGCGGCGCGCACCGCCGGCCGGGTGCCGTCGGCGACGCCGGCGTAGCCGAGGCCGCGCAGCACGCCGACGTCGCGCAGCCCGCCGCGCGCCTCCTTGAGGTCGCCCTCCAGCAGGAAGGCCAGCTCGCCGGCGCGTTCCCAACGCTGCTCGGTGGCGGCCCGCAGCATCGGCAGGATCGCCGCCGCCTCCCGTCGCCAGCGCTGCACGATCGCCTCGTGCAACTCGTTCGCGAGGGCCCGGTCGCCGGCGAGGTGGCGCGCGTCGAGCAGGCCGAGGGCCGCCTTGACGTCGTCGGTCGCGACGGCCAGCGCCTGCTCGGGCGTACGGACCGAGTGGTCGAGCTTGAACCCGGCGTCCCAGATCGGATACCAGATCGCGGCCGCGTCCACATCGGACTGTCCGGTGTGGACGAGGACGAGGTCCAGATCGCTGTACGGGGCGCATTCGCGGCGGCCGAGGCCGCCGACGGCCACCAGGGCGGCTCCCGGGCGGTCGGGCAGCAGCGTCGCGAGCCAGGCGTCGAGCGCGTTCGCGCGCTCGCGACGGGCGTCAGCGCCCACCCCGTTGTCCAGGGTGGGCGCCGTCGCCTTCATGCCGGCCGGCCCCCCGTCAGAGCGCGTCGAGACCACGCTCGCCGGTGCGGACCCGCACCACGTCGTCGACCGACGTGACCCAGACCTTGCCGTCACCGATCTTCCCGGTGCGCGCCGCCGCGACGATCGAGTCGACGACCTTCTCGACGTCGAGTTCGTCGGTCACGATCTCGACGCGGATCTTCGGCACGAACTCCACCGTGTACTCGGCACCCCGGTAGACCTCGGTGTGCCCCTTCTGCCGGCCGTATCCCTGAACCTCGCTGACGGTCAGGCCGCTGACGCCCAGCGCCGACAGCGCCTCTTTCACGGCATCGAGCTGGTATGGCTTGATGACCGCGGTCACGAGCTTCATGCTCATTCCCTCCATCCCCCGGACGTTACCGAGTTGCCTGCTCGGCGACCGGCTCCTCGGCCGGGGCCGGACGTGTTGCCGGCGCCGGGGCGCCCGATGAGATCCCGGCCATGGCGAACGCGCCGCCACCGCCGCCGGTGGACGTGACGGACAGGTCGTAGCCCGCCTCGGCGTGCTCCGCCAGGTCGATGCCGTCGGCCTCGGCCTCGGTGCTGACGCGCAGCAGGCCCGCCGACTTCAGGATGAGCGCGAGGACCACGGCGATACCGAGCGACCAGACGGTCACGATGCCGCTCGCCGCGGCCTGCCGGCCGAGCTGGGTGAGGCCACCGCCCATGAAGAGGCCGTCGGTGGCACCGACGCCGTCGGAGATGTACGAGTTCACCTGGGTGTTCGCGAACAGGCCCAGCCACAGGGAGCCGATCCAGCCGCCGACGAAGTGGACACCCACCACGTCGAGCGAGTCGTCGTAGCCGAACCGGTACTTCAGGCTCACCGCGAGCGCGCACAACACGCCGGCGACGAGACCGAGCAGCACCGCGGCCCACGGGTCGATGAAGCCACAGGCCGGGGTGATCGCGACGAGACCGGCGACCGCGCCGGACGAGGCGCCGACCAGGGTGGGCTTCTTGTCCCGGACCCACTCCACGATCATCCAGCCGAGCACGCCGGCCGCGGTGGCGACCTGGGTGTTGACGAACGCGATCGCCGTCACGAAGTCGGCGGTGAACTCGGATCCGGCGTTGAACCCGAACCAGCCGAACCACAGCAGGCCGGCGCCGAGCATCACGAACGGCACGTTGTGCGGCCGGAACCCGGCGCCCGGCCAGCCCAGCCGCTTGCCGAGCACCAGCGCGATGCCCAGGGCCGCCGCACCGGCGTTGATGTGCACCGCGGTGCCACCGGCGAAGTCGAGCGCGTGCAGGTGCGAGGCGATCCAGCCGCCGCCCCAGATGTTGTGCGCCACCGGGAAGTAGACGATCGTGGCCCAGCCGAACGCGAACAGCATCCAGCCGGCGAACTTGGCCCGGTCGGAGATCGCGCCGCTGATGAGCGCGACGGTGATGATCGCGAACATCATCTGGAACGCCATGAACACGTATGTCGGGATGCCGGTGCCGTTGGGAAGGTCAGCCGTGACGCCCCAGACGTCGGTCGGCGCGTTGTAGGTCTTCCAGCCGCCGTACTCGGCGATGTTGCCGATCAGGCCGCCCGCCGTGTCGGGCCCGAATGACATCGAGAACCCGTAGAACAGCCACAGAACGGATACCAGCCCGATGGTCGCGAAGCTCATCATCATCATGTTGAGCACGCCCTTGGCCCGGTTCAGGCCGCCGTAGAACAACGCCAGGCCAGGGGTCATGAGCAACACGAGAGCGCTCGAGACCAGCAACCAAGCGGTATTGCCGGTGTCGACTTCAGGCACGCTGGCCTCCTCGTTGTCGAAATCCTTCCCTCCCGGCCGCGTCGGCGGCGTCGCCGATGCAACCGGAATTGCGCGAAGCATCGGGGGCCGGTGTTTCACACAGCGGCGGGGAACGGTTTCGACGGCATCACACAACGTTTCGAGCATGTGAACGTTGGCCCCATCCCCGCGATCTTGGACGTTCGCTGTCGCCGGAGCGACAGCAAACGTCCAAGATCGCGGAGAAATGCCGGCTAGCGGAGTGCGTACTCCAAAATGTGCCGTTCGTAGTCGATCAGGCGGAGGTCGCGGACCGGGCGGCGCAGGTGCCCCTTGTGCACGATCCGCACGAACGCGGGATCGCCGACGGCCGCCATCCGCCGGATGCCCTCGATGTGGTCGACGATCCGCTTGCGGATCACCCGCACCAGGCGGTGCCTGTCGCGCGGGGTGAGCCCGTACGCGTCGGCGAACATGCGCAGGCGGCGGGGCCGGTTCGGCCGCTTCCAGCCCAGCGTGTAGGAGTCGCGGTCGGAGAACAGCGGCGTCCAGGTCCAGGCCGCGTAGGCGACGTCGTAGATGCGCGCGCCGGGCGAGGCCAGGTCGAAGTCGATCAGCGCGAGCGTGCCGTCGGGCCGCCAGATGACGTTGTGCGGCGCCGCGTCGTGGTGGCAGATGACCTCGGTGTCCGGCGGCGGCGGGCCGAACGAGCGCCACACGGCACCCGGCGGCGGCCGGAAGCCGTACTGGGCGTCGTGGAACATGCGCAGCATCTGGGCGACGGTGGTGAGCGCCTCGTCGGTGGTCCAGTGCGGGGCCAGCGGGTACTCGCCGCATTCGCCGGTGATGAACGACAGGACCTCGCGGCCCTTCTCGTCGATGCCCAGCGCGCGCGGCGCGCCGGTGAAGCCGACGTACTCCAGGTGGCGCAGCAGGGCGTGCACGGCGGGCGTCCAGGGACCGGCGTTGCGGCGGACCGTGTCGCCGACACGGTGAACCACCGAGGTGTTACCGCCGTGCAGCGGTACTTCCTGCTGGGTCACCGGCCCTCCACGTTGTCGTACGTCCTGAAAGGCTACGCGTCCGTCGCCAGCAGCGCGTCCACGAACTGTGCGGGTTCGAACGGCGCAAGGTCGTCCGGACCCTCCCCCAGACCGACCAGCTTCACGGGGATCCCGAGCTTGCGCTGCACCGCGATGACGATGCCCCCCTTCGCCGTACCGTCCAACTTCGTGAGCACCACTCCGGTCACGTTCACCACCTCGGTGAACACCCTGGCCTGCTCAAGTCCGTTTTGTCCCGTCGTGGCATCGAGTACGAGAAGCGTCTCATCTACCGGGCCCTGACGCTCCACGACGCGCTTGACCTTGCCCAACTCGTCCATCAGGCCGACCTTGTTCTGCAGCCGACCCGCCGTGTCGATCACCACCGTGTCGACGCCCGTCTCGATCCCGCGCTTGACCGCGTCGAACGCGACGGCGGCCGGGTCGCCGCCCTCGGGCCCGCGTACCACCTCGGCACCCACCCGGCCGGCCCAGGTGGCGAGCTGGTCGGCCGCCGCCGCCCGGAACGTGTCGGCGGCGCCGAACATCACCGTGCGGCCGTCGGCCACCAGCACCCGGCCGATCTTTCCGCAGGTGGTGGTCTTGCCGGATCCGTTCACGCCGACCACGAGCAGCACCGCCGGGCGGCCGTCGGCGTGCGAGATCAGGGTCCGGTCCATGGCCGGGTCCAGCGCGTTGGTGAGCTCCTCGGCGAGGAGTTTGCGCAGCTCGTCGGCCGAGCCGGTGCCGAGCACCCGGGCCCGCTCGCGCAGCCTGTCGACGAGCTGCCGCGTCGCCTCGACACCGACGTCGGCGAGGATCAGGCTCTCCTCGACCTCGTCCCAGGTGTCGTCGTCGAGCTTGTCGCGGGAGAGCAGCGCCAGCAGTCCGCGGCCGAGGACGTTCTGGCTGCGGGCCAGCCGCGTGCGCAGGCGCACCAGGCGGCCGGCCGTCGGCTCGGGCTTCTCCAGGACCGGCGCGGCTTCCGGCTCCGGCTCCACCACGACCGGCTCCTGGGCCACCGGCGGCGCGACCGGTTCAACCTCCGGTTCCGCCTCCCGAACTGGCGGGCGTTCGAGCAGGTCGGTGCCGGTCCCGCCGGTTGCGCTCGGTGGCAACTCGCGCCGGCGCTTGGGGACGACGTAAGCGGCCACCCCGACGATCAGCACGACCAGCAGGGCGATGGCGATGACGACGTACTCCATGCCCGAATCGTCTCAGACGGCATGGGTACGGAGTGCGGGCGGGCGCCGCCCGCCCCTCCGTGCAGGATCGGCCGGACCCGAGCGCCACCCGGGTTGGCAGGGGCATCGCGGGTGCCGAATCATGGGGGTCGTGCCAGTAGCCGAAGAGCCGCTCGCGTCCGAGTCGCCGACAGTCGAATCGCCCTTGATCCTCGGTCCGGTGCTGCGCCGGGTGGAGGGCAACAGGGCCACCGTCTGGGTGGAGGCGGAGCGCCCCGGCGTGGTGGAGGTCCGCGCCGGGTCGGCGAGCGGATCCGCGCGGACGTTCAGCGCGCACGGGCACCACTACGGGTTCGTGGTGGTCGAGGGGCTGCCACCGGAGTCGGAGACCCCGTACGAGGTCCACTTCGACGGCGAGCAGGCCTGGCCGCCGCCCGGCTACAAGTACCCGCAGCCGGCGATCCGCACCCGCCCCGCCGACGCGCCGGTGCGCATCCTGTTCGGCTCGTGCCGCGAGTCGTCGCCGCTGCACACCGACCGGTTCCCGCCCGACGCCCTGGACGCCTTCGCGGTGCGCCTGTCCGGCCAGGTCAAGAGCCCGGAGCCGACCGAGTGGCCGGACCTGCTCATGCTGCTCGGCGACCAGGTGTACGCCGACGAGACGTCCACCACGATGCGCCGGGTGCTGGCCGAGCGGCAGCGGCGGCCCGACGCCCCGGAGGAGCAGGTTGTCGACTTCCACGAGTACACGCAGCTGTACGTCGACTCGTGGACCGACCCGGACATCCGCTGGCTGCTCTCCACGGTGCCCAGCGCGATGATCTTCGATGACCACGAGATCATCGACGACTGGAACATATCGGACACCTGGCGCACCGACATCGCCCGCGAATCCTGGTGGGCCACCCGCATCAAGGCCGGCATGGCGACCTACTGGGTCTACCAGCACCTCGGCAACATCCCGCCGTCGGAGCTCGACAAGGACCCCGTGTACGCGGCCGTGCTCGCGTCGGCCGACAACGCCACCGCCGTCCTCGACGAGTTCGGCACCCGGGCCGACGCCGAGGCCGGAACGTATCGGTGGAGCTACTCCCTCGACCTCGGGCGCACCCGCGTCGTGGTGATCGACAACCGCGCCGGGCGGCAGCTCGTGCCCGGCGAGCGCGCGATGGTGTCACCGGCCGACTGGTCCTGGCTGTCCGACGCGGTGTCCGGCGACCACGACCACGTCGTCATCGGATCGTCGCTGCCGTGGCTGATGCCGCCGGCGATCCACCACCTGGAGGCGGCGAGCGAGAAGCTCACCGAGTCGAAGCGGCCGTGGGTGCGCCGGCGGGCGGAAAAGGTGCGCCGCCGGGTCGACCTGGAGCACTGGGCCGCGTTCGGCAAGTCGTTCGACGCGCTCGGCGAGTTGCTGACCCACGTGGCCGACCGCGACGGCGGTCCGGCGACGGTGTGCGTGCTCTCCGGTGACGTCCACCACTCGTACGTGGCCCGCGCCGATCTGCCCACCCGCAGCCCGATCTACCAGCTCACCTGCTCGCCGGTGCACAACGCGCTGCCCGGGTTCATGAAGCCGGCCATGCGGTTCAGTTGGAGCCGGGCGGCCGCGGCGATCGGGCGCGGGATCGCGAAGGCGGCCGGGCTCCCGCCGCCGTCGGTCCGCTGGCACCGGGTTGCCGGCCCCGTGTACTCGAACGCCGTGTCGGCGCTCACCCACGACGGCCGCGCCGCCGTGGTGACGATCGAGGGCACCGAACCCGACAAGCTCCTCCACGAGGTCGCCCGGGTAAAGCTCACCTGATGTCAGCGGCGACGGGGGGCCTGAACGAGCGTCTGCGTCGCCTCGGCAAGGGCGGCGACGTCACTGCGCAGGTTGACGACGACCTGCTGGACGCTGGTCAAGGTCTTCGATCGCCGCCATTGCTGCAGGTTGGCGAGCGCGGTCTGAGGTGTGCCATCGACGCGGCCGGCCGACTTCCCGTCACGAACCGCCTTCATCCAACGCGGCCCGCACGTACGCCAGATCGGCCACACCGCTGAAGCGCAGTGCCGACAGTCCGGCCGCTCGGGCGCCGCGCACGTTCCTGTCGTCGTCGTCGACGAACAGGCACCGCTCCGGCGCCGTGTCGACAAGGCGGCAGGCGGCCTCGAAGAACTCGCGGGTCGGCTTGTGCACGCCCAGCGTCGACGAGTTCGCCACCGCGTCGAACTCGCCGGTCAGGCCGAACGCGGCGAGATCGAGGTCGAGGTCGTCGGTGGCGTTCGTGGCCAACACCACCCGGATCCCGCCGCGCCGCACCGACCGCACGAACGCGAGCACCTCCGGCACCACGGCGCCGCGGTAGGCGTCCCATTCGACCATCAGCGAACGGGCCGCCGGCAGCCCGCCCACCCGGTCGCTGAGCGCCTCCGCGACCCGGGTGAGCCATTCGGCCCGCGTGATCCGCCCCGTGATCGCCGGCAGCAGGCGGTTCCACTCGAGCGCGGTTTCCAGCACCGAGCCCGGCGAGAGGCCGTACCTGCGCTCGGCCGCCGCCGACACCGTCGGGTCGTAGTGGCGCAGTACGCCGTCGAAGTCGAGCAGCAGGGCGCAGGCACGGGGACGCGGCACGATCAGGCCGCTTCGTCCTCGTCCCGGGACAGCCGCTGGCTGATGACCTCCGTCACGCCGTTGCGCATGGTGACGCCGTACAGCGCGTCGGCGACCTCCATCGTGCGCTTCTGGTGCGTGATGATGATCAGCTGGCTCTTCTCCCGCAGCTGCTCCATCAACGTGATCAGCCGGCCCAGGTTGACGTCGTCGAGGGCCGCCTCCACCTCGTCCATGATGTAGAACGGGCTGGGCCGGGCCCGGAAGATCGCGACGAGCATCGCGACGGCCGTCAACGACCGCTCGCCGCCCGAGAGCAGCGACAGCCGCTTGATCTTCTTGCCCGGCGGCCGCGCCTCGACCTCGACGCCGGTGGTCAGCATGTCCTCCGGGTCGGTGAGCACCAGCCGGCCCTCGCCGCCCGGGAACAGCACGCCGAAGACCTGCTCGAACTCGCGCGCGGTGTCGTGGTAAGCGCTGGTGAAGACCTCGAGGATCCGGTCGTCGACGTCCTTGACGACGGTCAGCAGGTCGCGCCTGCTCTTCTTGAGATCCTCGAGCTGGTCGGAGAGGAACTTGAACCGCTCCTCCAGCGCCGCGAACTCCTCCAGCGCCAACGGGTTGACCTTGCCCAGCAGGTTCAGCTCCCGCTCGGCCTTGGCCGCCCGCTTCTCCTGGGTCGCGCGGTCGAACGGCACGGGTTCGGGCACCGGTAGCCCCGCGGACTCTGCGGCGGCGATCTCCGGCGCGGTCGGCGGCACCGGCATCGACGGCCCGTACTCGGCGCACAGCAGCTCCGGGTCCAGCCCGTGCTCCTCGGCCGAGCGCGCCTCCAACTGCTCGATGCGCAGCCGCTGCTCGGCGCGCGCCACCTCGTCGCGGTGCACCGCGTTCGTGAGCCGTTCGAGCTGCCCGGCCAGCTGCTTGCTGCTCGCCCGGATCCCGGTCAGCTCCTGCTCGCGCTCGGCCCGCGCCGCCGCGAGCCGGTCGCGCTGGTCCTCCGCCGTCGCCAGGCCGACCGAGATCACCTCGAGCGCGCGCTCGGCACCGATCACCACGGCCTGCGCGATCCGCGCGCCACGGGCCCGCGCGGCCCGTGCCGCGGCGGCGCGCTCGCGCGCCGCCCGCTCGGCCCGGGCCTGTCGCGCGAGGGCGTCCGCGCGCCCGGCCAGCGCCGCGACGCGTTCCTCCGCCGTGCGGACGGCGAGCCGCACGTCCATCTCGCGCTGGCGGGCCTGCGGGACGGCATGAGCCAGTTCGTCACGCTCCACAGTGGACGGTTCGGCTTCGAGCGGAGTGTCCTCCGCCATCGCGAGCCGCTCCTCCAGCGTCTCCAGCGCCAGCAACGCCTCCTCGCGGGAGTTCTCCGCCTTGGTGCGGGCGGCGGCGAGGCGGTCGGCCTCCGCTGTCGCCGACCGGCTGGCCGCGCCGAGCTCGGCCAGCTTTCGGGCGACGGCGTTGCGCGCGCCCTCTGCCTGCCGGCGGGCCGCGTTGGCGGCGTTCATCCGGTCCTTCGCGGCGGCCACGAGGTCACGTGCCTCGGCGAGGTCCTCGTGCAGCGTCGCCGCGCGGGCCTCGGCCTCGGCGCGGGCGACGCGCGCCTCCTCGACGGCGGCCTGGACCTCGAGGTAGCTCGGCTGCTTGCCGGAGCCGCCGGCGGCCGCGTACGCACCCAGGACGTCGCCCTCGGGCGTCACGGCCCGGACCGTCGGCGCGTACCCGGCGATGGCGCGGGCCGTCGCGAGGTCGGGCGCGAACGCCACGCCGCGAAGCGCGGTCTCCACGGCCGGCCGCAGCTCCGGTGGCGCCTCCACAAGATCGGCCGCCCAGCGGGCACCGTCGGGCAGGGCCGGACGGTCGTCGTCGGAGCGGCTCGTCGTCGGCGCCGATCCGACGAGCAACGCGGCGCGCCCGCCGTCGTCGCGCTTGAGCAGCTCGATCGCCTCGGACGCGGCGTCCAGCCCGGCAACCGCGACGGCGTCGGCCAGCGAGCCGAGCGCGGCCGCCAGCGCTGCCTCGTACCCGGGCTCGACCGACAGCAGGGCCGCGACGCTGCCCAGCAGCCCCGGCACCTGGTCGGCCTTCGCGAGCAGGGCGCCGGCGCCGTCCTTGCGGCGCAGGCCCATCGCGAGAGCCTCCTCGCGGGCCTTCCACTGCGCGGCGTCCTTCTCGGCGGCGCGCTCGGCCGACTCGACCTGCCGCGCCTTCGCCGTCGCCGCGTCGTGCTCGGTGACGGCCTCCTTGTGCCGGACGTCCAGGTCGGCGGTGTCCTGCTCGGCCTCGGTGGCGCCCGCGGCGGCCTCGTCGTACTCCCGCTTGGCCACGTCGGCCCGGGCGGTGGCCTCGGACAGGGCGACGGCGAGCCGCTCCATTTCCTCGGCCGACGCGGCGGCCCGGGTGCGGGCCGACTGCACCTGCCCGGCCAGCCGGGCCAGCCCCTCGCGCCGGTCGGCGACCGCCTTGTGCGCGGCGACCAGCGCCCTCTCGGCGGCGGCCAGGGTTCGTTCGAGCTCCTGCCGTTCGCTCACGGCGGCGGCCAGGCGGGCCTGGTCGGCGGCCAGCGCCTCCCGCAGGTTCTGCTCCTGGGCCCGCACGTGGTCGGCCTCGGTGTCGAGCTGGTCGGGGTCGCGGCCGGGCCGCTCCTCCTCGACGGTGTTGAGGTGCTTGAGCCGCTCGGTGGCGAGCTGGTGCGTCGAGCGCATCCGCTCCTGCAGGCCGGCGAGCTGGTACCAGGTGTCCTGGGCCTTCGCGAGCACCGGCGCCTCGGCCGCGGCGCGCGTCTCCAGTTCGGCCAGCCGCTCGTCGACGCTGGCCAGCTGGGCCTCGACCTCCTCGCGCCGGGACCGCAGCGCGGTCTCGTCGGCGATCTCCTTGTCGAGGTTCGCGCGCATCGTGGTCAGCTCGTCGGCGAGCAGGCGCAGGCGGGCGTCGCGCAGGTCGGCCTGGATCGTTGCGGCCCGGCGGGCGACCTCGGCCTGCCGGCCCAGCGGCTTGAGCTGGCGGCGCAGTTCCGCCGTCAGGTCGGTGAGCCGGTTCAGGTTGGTCTGCATCGCGTCGAGCTTGCGCAGCGCCTTTTCCTTGCGCTTGCGGTGCTTGAGGACGCCGGCGGCCTCCTCGATGAACGCGCGCCGGTCTTCCGGCTTGGCGTGCAGCACGGCGTCGAGCTGGCCCTGGCCGACGATGACGTGCATCTCCCGGCCGATGCCGGAGTCGGAGAGTAGCTCCTGGATGTCGAGCAGCCGGCAGTGGTTGCCGTTGATCTCGTATTCGCTCTCGCCCGAGCGGTACATCCGCCGGGTGATCGACACCTCGGTGTAGTCGATGGGCAGCGCGCCGTCGCCGTTGTCGATCGTCAGGGTGACCTCGGCGCGCCCGAGCGGCGCCCGACCGGACGTGCCGGCGAAGATCACGTCCTCCATCTTTCCGCCACGCAGGGCCTTGGCGCCCTGCTCGCCGAGCACCCATGCGATGGCGTCGACGACGTTCGACTTGCCGGAGCCGTTCGGGCCCACCACGCAGGTGATGCCCGGCTCCAGCTTCAGCGTTGTCGCGGCGGCGAAGGACTTGAAGCCCTTGACCGTGAGGCTCTTGAGATGCACGAGGCTCCGCAGCTCGACGTCGGGGGCGGTACGTGGCTTACCCCGGGCAGGGTACCGCTCGGTAGTTACCCAACCCGGCAACCGGGCACACGGGCGCGCCGTGTTGGCACGTCACCCGCACGACATGCGCACACACGCAGGCGCGCCGGTCGCCCGGGGGCGTCGGCGCGCGGTCTGCGTCTTCTACTGCGCTGTTCTTCGGCTGCTATCGACCCGGTGGATGTTCCGGGGCTCTACCTGGAAATCTGGACGCTTCCGGCGGGTCGTCGGCGGGCCCGCCGGAGTTGCTTCGTCAACGCTGAGATCAGGCCAGTGCCGGTTCCGGCAGGCGGAGCAGCTCCGCCTCGGCCGCTGCTGCGAGCCGATCGTTCTCTGCCCGGAGCCGGGCCACCTCGATCTCGAGCGCTCGTACCTTGGTACGCAGAAGCGTGACCTCGTCAAGCAGGCGCCGGTCAGGCGCATTGCCGACGTGGCCGTAGAGGGCCTTCGCCATATCGTCTCCTCGTATTGCGCGACCGTGTGCGGCCTACGCGCGCCAAGCGTTAGCACCCTTGACCTGTGACCATGAGGTGCCACGGGCGTGAATGGGCGCTACTGGCGACTTTTCTATAGTCCGCCGTGTGCGGCGCGTCGTCAAGTTCCGCCGGAGGGTGTGAGGCCAGGCGCCGTGAATATCACACCGGTCCGGAGGCCTCCGCACCGACGATATCGCCTGCCGGCCGACCCCGATATCGAATAACGAGCAGGTCATCGGGTCAGAGGCGGGGACGGCGGGGCCTGCGCTGACATTTCGGGCAGGTAAACGACGACCTGTTCATGAAGGGATCCCGGCGGACGATCGTGGCGCAGCGGTTGCACGGCTCGCCTTCCCGCCCATATACGGCGAGTGACCGGTCGAAGTACCCGCTCTCGCCGTTCACGTTGACGTAGAGCGCGTCGAAGCTGGTGCCGCCGGCGCCGATGGCCTCGGTCAACACGTCCTTGACGTGGCCGAGGAGCAGGCGCGCAGCGGGGCGGGTCATGGTCTCGGTGGGCCGGGCCCAGTGCAGCTTGGCCCGCCACAGCGACTCGTCGGCGTAGATGTTGCCCACCCCGGAGATCAACGTCTGGTCGAGCAGCGCCCGCTTGACGCCGGTGCGGCGGCGGCGCAGCGCCGTCACGAACTCCTCGTCGACGAACCGGTGGTCGAGCGGGTCCAGTGCGATGTGCGCCAGCTCCTTCGGCAGCTCCGACCCGCCCGGCGAGACGGCCAGCCCGCCGAACGTGCGCTGGTCGACGAACCGCAGCTCGGGACCATCGTCGCGAAACCGGAACCGGACCCGCAGGTGGATCTCGTCGGTGGCGCCCGGCGGCTGTAGCAGCAGCTGCCCCGACATGCCCAGGTGCCCGTACAGCGCGGCGCCGTCGTCGAGCGGGAACCAGAAGTACTTGCCCCGCCTGTCGACCCCCGCAACGGTGCGCCCGCGCAGCTGGGCGACGAAGTCCTCCGGGCCGGTGACGTGCCGGCGCACCGACCGCGGGTGGAAGACCTCCACCGAGTCGATCGTGCGGCCGGTGACCCAGCGCTCGAGCCCTCGCCGCACCGTCTCCACTTCCGGCAGCTCCGGCACGACACCCTCCGCTTTTCCGCGATCTTGGACGTCTGCTGTCGCCAGAGCGATGGCAGACGTCCAAGATCGGCTCTAGACCGCGTACCGCCACACGGTGAGCAGGTACGCGCCGTACCACATTCCGAACAGCCCGAACGCGAACAGCACCGCCACCGCCGTGCGCGGGCGGGCGCGGCCGAGCGCCAGCGCCGGCGGGACCAGCGTCACGAGGACGGGCACCAGCAGGCGCGGCTTGGAATGGTAGTAGCCGGCCTGCCCGACGACGAGCGTCAGAGCGACCAGACCGTACACGACGAGCGGCGGCCACACCCGTCCCTCGATCGACAGCCACACCGCGAGTACCGCGCACGCGGCCGCGAGCAGCAGCAGCCAGGCGACGCTCACGTCGACCCAGCCGCTCCCGGTGCGCAGGGCGTCGCGGATGAAGCTCAGCACCATTGCGCCGTTGTCGTAGCTGGTTCCCCAGCCGGCGCTCTGCACCTTGAACCAGGCCGACGCCTCGCCGACCCGCAGGCCGACCCAGATCAGGTAGGCCGGCACGCCCGTCGCCGCCAGCGCCGCCCCGGCGAACGCCCACCACCGGCGCGGCCCGTTCGCGCGCCGCGACACATGCATGACGGCGGCGACGAGCAGCGCCAGCGCCACGGCGGCGCCGGTCGGCCGGGTCAGGCCGGCGGCGAGGCCCAGCACGCCGGCGAGGATCCAGCGCTGCCGGTACGCGGCCAGCAGCGCGCCCACGGCGAACATCAGGAACACCGGCTCCGAGTAGCCCATCGAGAACACGACGGACATCGGCTGCGTACACACGAGCGCCGTGAGCACGAGGCCCGTCCGGCGGTCCCACATCGCGGTGCCCAGGGCACACACGAGCACCGCGAGGATCGCCGCGCTGATCCAGGCGATCGCGATGGCGACGCTGCCCGCGTCGGCCCGCGTCACCGCGTGCCCGAGCCGGATCAGCAGCGGATAGCCGGGGAAGAATGCCAGGATGCTGCCGAGGAGCTTGCCGTCCGGGCCGTACTGGTACGACCGCGGGTACCCCTCGACGGCGATCCGGACGAACCACACGGCGTCCCAGGCGAGCAGCTTGTCCCGGACCGGCGTGGCGGGCGGGGTGAGCGGGACGGCCGCGGCTGGGGGCAGCATCCAGTCGATCAACCAGAGCTGGACGATCCTGGTGACCGCGTAGATCCCGAGCGGGGCGAGCATCCACCGGAGCCGGCCACGCCACCGCGCCATTCGGCCGGCCTCGGGTGGGGGTTGCGCCGCGTCGGCCGGTTGCGCTTCGTCGGTTTCCTCTTCCGCGACGGCGTCCGCGCCGTCGCCCGTGCTTTCGTCGACGGGGTCCGGCCGGGACGTATGAGGCGCGTCGGGCGGGTCGGGCGGGTCCTCGGCCCGCTCCACCCGTTCGGCCGGATGCGCGGTCACGGCCGCACCCCGGATGACGAGGCCTTCGGCTGATCTTGCTCGGGTGGACGCCTATGTAGATCATCTCGGCCAGATGACGTACATATCCGTCCACTCAGGAGATCACCCGCACCGAGTTCGATCCCGCTCCCACCCGCTCCAGCCCCGGTCAGCCGGATCTTCGACGATTGGTCACGTGTACACCTGACCAGTCGTCCAAGATCTCGACGCGAGGCCCCGACCTCGCTGCGTGCGGTCACGCGCCCGATTGTGACGCACTGCCGCCGTCGTCGGTCTCATCGGCTCCCGCGAACTTGTCGGAGCCGCCGGCATCGACGATCGCGGCGGCCTCCAGCGCCTCCCCGGCGTCGTCCGGTGCCACGTCGGCGGCCGACGCCGCGACGTCGCGCGCCTTCAACTCCTGCCAGGCGGACGCTGCCGCGCGCTGCTCGGCCTCCTTCTTGCTGCGGCCCTCCGCGCCGCCGAAGCGCTCGCCGGCGACAAGCACCCACGCGGTGAACGTCTTCGCGTGGTCCGGCCCGGCGTCCTCGATGCGGTACTCCGGCACGCCGAGCGCCAGTTCGGCCGTCAACTCCTGCAGGCTCGTCTTCCAGTCCAGGGCGGCCCCGCGGCCGGCGGCGTCGCTCATCAACGGGTCGAAGATCTTGTGGATGACCTCGCTGGTGCGGTCCAGCCCGTGCTGCAGGTAGATCGCGCCGAGCAGCGCCTCCAGCGTGTCGGCCAGAATGCTCGACTTGTCGCGGCCGCCCGTCGCCTCTTCGCCCTTGCCCAGCCGCAGGTAGGGGCCGATGCCGCCGGGCCCGAGCCCGCGCGCGACGCCGGCCAGCGCCCGGGAGTTCACCACGCTCGCGCGCAGCTTCGCAAGCTGGCCCTCGGGCAGGGTGGGGTGGTTGTGGTACAGCGCGGTGGTGATGATGACGCCGAGCACGGAGTCGCCGAGGAACTCGAGCCGCTCGTTCGTGGGCAGCCCGCCGTTCTCGTAGGCGTACGACCGGTGGGTCAACGCGCGTTCCAGCAGGTCGGGATCGAACGCGACGCCGAATGCGGCTTCCAGGTGCACGACGGACGGCCTTTTCTTCACGGGCGGACCTCTGCGATGACTGGTGCTGGGGAAGGCTGGTCGAGCGCTGCCGCCACGCGGCCCGGCACGTCGAGGCGGTGCAGGCGGGCGGCGAGCGCGATGCCGTCGGCGACGTCGGCACCGCCGGCCGCGCCGTGGCAGACGATCACGATGCCGGGCACGCCGAGCAGCACGGCGGCCCGCGGCACCGACACGGGCGGCCCGCTGGCCGAGTCGTGGCCGGCGGCCAGGGCGTACGCGCCCTCGATGCCTTTGAGCAGGACGTTTCCGGTGAAGCCGTCGGTGACGACGACGTCGGCGTGGCCGCCGAGGGTCACGTCGTGCCCCTCGACGTAGCCGGCGTAGCGGGCGCCCGGCGGCAGCGCGGCGTCGGCCAGCGCGACCGCGGCGACCCGGCGCAGCCGGTCGCCCTTGCCCGGCTCGGCGCCGATGGACAGCAGGCCCACGCGCGGGGCCCCGATGCCGTGCGCGGCCGACGCGTAGGCCGCCCCCATCACGGCGAACTGCGCCAACTGCGACGGGGTGACGTCGGTGCTGGCGCCGACGTCGAGCAGCACGACCGGACCGCGCAGCGCCGGCAGCGTCGCGCACATGGCGGGCCGGCGCACGCCCGGCTGCCGTCCGAATCCGTGCACGGCGGCCGTGACGGCGGCGCCGCTGGCTCCGGCGGTGACGAGACCGACGGCCCGGCCGTTCGCGACGGCCGCCACCCCGGCCCGCACCGTGGTGTCGGAGCGCACGGCGCGCAGCGGCGAGTCGGCCATGCCGACCACCCGGCGCACCGGATCGACCCACACGGAGTCGCGGCGGGCAGGCGGGAGCGCGCCGATGATCTCGTCGGCCACCTCAGCGGGCCCGACGAGCAGCAGCGAAAGATCAGGATCGGCGTCGTAGGCGCGTAGAGCGCCGTCAACCACGACGGCGGGAGCGGCGTCCCCGCCGAGGAGGTCGACGGCGATCCGCGCGGCCACCGGCCGCGTGGAGTCCGTCACCCGGGCGTCGGGTGTCAGACCTCAAGGACCTGGCGACCGTTGTACGTGCCACAGACAGTGCACGCCGCGTGGGGAAGCTTCGGCGAACGGCACTGCGGGCACGGCACGGTCGCCACCGGGCGGGCCTTCCACTGCGACCGGCGCGACCGGGTGTTGCTGCGCGACATCCTGCGCTTCGGGACAGCCACTGGATCTACTCCTCTATGTTCAGCTTGCTCAGCGCGGCCCAGCGCGCGTCGACCTGCTCGTGCGTGTGGTCGGCCGGCAGGTCGGCGAGGGGCAGCCCGCACTCGGCGCACAGCCCCGGGCAGTCCTCCCGGCACAGCGGGTTGGCGGGCAGTGCCAGCACCACCGCATCCCGCACCGCCGGCTCCAGGTCGATCAGGTCGCCCTGTAGCCGGCCAACTTCGTCTTCGTCCGTCGTCTCGTCGGTGGTGCTGTTCTCGTACGCGTACAGCTCCTGCACCGACACCTCGACCGTGTCACCGATCGGGCTGAGGCAGCGCCCGCACTCCCCTTCGACCGGCGCGGTGACGGTGCCCGAGACGAGCACCCCCTCCGACACGGACTCCATCCGCAGGTCGAGCGAGAGCGTGGCGCCGGCCGGCACCCCGATCAGGGCCAGACCGAGATCCGCGGGAGCGGGCACCGACCGGCTGACCTTACGCATCGCCCCAGGGCGGCGCGGCAGTTCCCGGGTATCGAGAACGAGCGGCGACCGGGGATTCAGGTGGGTCGGTGGTTGATGCTGCATCGTTGGCTCACGGTGTGACACGGCCAGGTTGTTGACCGACGGGCAAGCTTACCCGACGCCCCCCGACGCCCCGAAATCGGCGCCTTCCCGGACCCGGCGCCGGTCAGAACGGCAGCGGCCGGTCGTCGGCCTCCTGGCCACCCCCGCCGTACGAGCCCATCTCGCGCAGCGCGTGCATCTTGTCCCGCCCGCGCTCGATCGACGCCAGCGAGCGGGTCAGCAACTGCTCGAAGTTCGCGAGCGCGGTGTCGACGTAGTCGTCGACCTCCTCGCGCAGCCGCTGCGCCTCGGCCCGCGCGTCGGCCATCACCCGCGCGGCCTCGTGCTCGGCCGAGACCACGATCTCGTTGATCGACACGAGCCGGGCGTGCTCCGCCTCGCCCTCGGAGATGATCCGCTCGGCCTCGCGGCGGCCGGCGTCAATGATCTTGTCGCGCTCCTCGAGGAGCGCGACGGCCCGGCGCACCTCGGTGGGCAGCTCGGCGCGCAGTTCCTGCAGCGCACCGATCATGTGTCCCCGGTCAAGCACACAGTTCGCGCGCGACATCGGCATCGAGCGCGCGTTCTCGATGAGCGAGATCAGCTCATCGACCCGATCGAGCGGATCCACCGCAGTCATTCTCCCGTCGGCATGTGACGCGCCGGCCCCCTGCGCGGCACCACTCATAATGCCGCGTGACGGCCCGGAAGGCGCGACCGGAGCGCGGGAGTTTCCCGGCGTGCCGCCGAAGCGTCGCCAAAGAGCCGCTTTAGCCGAGCCTAATCCGGGCCTAATCCCGGGGTTTGGCCAACCGCTCCCGCAGACGCACCTCGACGGCCTCGGGCACGTGCGGGGTCACGTCGCCGCCCCACTTCGCCACGTCCTTGATCAGGCTCGACGACACGAAGGAGTACTGCGGGTTCGTCGGCATGAACAGCGTCTCCACGCCGGCGAGGCCCCAGTTCATCTGGGCCATCTGCAACTCGTAGTCGAAGTCGCTGGCCACCCGCAGGCCCCGGATCACCACCGGGATGTCGTTGGCCCGGCAGAAGTCCACGAGCAGGCCCCGGAACGAACGGGAGGTGACGTTCGGGTAGTGCTTGGTGACCTCGACGAGCATCTCCAGCCGCTCGTCGATCGTGAACAACCCGGCCTTGGACTCGTTCACGAGCACGGCGACGACCACCTCGTCGTACAGGGCCGCCGCGCGCCCGATCACGTCGAGATGCCCGTTGGTCACCGGGTCGAACGAGCCCGGACAGGCCGCCCGCCGCAGCCGCGGATCACTCACGGCCGCGACTCGCTTCGCGAGCCGCGGCCTTCGACGTGACCGCCGCGCTCCGCACGGCCGTCACGTCCGCTTCTGATGGCTCGCTCGCTACGCTCGCTCACGGCCGCGACCGTACCAAAGGGTGGACTCCCCGTACCGGCGGCCACGTTCGGGTGTGACCTGCGCCGGCCACGTCGGCTCCGGCGAACGGGTCGAGCGCTCGACCACGAGCACGCCGCCGGCCGCGAGCCATCCGTTCGCGGCCAGGTCGGCGAGCACTCCGGCCAGGTCGGCGTCGGCCAGCGCGTAGGGCGGGTCGGCGAAGACGGCGTCGAACTCGTGGTCGGGCCGGGCCGCGACCACCCGCTCCACCTTCGCCGTGGTCAGCGTGGCGGCCGCGCCGGCGCCGAGGGCGGCGATGTTCGCCCGCGCCGCCCGCGCCGCGCGCGGATCGGCCTCCACCAGCCTGACGCGGGAAGCGCCGCGACTGAGGGCCTCCAGCCCGACGGCGCCCGACCCGGCGTAGAGGTCGGCGAATCGGGACCCGTCCAGCGCCAGCATCGCGCCGAGCGTGTTGAACAGCGCCTCCCGCACCCGGTCGGAAGTCGGGCGGGTGTCGGCACCGGTCGGCGTCACCAGCCGGCGCCCGCCGAACTCCCCGGCGATGATGCGGGTCAACCCTTCTCCAGGTACTCGGCCCGCTCGTCGTCGACGAGCCGGGCCACCGACTCGGCCAGATCGGGGTGCTTCTCCAGGTCGGGATCGGCGTCGATCAGCTCGATCGCGGCGAGCCGTGCCTCCTTGATGAGCTCCGTGTCGCGGCGCAGCGAGAGCAGCCGCAGGTGCGAGCGGCGGCCCGACTGGGCGGCGCCGAGCACGTCGCCCTCGCGGCGCTGTTCGAGGTCGAGCTCGGCGAGGCGGAACCCGTCGAGGGTCGAGGCGACGGCGTCCAGCCGCTCGCGCGCGGGCGTGCCGGCCATCGCCTCGGTGACCAGCAGGCACAGCCCGGGCGCGGAGCCCCGGCCGACCCGGCCGCGCAACTGGTGCAGCTGCGAGACACCGAACCGGTCGGCATCCATGATCACCATCATCGTCGCGTTGGGGACGTCGACGCCCACCTCGACCACCGTCGTGGCCACCAGCACGTCGATCTCGCCGGCCGCGAAGGCGCGCATCACGGCGTCCTTCTCGTCGGCGGGAAGGCGCCCGTGCAGGACGCCGATGCGCAGGTCCGGCAACAGGTCCTGGCGCAGCATCGGGGCGAGGTCGAGCACGGCCAGCGGGGCGCGCTTCTCGTCGTCGCCGGGTGCACCGGCATCGCTGGCGGCGTCTTCGTCGCTCTCCGCGTCGCCGATGCGCGGACAGACGACGTACGCCTGGTGGCCCTTCGCGACCTCCTCGCGCAGCCGTCGCCAGGCCCGCTCCAGGAACGCCGGCTTCTCCGACACCGGCACCACGTGCGTCGCGATCGGCGAGCGGCCGCGCGGCAACTCGGTGAGCGTGGAGATCTCCAGGTCGCCGTAGACGGTCATCGCGACGGTTCGCGGGATCGGCGTCGCGGTCATGACCAGCACGTGCGGCGGCTTGCCGGCCTTGGCCCGCAGTGCGTCGCGCTGCTCGACGCCGAAACGGTGCTGCTCGTCGACGACGATCAGCCCGAGGTCGTGGAAGTCGACGCCCTCGTACAGCAGCGCGTGCGTGCCGACCACGATGCCGGCCTCGCCGTTCGCGACCTCGCCGGTCACCGCACGGCGGGCGGCGGCACCGAGCGACCCGGTGACCAGCGCCACCCGGGTGCCCTCCGGCGCGCCGTCGAGCTCGCCGGCGCGGCCGTACGGCCCGAGCAGGTCGCGCAGGCCGCGGGCGTGCTGCGCGGCGAGCACCTCGGTGGGGGCCAGGATCGCCGCCTGCGCGCCGGCGTCGACGACCTGCAGCATCGCCCGGAGGGCGCAGAGCGTCTTGCCGGAGCCGACCTCGCCCTGCAGCAGCCGGTGCATCGGGTAGCTCTCGCCGAGGTCGGTGGCGATCTCCTCGCCGACCGCGTGCTGGCCGGCGGTCAGCTCGTACGGCAGCGTCGAGTCGAACGCGGCGAGCAGCGCGTCGTCGCGTCGGGGGCGCGGGACCGCGGGCGTGCGCGCCGCGCGGACCTTGCGCTGGACGAGCGTCAGCTGGACGGCGAACGCCTCGTCCCACTTGAGCCGGCGCCGGGCGGCGTGGAGCGCCTCGCGGGTGCCCGGCCGGTGGATGTCGCGCAGCGCGACGCCGAGCCCGGCGAGGTTGCGCTCGGCGCGCAGCCCGGACGGCAGCGGATCGGGCGGCGGCTCGAACGTGTCCAGCACCACCCGCACGCTGCGCGCGATGGTCCAGGTGGGCACGGCCGCGGCGGCCGGGTAGACCGGGATCAGCGCGCCGGCGAACTCCTCGACCTCCTCCTCGTTGGCCTCGGCATCGTCGCTGAGCAGCACGTAGTCGGGACCGTTGAGCTGGCGCCTGCCACGGAAGTCGGTCACCTTGCCGGCGAACAGGCCCCACCGGCCGACCCGCAGGTCGCGCTGGCGCCAGGCCTGGTTGAAGAACGTGAGGGTGACGACGCCGCCGGTGCCGTCGCCGACCACCACCTCCAGCAGCGTGCCGCGGCGGGCCCGCATCGGCCTGACGTTGACGTGCTTGACCTGCGCCATCACGGTGGCCTGCTCGCCGACGGCCAGCGCCCGCAGGTCGGTGTGCTCGCCGCGCTCGTCGTAGCGGCGCGGGAAGTGGTAGAGCAGGTCGCCGGCGGTGTGCAGCTCGAGATGGTCGGCCAGCGCCTTGGCCGTCTTGGCACCCACCACTTTGGACAGTGGCGTGTCCACAGTGGTCATTCGACGCCCACCAGCAGGGGGTAGTGGGGCTGGCCCCCCTCGTGGGCGTGCGCCTCCGCGAAGGGCCAGCGGCTTTCCAGGTGGCTCACCAGCGCCCGGCTCAGGTCCGCCGGAGCGCCTTGGCCGGTGACCAGCGTGACCAGTTCCCCGCCGCCGGCGAGGAGGCGGTCGAGCAGGTCGCGGCAGACTTTTTCCAGATCCTGGCCGATCAGGCTGACCTCGCCCTCGATCAGCGCGATCACGTCGCCGGGCTCGCACGGGCCGACCATCGTCAGCGCGGCCCGGCTCGCGACGGTGACCTCGGCGTACCGGCAGGCCCCGGCCGCCTCGGCCATCTCGATGACGTCGTCGTCGAAGCGGCGGGTCTCGTCGCGGACCGCGAGCGCGGCCAGCGCCTGGACCGGCGAGCGGGTGCGCACCACCGCCGTGTGGATCTTCTCGGCGCGCGCCTCCTGCACGGCCGCCGCCGCGACGGCCGCCGCGTTCGGGTCGTTCGGCAGCACCACGACGTTCCCGGCGCCGGTGGACCGGATCGCGGCCAGGATCTCGGCCGGCGACGGCGTGCCGCCAGCGACCGGCGCGACCACGGTGGCGCCCTCGCTCTCGAACAGCGCGCCGAGGCCCGCGCCGACGCCGAGCACCACGACCGCGCGGGCATCCGGGTCGGGCTCGCCGTCGGCCAGCTGGTCGTCGAACCGGGTGACCGCGATCCGGTACGGCCGGCCCGCCTCGACGCCGGCCTCGATCGCCCCGCCGACGTCGTTGACGTGCACGTGGACGTTCCAGGTGCCGTCGCCCGTGCCGACCACCACGAGCGAGTCGCCGAGGCCGGCCAACCGCTCGCGGAGCGTGTCGACGGCTGCGTCGGCGGCATCGAGGAGGTACTGGACCTCGTAGGCGAACTCGTCGGAGCCGGCCTCGCGGGCCCGCAGCCGTTCCCGCTTCGCCTGGCCCTTCGCCGGCATCCGCAGCGGCGGACCCTCCGGCACGGCCGCCCCGGTGACCACCTCGGAGAGCGCGTCGAACAGCACACAGAGGCCGCGCCCGCCCGCGTCGACGACGCCGGCCCGGGCCAGCGCCGGCAACTGCTCGGGAGTGCGGGCCAGCGCCTCGCGGGCGGCGGTGGCAGCGGCACCGACGACGACCTTGAGGTCGCCGGAGTCGGCCCCGGTGGCCGCGTCGGCCGCGGCCCGCGCGACGGAGAGCACGGTGCCCTCGACGGGAGTCGCGACCGCGCGGTACGCCGCGTCGGCCGCGGCGGTGAGCGCGGCGGCGAACGCCCGGCCGTCGGCCGCCGGGATCGCGGCCAGTGCGTCGGCCAGGCCGCGCAGCAACTGCGACAGGATCACGCCGGAGTTGCCGCGGGCGCCGAGCAGCGCGCCGCGGGCGAGCGAGCGCAGCAGTTCCGGGTTGACGTCTTCGGGCTTGGCGGTGATCGCCTCCATCGCGGCGGCGACGGTGAGCACCAGGTTGGTGCCGGTGTCACCGTCGGGAACCGGGTAGACGTTGAGCTCGTCGATCTCGCGCTGGTGCCGGCGCAGGCTCTCCAGGCCGAGCGCGCACCATTGGCGCACGGCGACCGCGTCGAAACTGTCCGGCACGCCGGTAACAGTAGTGGTGGGCTGTGACACTCGACCGATTGGGAGTTCTCGCACCCCGTCGGGTAGCCTGGTCGGGTTGCCCGGCAGCCCGGGCCGCAATCTGATCGCAATCTGATCGAGCAATCCAGGAGATTCCCGTGGCTAGCGTGTGCGACGTCTGCGGCAAGGGGCCCGGCTTCGGCAACAACGTGTCCTTCTCGCACCGGCGGACCAGGCGTCGGTGGAACCCGAACATCCAGAGCGCGCGCATCGCGGCCGGCGGCGGTACCACCAAGAAGATCCAGGTCTGCACCTCCTGCCTGAAGGCGGGCAAGGTGGTCCGCGCCTCCTGACCGGCGCGCAGGCACTCCAGGGGACGGGGCTTACCCCGTCCCCTTGATGTTGTCTATCGGAAGTGATCCCACCCGCCCGCGCCGTCGCCGAACTGCCTGCCGTCGACGGTGACCTCGGGCGCCGGCGACTCCCGCACCTGCCCCACCGCGAGCCAGTGCTCCGGCAGTTCGGTGCCGGCCGGGAATGTCGCCGCCAGCGCGTGGTCGTCGCCACCCGCCAGCAGCCAGGTGTACGGGTCGACGCCGAGCGCCGCCGCCGCGTCGCGCATCTGCGCCGGCAGCGGGAACGCGTCCTTGCGCAGGTCGATCCCCACCCCGCTGGCCGTGGCGACGTGGCCGAGGTCGGCCAGCAGGCCGTCCGAGACGTCGATCATCGCGGTCGCGCCCAGCCCGGCCGCCTCCGGACCGGCGGCGTAGCGCACCTCGGGCCGGCGATGGGCGTCCACCAGCACCTTCGGCGTGCGGAAGCCGCGGCACAGCACGGTGTAGCCGGCGGCGGCGTGGCCGAGCCGGCCCGCCACGGCCACCACGTCGCCCGGCCGGGCTCCCGCGCGGGTGACCGGCGCGCGGCCCTCCAGGTCGCCGAGGGCGGTCACCGCGATCGTCAGCGTCGGGCTCGCGGACAGGTCGCCGCCGACCACCGCCGCACCGGCGGACGCGGCCTCCGCCCCGAGCCCGTCGGCCAACTCCTCCGCCCAGACGGTCGGCAGGTCGGGTGGTGCGCACAGCGCGACCAGCAGCGCGGTCGGGACGGCGCCCATCGCGGCGATGTCGGCCAGGTTGGCGGCCGCCGCGCGGTGGCCGACGTCCTCGGCGCTCGACCAGTCCCGCCGGAAATGTCGGCCGTCGACGAGCACGTCCGTCGATGCCACCACCCGCCGGTCCGGCGCGGCGATCACCGCCGCGTCGTCACCCGGTCCGAGCAGCGTCGCCGGCCCGGACGGGAGGCGCCGGGTGATCCGGGCAATCAGCCCGAACTCGCCCGCGTTGGCAACGGTCATGTACCTACCTCGCTCATGGGAGTGAGTCCCATCCGCTCTGTGCTGTAGTTTCACCGTGGTCTTTCAGGGTCTTTCAGCCGGCGGGATAGGAGACGTGTCGTGGTCCAGGCGTACATCCTCATCCAAACCGAGGTGGGAAGGGCGCGTGACGTGGCCGCGGCGATCCGGGATATCGGCGGAGTGGTCCGGGTCGACGCGGTGACCGGTCCGTACGATGTGGTCGTGTTGACCGAGGCGCGCAGCGTCGACGAGCTGGGCAAGATGATCGTGAGCAAGGTCCAGCTGGTTCCCGGCATCACACGAACGCTCACCTGCTCGGTGGTCCACCTGTAGATGGTCGACCCGGTCTCCCGCCGGGCGGCGCGGCTGGCCGCCCTGATCGCGCTGCCGGTCGCGCTGGTCGCGGGCTTCGTCACGTTCCGCGTGCTGGCGCCCGGCGGGTCCGCCTCGGGCGACGGTGCGGCGCCCGGCGGTGGGGCCACCACCGCCGTCGACGTCGCGGCGCCGTCGCTGGCCCCGCGGACGGCGACGGTGTGCCGCGCGCTGCTCGCGAAGCTGCCCGCGACGCTCGGCGACCTGACCCGCCGCCCGGTCACGGCCGGGGCCGAGCAGAACGCCGCCTACGGCGACCCGCCGGTGACCGTGGCCTGCGGCAGCACCGGACCCGCCCCGCCCCCCGACCCCCAGCTCTTCGCGATCAACGGGATCTGCTGGTACGCCGAGGACGGCAAGGACGCGCGCACCTGGGTGCTCCAGGGGCGGGAGGTGCCGCTGGTGGTGCGGGTGCCGACGGCGTACACCGGGCAGAACCTGGTGGACCTGTCGACGCCGATCCGCGACGCGGTGGCCGAGGTGGCCCAGGTTTGCAGGGGTTAGCGCAGCCCGGTTCCCCGGCGCAGGGCCGTGCGGACGAGTCTTGAGATGAGCTTCTGGTAGTCCAGGCCGGACGCGCCCCACATCCGCGGGAACAGCGAGATGGGCGTGAACCCCGGCATGGTGTTGATCTCGTTGAGGTACACCTCGTTGCCGGGCGTCACGAAGAAGTCCACCCGGGCGAGGCCGGCGCAGTCGAGCGCGACGAACGTGCGCACCGCCAGCTCGCGCACCCGCTCGGACACCGCGACCGGCAGGTCGGCCGGCACCGAGATCTCGGCGACGTCGTCGAGGTACTTGGCCTCGAAGTCGTAGAAGTCGTGGCCGCCGGTGACCCGGATCTCGCCGCAGACGCTGGCCTCCGGCAGGCCGCCGTGCTCGCCCTCGAGCACCCCGCACTCGATCTCCCGCCCAACCACCGCGGCCTCCACCAGCACCTTGGGGTCGATGGTGCGGGCGGCGCCGATCGCGGCGTCGAGGTCGGCCCAGTCGGTGACGCGGGTGATGCCGATGCTCGACCCGGCCCGCGACGGCTTGACGAACACCGGCAGCCCGAGGCGGTCCCGCTCGGCGGGCGACAGCGACTGGCCGGCCCTCAGCACGACGTACGGGCCCACGGGGATGCCCTCGGCGACCGCCAGCTTCTTGGTGAACTCCTTGTCCATGGCCGCCGCCGACGCGAACACGCCGGCGCCGACGTACGGCAGCCCGGCCATCTCCAGCAGGCCCTGGATGGTGCCGTCCTCGCCGTAGGCGCCGTGCAGCATCGGGAACACCACGTCGACGCCGCTCAGGGCGCGTACACCGTCGCGCGCGTCGACGATCTCGACGGCGCCGAGCGTCGGATCCGGCGAAAGGACAACAGCGGAGCCCGACTCTTCGGTGACAGCCGGTAACCGCCGGTCCTGGATCCGGAGGTCTCCGGAGTCGCCGGTGGTCAGCACCCAGCCGCCGTCCCTGGTGATACCGATCGGCACCACGTCGAACTCGTCGGGATCGAGCGCGGCCAGCACGTTGCCGGCGCTGACGCAGGAAATGCCGTGCTCGGTGCTGCGACCACCGAACACGACAGCGACCCGGGGCTTCGCGGGAACAGAGTCGGCCACGGGCCGACCTTACCGGCCCGCGTCCACGCCGGCAGGGACCGGTGAACCCTCAACACGCCTCGCGGTCGGCCGATGAAGGACCCGTGACGTCGCGCCCGGGGAGCGGAATTGCATGGCTGAGCTGAGCACTCGGCCGCTTCCGCGTGTCGCGCGGTCACTGCCCGTGACCGCGGGCGTGCTCGCGACGGCAGCGGTGGTTCTGTTCTGCCTGCGCGTCACGTTCGGCCTGGGCACGGTCGGCGTGGCACTGGCGACGCTGCTCACCCCGTCGACGTTCCTGATCGCGGCGGTCGCCGCCGCGCGGGCCGCCCGCAGCGCGCGCACCTCCGTCGCCGATCGCACGATCGCCCGGTTCTGGTGGCTGGTGGGCGGGTCGAACGTCGCGGTCACCGCCGGCGGCGTCGGGCTCTCGCTGGACCTCGCCCGCGACGGCACGCTGCGGATGACGACGATCGTCCCGTTCATCGTCGCGACGCTGCTCCTGCTCGGTGCCGTGGCGAGCCTGCCGTTCCCGACCAGTTCGCTGGGCAACCGCACCACTGTGGTCCTGGACCTGGCGATCGTGTTCGGCGCCGGCGCGCTGATGGCGCTGTTCCTCCTCAGCGAGGTGGACAGCGTGGGCTCCGGCGACGCCAACGCCCGCTGGTTCCAGCTATGCCTGGCCGCCGCGGTGCTCGGGACCATCTTCATCGTCGCGAAGGTCGCCCTGTACGGCACCCGCCCGATCGACTCCACGGCGATGCGCGTTCTCGTCGGCACCACGATCGTCTCGGCCGTGATCAGCGGCGGCCTGGAACTGGTCTACGCCGTCTACGGGGTGGATCCGGCGCCGCTCGGCCTGCCGCTGACCGGCGTCGGCTTCGTGCTGGCCGCCGAGCGGCAGCGGCGGGCCCTCGCCCGGGGGCCGGCCGTGCCTCGGCGCACCCGGCCGTACAGCGTGATGCCGTACGTCGCGCTTGCCATGTTCAACGCGATGCTCGTCTACGCGTTGGTGCAGCACTCCGCGCACATCTCCGCGCTCGTGCTCGGCTCGGCCGTGCTGACCGCGCTGGTCGTCGGCCGGCAGATCGCCGCCTTCAACGACAACGCGCGCCTGCTCACCCGCCTCGACGCGAGCCTTTCCGACGTGCGCCGCCAGGAGCACCGGTTCCGCGCGCTCGTGCAGAACTCGTCGGACGTCATCGCGATCTCCGGCCTGGACGGGCGCGCGAGCTACGTCAGCCCCGGCGTGGAGTCGTTGCTGCAGATCCCGGCCGGGCAACTGCTCGGGGCCTCCGGCGCGGACCTGATCCACCCGGACGACGCGCACCTGTTCGGCGCGCACCTGGAGCGGATGGGCGCGAACCCGGGTACCCCGGTGAAGATGTCGGGCCGGTTCCGGCACGCGAACGGCTCCTGGCGCTGGTTGGAGATCCTCAGCACCAACCTGATCGCCGACCCGGACATCGAGGGCGTGGTCAGCAACATCCGCGACGTCACCGAGGCGCGCACGTACCAGGAGGAGCTCGCCTACCAGGCCAGCCACGACGAGCTGACCGGGCTGATCAACCGCAGCCTGTTCGTGCGCATCACCGACGCCGCGCTCGCCGAGTCTCGCGAGGCGCCCGAGCGAACCGTCGTGCTCCTCGTCGACCTGGACGACTTCAAGGCGATCAACGACCGGCTCGGCCACTCCGTCGGCGACGCGCTGCTGGTCGCCGTCGGCAACCGGCTGCGCGGCGGAGTGCGGCCGGAGGACACCGTGTCCCGGCTCGGCGGCGACGAGTTCGCCGTGCTGCTGCGCGACGTCGACCCGGGGGAACGGATGGAGATCGCACGCCGGTTCATCGGCGAGCTGGCCCTGCCGCTGCGCGCCGGCGGCCACGAGCTGCTGGTGCGGGCCAGCGTCGGCGTGGCGCCCGGTGCCGCCGGCGCCGAGGCCGGCGAACTGCTGCGCCGCGCCGACCTCGCGATGTACGTCGCGAAGGGGCACGGCCGCGGCCGTTGCACCGAGTTCGACGAGACCATGGACCAGCAGGCCAGCGAGCACGCCCGGCTGGCCGCCGACCTGTCCGCGGCGATCGAGCGCAACGAGCTTCGCCTTGTCTACCAGCCGATCGTGGCGCTGCCCGGCGGCGAGCTGGCCGGGGTCGAGGCTCTCGTGCGCTGGACGCACCCGGTGCGCGGCCAGGTGTCGCCGGGCGAGTTCATCCCGGTCGCCGAGCGCACCGGCCTGATCGTGCCGCTTGGCGCCTGGATCCTGTACGAGGCGTGCGAGCAGGGCGCCGCCTGGCTGCGCGAACTCGGCCCGGCCGCGCCGGGGCGGATCAGCGTCAACGTGTCGGCCCGCCAGCTCGGCGAGCCGGACTTCTCCGCCGTGGTAGAGCAGGCGCTGCTCGCGTCCGGGCTGCCGGCCGACCGGCTCATCGTCGAGATCACCGAGACCGCGGTGTTCGACGGCGGCCCGGCGCTTTCGGCCGTGGCCGCGATGCGGGCGCTGGGCGTGCGGGTCGCACTCGACGACTTCGGCACCGGTCACTCGTCGCTGGGCCTGTTGCGGACCTGCCCGATCGACGTCCTCAAGGTCGACAAGTCGTTCGTGGACGGGGTCGGGCAGAGCATCGAGCAGGAGGCGATCGTCACCTCGCTCAGCCAGATCGGCACGGCGATGCGGCTGCAGGTGATCGCCGAGGGTGTGGAGACCGCGTCGCAGGCCGAGCGGCTGCACGAGCTTGGCTACCAGCTCGCGCAGGGCTTCCACTTCGACCGGCCGCTGCCGGCCGAGGAGATCGAGTCCCGCCTCCTGGGCACCCGGGTAGCCGCCTGAGTTCGCGCGATCTTGGACGGCCATCGGTGCCGGAGCACCGACCGGCGTCCAAGATCGCGCTACACCGCCTTCAGGGCGGCGGCGATGTCGGCTACCAGGTCGGCGGTGTCCTCGACGCCGCAGGAGAGCCGCACCAGTCCCGCCGGCACGTCGTCGCCCCACTGCTCGCGCCGGTCGGCCGTCGTGTGCAGGCCGCCGAACGACGTCGCCGCGTGCACGAGCGAGGACGCGAGCAGGAACCGGTCGACCGCTGCCTTGTCGGCCAGCGTGAACGTCACCACACCGGGAACCCGCCGCAGCTGCCGTTGGGCCAGCTGGAAAGCCGGGTCGTCCGGGCGGCCGGGCCACCGCACCCGCAGCACCGCCGGGTGCGCGGCCAGCACGTCGGCCACCGCCGCCGCGTTCGCCGACTGCCGGGCCAGCCGCAGGTCGAGCGTTCCCATCGACCGGTGTACGAGCCACGCCTCGAACGGCCCCGGCACCGACCCCGCGAGGTTCCGCCACGAGCGCAGCGCCTCGACCAGTTCGGGCGAGCGGGCGCAGGCGTAGCCGAGCACCACGTCGGAGTGGCCCGCCAGCGCCTTGGTTCCCGAGCCGACGGAGATGTCCGCGCCGAGGTCCAGCGGGCGCTGCCCGAGCGGGGTCGCTGTGGTGTTGTCGACGGCGACCAGGGCTCCCGCGGCACGGGCCGCCGCGCCGAGCGCGGGCAGGTCGCACATCGCCAGGCCGGGGTTGGCCGGGCTCTCCAGGAGGACGAGCGACGCGCCGTCGAAGGACGGGTACGGCCCGGCGGTCGGCGCGAACCGCACGTCGGGGAGCAGTTGAGCGGCGAGCGCGCGGGCGGCGTAGTACCCGTCGGACGGCATCACGACGAAACCCGGCCGGCGCTCTGCCCCTGGCGCTCGCTCCGCTCGCGCGGGCCCCGGGGCCTCGGTGGCGCCGCCTTCCCTCGTCGCTCCGGTCGCTGCGCTCCCTGCGCTCCTCGGTCCAGGCGACGCCGGCCCCAGGGCCGCGACCTGGAGCACGGCGGCGATCGCGGCCATGCCGCTGGCGAACACCACGCATCCGCCACCCTCGAGCTCGCCGATCGCGGCCTCGAGCGCCGCGCGGGTGGGGTTGTCCGGACGGCCGTAGCCCGGCTGGCCCGGCTGCGGTCCGGCCACCGGATCGAGGTGGTACGGCGCCGCGAACACCGGCCCGGGCAGGAACGGCCGGCCCGGTTCCGGCGCCGGAAGGCCGGCTCGAACCACGCGCGTCCCGTCACCAGTCATGACGCGATCTTCGCCCAGCAGAGCCGGGCATGACGAGTGCCACCGGTAAACGCTTGGACTTCCGACGGATAATCACGCCGGGAGGTACTGATGTCCGATGCCTTGATCGCCAGCCTCACGGCGGCCGTGACGGCCCGGCCCGACGACGTTCCGCTGCGCCTGCACCTCGCCGGGCTGCTGCTCGACGCGGGCCGTCAGGGCGAGGCGGTCGGGCAGGTGGCCCAGGCATTGCAGCAGGACCCGGCCAACGCCGACGCGCAGGCGCTGATGCGTCGCGCGCTGGGAAACTCCGAAATGACCGCCGAGAAGTCCTCCGAAAAGCCGACGAGCGACAACGACCTCAGCGCCTACGAGAAGGAGTTCGACGACGTCGTCCCGCCGCGCTTCGCCCGCGCCGCCGCGGACGACGAGCCGGAACCCGTCGCCGGCCTCGCCGACCGCATGTTCGACGTCGAGCGCACCACCATCCGGCTGGCCGACGTCGGCGGCATGCCGGAGGTCAAGCGCCGGCTGGAACTGGCGTTCCTCGGCCCGCTGCGCAACCCGCAACTGCGCAAGCTCTACGGCAAGAACCTGCGCGGCGGCCTGCTGCTCTACGGCGCGCCCGGCTGCGGCAAGACGTTCCTGGCCCGCGCCGTCGCCGGGGAGATGGGCGCGGCGTTCATCTCGCTGGCGATCGTCGACGTGCTGGAGATGTGGATCGGCAACTCCGAGCGCAACCTGCACCAGCTGTTCGAGGCGGCCCGGCGCAGCGCTCCCTGCGTGCTGTTCCTCGACGAGATCGACGCCCTCGGCCACAAGCGCAGCAACCTGCAGTCGAGCGTGATGCGCACGCTGGGCAACCAGCTACTGGCCGAGCTCGACGGCATGGACGGCGACAACGACGGCGTCTTCGTGCTCGCCGCCACCAACGCGCCGTGGGACGTCGACGCGGCGCTGCGGCGTCCCGGCCGGTTGGACCGCACGGTGTTCGTGGCGCCGCCGGACGCCGAGGCCCGCACCGCGATTCTCGAGTACCACCTGCGGGACCGGCCGATCGCGAACATCAAGCTCGACGCGCTGGTGCGGGCCTCGGCGGACTTCTCCGGCGCCGACCTCGCCCACCTGTGCGACAGCGCCGCCGAGTTCGCGCTGGCCGACTCGATGGCCGGCGGCGAGATCCGGATGATCGAGCAGCGCGACTTCGAGCGGGCCCTGCGCGAGATCAAGCCGTCGATCGGCGGGTGGTTGGCGACGGCCCGCAACGTGGCGATGTATGCCAACGACACCGGCGCCTACGACGAGCTCGCCGCCTACCTGAAGCAGCGCAGGATGTTGTGACCGAGCGGAGCGAGGGCACCATCGAGTGCCGGCCGGCGAGCCGCTTGCGGATCGCCGGCACAGTCGCACCTCGCGACAGCGAGGTGCGACCGTGACGGCGCGGCTGAACCTCGCCGAGGAACTGATCGACGTCGGTCGGTTCAGCGACGCCGCGCGCATCATCGACGCCGAACTGGTCGCCGATCCCGGCTCGGCCGGTGCCCTGTGCGCGCGGGCCCGCCTGCTCAGCCGCACCGGCGACTACACCGGGATGCGGGCCGCCGCGAGTGCCGCCGCCGCGCAGCGGCCGAACTGGGAGTACCCGCACCGGCTGATCTCGATCGCGGCCCGCATGCTCGACGACCCGAGGGTCGCCCTGACGGCGGCCGAGGCGGCGGTCGCGGCGGCGCCGCAGGACCCGTTGACGCACCAGGTACACGCGCAGGCGCTGATCGCGAACGGCCGCTACGTCGAGGCGCACCGGATCGCCGAGCGGGTCCGCGAACTGGCGCCGACCGACCCGGAGAGCTATCACGTGCTCGCCGAGGCCTACCAGGCGGCCGGCGACCTGGCCGCGGCCCGGCTCATGTACCTGGAGGAGCTCCGCCTGGCGCCCGAGTCGGTCAACCCGCACGGCGGCCTGGCCTACCTGCGCTGGATCGGCGGCCGCGACGCCGCGGCGGCGCGCGCCTACCGCGATGTGCTCGCCACCACGCCCACCGACGAGTACTACCGCCGCGCGCTGCACACGGCGATCACGTTCATGCAGTTCCGGTGGGTGGCCGTGGGCGTGGCGGGCGTGGTGGCGCTCGCCGTCATGAACCGCGACGGCCACTCCCGCGCGATGCGGCTCGGCGTTGGCGCGGCCGTCGTCGTGGGCGTGCTGCTCGGCGCGTGGTGGGCGCACCGCGGGCTCGGCGCGCTGATGCGCGAGCACATCCAGTGGTCGTTGCGGAACTACGGCCCGCTGGCACCGGAACCGTCCGCCGTCGCGGTCGGGCTCGGCCTCGTGCTGTTCGCCACCGCGCCGGGGTCGCCGCACGGCTGGCCGGCGACCACCGTCAAGGTGCTCGTGGTGATCGCGGCGCTGATCCCGTACTGCCTGATCGTCGGCGAGTTGGTCGGGTGCGTCACGAGGTGGCGGCGGCGCGGCGTGCTGCGCCGCGCGATCACCGCCGAGCGCGCGCTTTCCGACGCGCGTGGCGGTCGATCATGACGACGAGCCCCGTCGACGACGACCTGCGGCTGGCCCGCGAGCTCATCGGCATCGGCCGGCACGCCGACGCCCGTCGCGTGCTCGCCGGCACGCTCGCCGCACATCCGGATTCGGCCGACGCGCTGGCGACTCTCGCGTACCTGCACCACTCCACCGGCGACGGCGCGGCGATGCTGGACGCGGCGGTCCGCGCGGTCGCCGCCGGGCCGGGCCACCCGTGGGCGCACCGGCTGCACGCGATCGCGCTGCTCGGCGCCGGCGACGCGGCGGCCGCGGCCGATGCGGTGACCGCCGCCGACCGCTGTGTCGAGCTGGACCCGGACGGCTCTTCCGCGCACCAGGTGCGGGCGCACGCCCTGCTGCGGCACGGCGACCTGGTGGAGGCGTACCGGTCGGCGGTGCTGGCCGTCGAGCTGGACCCGGACGACGCCGACTCGTACTCCACGCTGTCCCGCGTCCTGCTGGCGGCGGGCGAGCGGTCGGCGGCCCGCGCTGCCGACCTGGCGGCGCTGCGGCTGGCCCCGGCCGCGGCCGGCCCGCACCGCGCCTTCGCCGAGTCGGCGACGCTGGTCGGCCGCTACCGCACGGCCGCCCGCACCTACCGGTCGCTGCTGCGCACCCACCCGACGGAGGCGGGGCTGCCGCGCGCGTTCGAGGCCGCGCTGGACTGGCTGCAGGCGCTGTGGGCCGGGCTGGCATCGCTCGTGGCCGGCGTGGCCGTGGTCCTGTACGTCACAGGGACACCGACGCCGCCCCGCGCGGCCGCCGTGGGCGTGCTGGCCGCCGGGTGGGCGGTCGCCTACGGCTACGCGCACCGCGGGCTGGCGGCGGCGTGGTGGCGGTACCTGCGCACGCGGGAGGGCACCCGGCGCGAGCCGCGGGCCGCGGTGATCGCGTTGCTGGTGCCGCTCGGGGTGGCCGCGCTGTTCGGGTTCGCGCCGCTCGGGCTGCCCTGGGTGGTCGTGGTGTCGGCGCTGGTGTTCTTCGCGATCGCCCTGATGATGCCCGTCGGCTTCCTGGTCATCCACCTTGCGCTCGCGACGGCCGCGCGGCGCCGCCGGGCGAGGTTCCGCCGGGATCTTGGAAAGTCAGGGCTCGCTTTCGAGCCTCAGCTACCCAAGATCGCGGGAGAGCCCGGGGCTACTCGGGCTTGACCTCTCTCGTCATCAGGGCGCCCACCGCGATCCTGGGATCCATGCCCTCATGGCAGACGAGCTCCACCTGCTCGGTGATCGGCATCTCGACGCCGTGGTGGCGGGCCAGGTCACGGATCGCGAGGCAGCTCTTCACGCCCTCGGCCGTCTGCCGCGTCGCCGCCTGCGCCTGCTCCAGCGTCTCGCCCCGGCCGAGGTGCTCACCGAACGTCCGGTTCCGCGACAGCGGCGACGAGCACGTCGCCACCAGGTCGCCGAGCCCGGCCAGGCCGGCGAACGTCATCGGGTCGGCGCCCAGCGCCACCCCGAGCCGGGCCGTCTCGGCCAGCCCGCGGGTGATCACCAGCGCCTTCGTGTTGTCGCCGAAGCCGAGCGCCGTCGCCATGCCGTAGGCCAGCGCGATCACGTTCTTGACGGCGCCGCCCAGCTCACATCCGACCACGTCGTCGTTGGTGTACGGCCGGAAGTAGCGGGTGGTGATCGCCTTCTGCACGAACTCGGCGCGCGCGGTGTCCTTGCACGCCACGACGGTGGCGGCCGGCTGCTCCGCGGCGATCTCGGCGGCCAGGTTCGGCCCGCTGACCACCACGACGCGCTCCGGCGGCACCCCGGCGGCCGAGCTGATGACCTCGCTCATCCGCTTGGTGCTGCCGAGCTCGATGCCCTTCATCAGGCTGATGAGCGTGGCGTCGGGCTCGATCGCGACGGCCCAGTCGGCCAGGTTGCCGCGCAGCGTCTGCGACGGCACCGCGAGCACCACCAGTTCCGCGCCGTGGATCGCCGCGCGCGGGTTGCTGGTGGCCGTAACGGCGGCCGGCAGCCGCAGTGCCGGCAGGTAGTCCGGGTTCGTGCGCTGCTCCCGGATCGCGGCCGCGACGGCCGGGCGGCGGGCCCACACCGTCACGTCGCAGCCCGCGTCGGCGAGGATCTTCGCGAACGCCGTGCCCCACGAACCGGCGCCCAGCACGGCGGCTTTCGTCACTTCGGCTCCTGCGTCGGCGCCGGGGTCGGCGCCGGGGTCGGCGCCGGGGTCGGCGCCGGGGTCGGCGCCGGGGTCGGCGGCGTGGGCACCCACAGCGGCGGCGGCTCGGCGCCGCGAACCTCACCGATCATCGCCCGCAGCGTGTTCATGATCTCGTTGGTGATCTCGGCCAGCACCGCGCTGCTGGGTGCGGCGTCGGCCCACCTCGACAGGTCGATCGGCGGCCCCGCCACCACGGTGACCGGGGTGCGCGGCTTGAACCGCTTCTTCTTCGTGCGCGGGTCGAAGATCTGCTGCGCTCCCCAGCTGACCACCGGAATCAACGGCGTGCCGGTCGCCAACGCCAGCCGGGCCGCGCCGGTCTTGCCCCGCATCGGCCACAGGTCCGGTTCCTTCGACGTGGTGCCCTCGGGATAGATGATGATCGCGTGGCCGGCCTCGACCACCCGGGTGGCGGCGTCCAGCGCCCGGGCCGCGTCGGCCGTGCCGCGTTGCACCGGGATCTGCTGCACCTTCGTCAGCAGTGCCCCGACCACCGGCACCTTGAACACCGACGCCTTCACCAGGAACTGCGGCCAGCGCCCCGCGTCGTAGACGAAATGCGCCAGGGCCAACGGGTCGGCGTGCGAGATGTGGTTGGCCACGATCACCGCCGGCCCGGTACGCGGGAGGTACTCCGCACCCTTCCAGGTGCGCCGGGTGAACACGGTCACGAACGGCTTGACCACGATCACGGCAAAGCGCCGCCAGAACCCCAGCCCACGCCCGGCCACGCCGACCCCCTAACCCTGTCCCCGCGGGCCACACCCTACCGGCGTGGCGCAGGTCACCGCGATAGTCGGCCCGTGCGCGCGGTGAGGCACTATCGGCGGGTGGAGTGGACCGTCCTCGTCCCGATCAAGCTGCTCGCCGTGGCGAAGACTCGGCTGCGCGGCGCGGTGGGTGAGGAACGGCACGAGTCGCTGGTGCTGGCCATGGCGCAGGACACCGTCGCGGCCGCGCTGGCCGCGCCGGGCACCGCCGAGGTCGTCGTGGTCACTGCCGACGCCGCGGTCGCGGCGGCCGTCGCGGCGCTCGGCGCCCGCCGCGTGCCGGAACCGCTCCGCGGCGGCCTGAACGCCGCGCTGACGCATGCGGCGTCCGTCGTGGGTGCGCTTCCGCCCGGACGCCGGATCGCCGCCCTCCCGGCCGATCTGCCGGCCCTGCGACCCGACGAGTTGGCCGCCGCCCTGACGACGCTCGGCGCGAGCCGCGACGGCGGGTACGTACCGGACTTCGCGGGCACCGGCACCGTGCTGCTCGCCGCGCCGGTCGGCGGCGTCCTGGCGCCCCGCTTCGGCCCGGGTTCGGCCGCCGCCCACGCCCGCGCGGGCGCACCCCGGGTCGCCGGCGACTGGCCGACGCTGCGGCACGACGTCGACACGGCCGACGACCTGGCGGCGGCCGTGCGTCTCGGTGTGGGACCGCGCACGGCGGCCTTGTTGGGGAATGCGGAGTGGGGGCGGGCAGTGCCCGCCCACACCGGTACCGAGTGGCCCGGACCCGAGTGCCGGGCACTACGGTGAGTGCATGCAAGGGACCGTGAGCGAGTTCGACACCGCCACCGGCAGCGGCGCGGTGCTGCTTGACGACGGCACCCGGGTGCCGTTTCCCGCTGCGGCGTTCGCCGCGTCCGGCCTGCGGCTGCTGCGGGTCGGGCAGCGGGTCCGGCTGGAGCTGACAGGGGCGACGGTGGCGCGCGTCGCACTTGTCACTATGTCCTGAGTTTGCTGAACCGTGTTCGTGCCGTTTACCCCGCAGACCGGTCATGATGATCCGGTGGACGCGAGCACCTCTCACCACCCTGATCAACCCCCGGAGAACCGGGCAACGGATGGGAAAGCCGGCGCAGCGCGTCGCAAGGCCACGCCCCCGGCAAAGGCCGGCCGACGCGCGGTACCCGCCGCCGGCTCCAACCCCGGCCGGCAGCGCACCTCGGCCAGCACGACCCGCAGCCAGCCGGCCGAGCCGCCCGCGGTCACCGATCCCGACGCCCCGCCGCCCGCGTCCACGCTTCCCGGGGACCGTTACCTCAACCGGGAACTGTCCTGGCTCGACTTCAACGCCCGGGTGCTGACCCTCGCCGAGGACGCCCGCACGCCGTTGCTCGAGCGGGTCAAGTTCCTGGCGATCTTCGCCGGCAACCTCGACGAGTTCTACATGGTGCGCGTCGCCGGCATCAAGCGCCGCATGCAGATGGGCCTGCCGGTGCGTGG
>Ga0070675_100000142_pt1 | contig 42794 bp, 51 predicted proteins | sample KBSM43metaG_FD_65343 | JGI IMG/M metagenome (GOLD analysis project Ga0070675, IMG submission 65343) | Miscanthus rhizosphere microbial communities from Kellogg Biological Station, Michigan, USA - KBS M4-3 metaG | ecosystem: Host-associated > Plants > Roots > Rhizosphere > Soil ... | reverse complement strand
TCGCCGCCCTTCAGCTTGAACTCGAAGGGCATACTCTTGATCGGCTGCGTGGTGTTGAAGTCGTTGCCGGCCATTGAAGACGCGTGCACGTTGTGCTCCGTCGGATCATCATTTCGCACTTGCAGCGTCTGCCCCACGCGCGCCGCGACGACGCGCGGCACGTACTGGCAATCCTTCTGATTGAGGACAACCGGCATTGTCGATGTCGGCGTGGAAGGAAACGATCCATCGAGGTTTACCATCACGTTCGCGAACGCGCCATCCGCGCCGACGACGAACGTCGGCGAGGTGGGACGCTTGCCGACATACAGCTTGTTACAGCGCGGATCGGCCCCCATCCGGATAATCGGATTCACCGGCGTCGGCCCCATGTAGCGAACGTGCCCCGTGATTGTGCCCGTGCCTCCCTGTCCCGCGATCGACGTTGATGAGACGCCGAGCGCGACGAACGTCGCGGCCGCGGCCGCCGTAAGAGAAAATAGCGTCTGTTTCATTGGCCCCCTCTTCCCGCTAGTTTCTCACCCCTTCTTCGCGGCGGGAGCTGGAGCGGCTGGTGCCTCTGCCGTAGCACCAGGAACGGCCGGCTTAGCCTTCGATCCAGCCTTCGGCTTCCACGTGCCCCACACCTTCGAGTTGTTCTCTTCCGGATCGTCGTCGAGCAGCTGATACTTCTCGTGGCATTCGTCGCAGGCAACGTCAATCCGTTCACCTGCCTCGGCAAGCGCGTCTGCGTCGTGCTTCTTCGCCGCGATCAACGCGATGTTGGCTGCCTCGCCGACTTCACGCGCCTTGCGCCTCCAATCGGTTGCGAACGCCGCCGGAATCGCGCCGCCCACGCAGCGTTTGCGCCCGGGGATCATCAGCAGGTTCGGCACCTCCGAGAGCTCCGTCGCTGCCCCGATGACCTTGTTCCAATCGTCATCGGTCTTCGGCCTGAACTCATGAACGCCGGTCTGATCCGTCACGGTTGCTACAGCATTCCACACACCGGAGGCTGCCGGCATCATCATGTAGTTCATCAAGTCTTTGACATACCCCTTCGGTGACTGCGTCGAGGGTCCGGTAGTATCGGTTGCCACCGTCTTGTTGGCTGGCGGATTAGGCAACGCGCACGGCGGTTGCGATTCCGTGTCCGTCGTGGAGCCGGGCCCCTGCTGCGCGCTGGCCACGATGCCGCCCAGAAGCAGCGCGAGCGTTGCGAGAAAAATCCAGTGGAATCTCCGCATCTTGTAACCTCCGAACGCGCGAAATGATAGCGCGAACCCGTTATTGTGGACGGATCGAAACCGATTGGATTCTAGTGCAGCTCGAAGAGGTAGAAGTCTGAAGAGTTCCTGAACGCCGCGTCAGGAATTCTAGTCGACGACGACGGGCGGCGCCGGCTGCTCGTTGACGTGCAACCGGAACACATCCGGCCGTGCGTAGTGGCCGACGACGTCGAAGTCGTACTTGCCGCGGGCAATCTCCGCGAGATCGATCTCCGCGGTGAGAATTTTTTCGCAGTCGAAAACAGGGCCAGCGAGAACCTGCCCCAGTGGGTTGATGATGGCGCTGCCGCCACGCATGATCACCGTGTCCGGCGCGTCGCCGTGCACGGCCGCGTAATCGGGCGGACAGTCGCGCCGGCGTAGATGCTGGCAGGCGGTCAGCACGAAGCACCTGCCTTCCAGCGCCACATGCTGCATCGTCGCCATCCAGGTATCGCGATCGTCGGCGGTCGGCGCGCAGTACACCTGGATGCCTTTCGCGTACATCGCCATCCGCAGAAGCGGCATGTAATTCTCCCAGCAGATGACCGCGCCAAGCTTGCCGAGCGGCGTGTCGTACACCGGAAGGGTTGATCCATCACCGAAGCCCCAAATGAGCCGTTCCATCGCCGTCGGCATCAACTTGCGGTGCTTGCCGAGAAAGGTGCCGTCAGGGGCGAAGAACAGGACCGTGCAGTACAGCGTGCCGATGTCGCGCTCGATTACGCCGATCACCAGGTGCACGCTGTTTGCCTTGGCTGTCCTGGACAGTTCCTCCGTTGCGGGACTGGGCACTGCGATCGCACTGTCGAAGTAGCGGCGGAAGTCGTCGCGCCCTTGTGACGTGCGGACACCAACTCTTGCGCCAAAGTCGAGCCCTTTCGGATACGAGGAGACGAAGGCTTCAGGGAACACGACCAGCCTTGCACCACGTCTGGCAGCGTCGGCGGTGAGATCACGGACCTTGGCGAGCGTCGCGTTCGTTTCGAACACGACGGGTGAGCTCTGCACGACGGCGGCGACAAATAGACTCGACATGCGTGACAACCGCGAGCAGTATAGGCGGAAAGCCATGAAAACCCTGTTGCTGCTACTCACCACATTCGGCCTGCCACTGGCCGCATTCGCGCAGGCAGCCGGTCAGGAGGTGACCTTGACCGGAACGCTTCGGGGAGGACGGATCGCGATCGGCGGTGAGACCACAGGCTGGACGCTCGAATATCGTGACTCCTCGGGTGAACATTCGATCGAGGTCGAATTGCCGCGCGAGTTGCTGACGCGCGCACGGAGCGGTGCGACGGTCCGCGTGACAGGCAGCTTCGCGACCCGCAATTACGTCGAGCGTGGCGCGGTGCGGATCCTTCGCGCGAGTCGCCTCGAGGAAGTCAGCGCGAGCGCGCCTCCACCCGCGAGGAGTTCGGCGCCGAAGAATACCGCCGCGCGGCTGCCCCAGATCACACGCGATGAATTGAATCCCCAGCAGCGGGCACTGGCTGACGAGATCTTGAAGGTGTCGAGCGTCGGTCTTGGAGGTCCGTACAACGCGCTGCTGCGCAGTCCGGAATTGGGAAAGCGGATGTTCGCGTTGCTCGATTATCTGCGATTCAACACCTCGGTGCCGCGGCGACTGAACGAGTTCGCGATTCTGATCCAGGCAAGACTCTGGACGTCGCAGGTCGAGTGGCTGGCCCACTATCCGATCGCGTTGAGAGAAGGTGTGGCCGAGTCGACGCTGGGCGATCTCAAAGCAGGCCGGCGTCCGGCATCGATGAAGGCCGACGAAGCCGCCGTCTACGACCTGTGCATGGAAGTTTCGACGACACACAAGGTCGCTGACGCGACCTATGCACGCGCGGCACGGGTGCTCAATGAGCAACAGTTGGTGGATCTGCTCACACTCAGTGGTACCTACGCGACACTAGCAATGGTGATGAATGGCTTCGAACAGGAGTTGCCGCCGGGTACAAAGGCGCCACTGGAACCGCTGAGGTAAGGCGCGACCTCAGCTGTTGACTGGCACCCATATTGATTCCTTTTGCCGGCATGAGTGACTCGAAAGTTCACGATCGCCGGCTTCTCCGTTGGATTTTTCAGCGCGGTAATCAGCGGCTCACATGCCGCGTCGATCAGCAGCCCGGCACGGGGTTCACGCTGTCGCTTGTTCCCCATTCACCAGCGGCGCTCGGTATCGCCGAAACATTTACCAGTGCGTGGAGCGCCTTCCAGCGCCACGCAATGATTGCATCCGAACTCCGCGGCGCCGGCTGGACGCTCGCTGCCTACACTGCGGACTGAGGAATCAGAGGATCGAAGGTATGCCACCCTTTACGTTCGCTCCCCCACCAGCACCAGAGCACACGCCGGAGCCATGTCCGGTTTGTCAGTCAGATGTCGCGGTGCCGCTCTATGCGACCGCGTGCGCCCAGTATTACCGGTGCACGTCGTGCCAGCAGATCTGGGCGCACACCGGTTCGGATCATCCGGCTCCCGCAGCCGCCTGATGTCGGTTGGCCGGCGCGTTACACGCGCGCCGGCACTGCCTGCACTGAGAGGCTGATTTTCACGTCGTCTCCGACGAGGAAACCGCCCGTCTCCAGTGCGGCGTTCCAGGTCAGGCCGAAGTCCTTCCGATTGATCGTCGTCTCGGCTTCGAACGCGATGCGTTCGTTGCCCCACGGGTCCTTCGCTGTGCCCAGAAGCGACGCTTCAAAGCTCACCGATCGTGTCACTCCGTGAATCGTCAGATCGCCGGTCACCGCGAAGCGCTCATCGGAATAGCGTCTGATCTTCGTGCTGCGGAACGTGAGCACCGGAATCTTCTCGACATCGAAGAAGTCCGCGGACCGCAGATGCGCGTCGCGGTCGCGTTCATTCGTGTCGATGCTTGCCGCGCGGATTTCCACATCGACGAGAGAGCGCTCGGGGTTCTCCACGTCGAACTCAATCGTGCCGTTGAAGTCGGAGAAACGTCCACGGACCTTGGTCAAGAGATGGCGCACCTGGAAACTGACTTCCGAATGAGCCTTATCAATGCTGTACGTTGTCGTCGCTGTTGCAATGGCAGTGGTCACGAGTTGCTCCTTATGTGGTCAGTCGAACCGTGATCCTCGAGGGATCGGTAATCAGGCGGTCATTGCCCGCCTCATGAATCTCGTATCCCGCATGTGCGGCATTGGCCGCGGCGGAAGCAATGTCGTTCGCGGTCGGTAGGCGAAGCTCCCACTCGAGTAACCGCGCGTCAGCAGAGGTGGCGACGGGCGCTTCGCCGGCCCACGTATTGGCGCCGACGTGATGGTGATAGCCGCCAACCGAGAAGAACAGCGCGCCTGGATAGCTCCACACCACCTTGTCCAAGCCGAGCACGCGGTGATAGAAGGCCTCGGCTTCGCCGAGGGTCGCCACGTGGAAATGAACGTGGCCGATGGTGGTCCCGGCCGGCATGCCGGCCCATGGCTCACCACCGCTTGCGCGGACTAGCGCACGCAGATCGAGCGGTTCGGTGGCCATGGCGATCTCGCGACCGTTCGTCTTCCACTGTGCGCGAGGGCGGTCCGCGTACACCTCGATGCCGAGACCGTCAGGATCTGCGAGATAAAGCGCTTCGCTGACGAGGTGATCGGCGGAACCCGCGTAGGCGCCGACCTGCCCCAAGTGCGCGACGAACCGACTCAGCGCCTGGCGATCGGGGAGCAGGATCGCGAAGTGGTAGAGCCCCAGCCGCCCATGCCGCGGGACTGGACGGGCTCCTTTCCGCTCGTGAAGTTCGATCAGGGGAACGCCGTCTGCCGCTGCAAGCACAGCGACGCCGCTCTCTGACGGCGACGCGACGAATCCCAGAACGTCCGTATAGAAAGCGACGGATCGCGTCAGGTCGCTCACCTGCAATCGAACCCGGCCGATCCGCGCCTGCTCCGGCAGTCGATAGCCCGCTGGCGGAATGCCGATGGATGTGAGTTCTGTTGTCATAACATTGATTGTGATAACACTCATTTGGGAAAAATTATTCCCGCTGGCGAACCGCTGCGAGCAGCGAGAGCAGCTTCCGCAGCTGCGCTTCGTCGAGATGGCCGAGCTGCAAGCGGTGAATCTCGTCAATGCGATGCTGCACCTCGTCGAGCAGGTGCAGTCCGTTCCGCGTGATCCGAGTAACGACATAGCGGCGGTCCTCGCCGCCTCTCTGCCGCACGATCAGCTTCGCGTCTTCGAGGCGATCGAGAAGGCGCGTCACGTCTGGAACCTGGCGGACCAGTCGTTGAGCGATTTCACTTCGGCACAGGCCCTCCGGCTCGGACCCACGCAAGATCCGGAGAACGTTGTACTGCGTCGCGGTGACGCGGTGCGGCTTCAAAGCCGCCTCGAAGGCGTGCTCCAGCAAGGCCGCCGTCCGCTGGATGCTCAGGTGAACCTCCTCTTCGAGGCTCTTAAACGGCCGTGCCTGTTTCAGCTCTTTCTGGAGTTGCGAGGCCACTCACAAATAATACGTGTGATCACACATATTGTCAATCTGCGCTAAACCGTGCGCGCACTGTGTGCCATCGCGCGACGCATCTGCCCAGATCCGAACACGATTGGTTTCCGTGTTTTAACCTGCAAAACCGCGGAACACGAGTCTGCCGCCATCCGCGATGTGCGAGGCTTGAACACTCCCCATCATCTTGCGCTCAATCTCCGACCGTCCCTTCCTCGGCTAATGTCCCATCGCTCCGACACTTACCGCGCGAACGCCTCAGCCTGGCCGCCAGATTGCTCATGATCACGGCGTGCCCACTCTCTCTCGCAATGGTTTCGCAGCGGTCGCGACGGGACTCCTGGTTCTCGCCGCCGCATTTCACGCGCACGCGGCCGAAAACGTGGACCCCGTACTCCGCGCAACGCTGGCGAACGTCATCTGGGTCACAACGTTTTCGCGAAGCAAACTCCAGAGGCCTCGGTACTCATGAACAAGCCGGACATGATCGAAACGACTGAATCGGCGGTCGGCCCGAGCCCGTCTTCAGACGAGCAGGCCTCCGACTGGCGCATTGCGCTACCGGAACTGGTCGGACGACGCGTCATCCTGCGCGAGCCTCGCGCTGGTGATGCGAGTGCGCTCTTCTCGTTGCTGGCCACTGAAGAAGTATCGCGGTTCATTTCGCCGCCGCCAGCGACCGTGGAAGGGTTCGAGCGTTACGTCGGGTGGACGCAGCGGCAACGCGTCGCCGGGCAGTACGTCTGCTTCGCCATCGTGCCGGCTGGTGCGGACGCGCCGATCGGCCTGATTCACATTCGCGCCCTCAGCCCGGCATTCCTCACGGCCGACTGGGGATTTGCGATCGGGTCCGAATTCTGGGGAACGGGAGCCTTCACCGAGGCTGCGGAGCTCGTCCTCGAGTTTGCCTTCGATGCGCTTGGCATCCACCGCCTCGAAGCGCGCGCCGCGCTTTGCAACGGGCGCGGCAATGGAGCGATGAAGAAGCTGGGAGCAGAGCGCGAAGGCGTCCTGCGCCATTCGTTCGTCAGGGATGGCGAATTTCTGGACCAGGTGCTGTGGTCAATTCTCCAGGACGATTGGAGGAAGCAGCAGGAAAAGGCGCCACGAGGGAAGCGCGTCGTCCACTAACCCTCCGCTAGCCCGCCCGCTTCTCGAAACGTTCGGCGGCGCGTGCCCGCGCACGCGCCGCCCACTCTTCCCGATCACGCGGCGAGGCGGTCGTCACAAGCGAGTCGATCAGCCGTCGCGCTACATTCGCGACATCGTCCACCGCGCTGTTGAACACCATTTCGTTTGCCTTCGACGGCTGCGTGAATCCTGACAGCTTACGGACGAACTGAACCGACGCGGCGCGAATCTCCTCGTCAGTCGCCGGCGGATCGAAATTGAAAAGCGTCTTGATGTTTCTGCACATATCTGGAACCAGCCTACGCAGGTTCCATGATTGTACGTCCTCAACCGAATGGTCCCACGTTGAACGTCATGCTCGCACCCGCGACGACGCCAATCACGAGCAACGCAATCGCGACGATGAGCGTCAGAGACGCGGGAAAGCCGCTTTCGGCGTGGACGAGACCCTCACGCTTCATTTCGTCGCGTCGGTTGCGCAGCTCGATCATGAACGCGATGTGATAGCCGATGCCGAGGACAAGCATCGCGACGCCGAGAAACACGAGCAACTCGCCGAACCGTCGCGGAGCCCCTGCGCTCCGCAGCACCTGCGCTTCGAGCAGCTTCTGGAACACTTGATAAATGGTGAAGCCGAAGCCGATAAGCGACAGCGCTGTCCGAATCACCGACATCAACGTCCGATCGGCGCTCATTCGGGTGCGCTGGAAGGACATCCCTGTGCGGCGCGCGGCGAGTTCAGTTGCGATATCGCCAGATGACGATTCCGACGTCGCTCGTCTGTTGGGTGCAGTTGCCAGGTGCTTACCCCTCCTGTGGGCGGACGTCTCGCAGCATCGGTCGTGGACTTCGCGCATCTGCGGCGCCGGCATGCTGAAGTCTGCGTGTGTTCTCCGCCTCGCGGTCCAGGAAGTAACTCAGAAACGTCCGAATCGCGGCGATGGCGCCAAGTCGACCCACTTGTTCCCAGTTCGGCGAAAACGATGTGCTAATGATGTCGGCGGCGAGTTGGAACGTGAGCGCCGCGACCAGCCATCCCGCGAAGTCGAGCCAGACAGTACGCCGATCCGCGCCTGTGACTCGCGGCGCGCGCATGATTCGAATGGTGTTACCAACCGCTTCCACCGTTCCCGTGGCAATAACGACGATCGCGATCGCCTCAACGGTGAGGGCGACCGAATGTCCGACCGCATAGAGGATCGCTTCCATCCGCGGTCAACTCACCCCGTAACGGACGCAACTCGTACGATGCAGCGGAACCCCAAATGGCACGTCGACGTGTCGATCGGCTGCGCCATGCGTGCCGAAGGCCGATACCGTTGACAGTAGTTGGGCGCACACAAGTAGGAGCCGCCCTTCATCACCTTCCGCGGAATCTTGATAGCGGGCGTTCTCGGGTCGTAGCTCTTGTCGCGCTCGCCGCCGCGGGGGTTGTCGACGGTGCAGCAGGCACTCTTGATCTGGGTGTGGTCCTGAAACCAATCGGTCGTCCATTCCCAGACGTTGCCAGCCATGTCGTACAGACCGTAGCCGTTTGGCGGAAATGAGCCGACCGGCGCGGTCCACTCAAAGCCGTCCTCCACGCGGTTCTGCCATGGAAACTCGCCCTGCCACGTGTTGGCCATCAGCCTGCCGTTCGGCATGTACTCGTTGCCCCAGGTGAACTCCGTGCTCTCGAGCCCACCTCGCGCCGCGAATTCCCATTCGGCCTCGGTTGGCAGTTCCTGTCCTCGCCACTTCGTGTAGGCCTCGACATCCTCGAACGCCACATGGACGACCGGATGATTCAGAAGGTCGTCGATAGTGCTGTCCGGACCTTGAGGATGCCGCCAATCGGCGCCGGCGACGTACCTCCACCAGTTGTACGGATTGCTCAGGTCGACAGGGCCGCGCGTCTTTTTGAACACCACTGACGCCGGGACGAGCAGTTCCGGCTGTGCCCCGGGATAATCCTCAGGGTTAGCGGGGCGTTCAGCAACCGTCACGTAGCCGGTTGCATCGACGAAGCGGGCGAACTCCGCGTTGGTCACGGCGTAGGCGCCGATCCAGAAGCCGGCGACCTTCACCTTGTGCGCGGGCGCTTCCTCCGCGTAATGACGATCGGATCCCATAAGAAACGTTCCGCCCGGGATCCAGGCCATGTTCTCCGCCGGTGGGCGAGAGGGTGCGGAAACAGGAATCGCCTCTTGTGTCGCCATATCTGTCACCTCCGCTTCTGACTTACGAGCGGACCTTTCTCGTCATCCAGGCCTTCGCAATCCGATTGATCGGACCGCGAAAGACCACATAGGGCAAGAACGCGAGCGCCAGAACGATGACAATCAGTTGCGGCGCATAGATGCGATGGAAAATAAACAGCTGGTATACGACCTCCATGAGGACGCCAAGCGCGATCACGCGCGCTACGGCCTTCCCTCCTTCGCGAAGCAGGTCCCACCGTTCGCCTGGCCTGGTGAAGATCGTCCAGAAGTACGGGGCCCGTTCTTGACGCGCGTCAACGATGCCATCACGCGTCGCAAAGATCAGCGCCATCAGCGGCTGCAGCACGAAGCGGAACGACAAGGGACCATGAACTCGCCCGACCAGGTCGGACCAGAAGCGGGTCAGCAGGTCGTCCACGTCTGCCACCTATCTTCCGGCGTTCGGTTTCTGTGATACTGGGTCGTCTCGCCTAACCCAGCTGGATCAACTTCCATGTGGTTCGCCCTCGATCCCGAGCTTCGTCGTCAACTCGAAAACCTTCGCGAGATGGTTGCACTGCAACAGCAGACGCCGACGCGGGAGTGGCCGATGATCTCCATCGAAGACAACCACGCATTACTCGTCGTGCGTGAATGGCCCGATGGATCGATCACGGCCTACCTCGCTTCCGTCAGCGATTGAGACTTATCCCTACGAGTGCGGCATGAGACTCTGCATCACCGAATCGAGATTGAAGCTCGCTGGCCTCTGACGAATCGGGAACTGCTTGAACGATTCCAGCCACTTCGCAACGATTACCTGTGCTGGAACCAGCATGAACATCCGGTCCGCGCTCCACTTGTCATAAAGCAGCGAGGTGTCACTCTCGAACGGATCTGCGCGAAGGTTGAAGAGTTTTGGAAACCGCAGCTCGGAGAACATTTCGCGCCAGACGCCGATTCCTTCGCCGCGCTGCTCGAAGAAGTGCGCCTTCCAGTCGCCGACCCGGATCGCGAGCAGCTCGCCGTCATCGCTCCAGTAGAGAAATCCCTCGCGAGGAGACTTCTCCTGCTCGCCTTTGAGGAACGGCAGCAGGTTGACGCCGTCGAGATGGACCTTGAACGTTCTGCCGTCAGCCTCGTAGCCCTTCTTCACCTTCTCGACGAGATCGGGTTCGCCAGCCGCGGCGGCGAACGTCGGAATCATGTCCTGGAGCGAACAGATGTCGTTGATCACACGACCCGGCTTAATCACGCCGGGCCATCGCATCAGGAACGGCACTCGCCAGCCACCTTCCCAGTTCGTGGCTTTCTCACCGCGGAACGGGGTCGAACCACCGTCGGGCCAGGTACAGACCTCCGCACCGTTGTCCGTCGTGAACGCCACGATCGTGTTGTCCGCTACGCCGAGATCCTCGAGCTTTTTGAGTAGCTGCCCGACGTATCCGTCGAGCTCCACCATTCCGTCAGGATAGAGACCGAGTCCCGTCTTTCCCGCTGACGACGGCTTGAGATGCGTAAAGACGTGCATCCGGGTCGTGTTGAAGTAGCAGAACCACGGCTTCCCTTCCTTGGTCTTGCGCTCCATGAAGTCGATGGCGGATGCCAGGAACTCCTCGTCGACCGTCTCCATCCGCTTCTTGTTCAGCGGACCTGTGTTCTCGATGGTCTGTTTGCCGACCTTGCCAAACTGCTCGTCGACCGTCGGATCGTCCTTGTCGGTCGCCTTGCACCGCAGCACGCCGCGCGGCCCGAATCTTTTGCGGAACTCCGGATTCTTCGGATAGTCCGGGCTCTCGGGTTCCTCTTCAGCGTTCAGGTGATAGAGGTTGCCGAAGAACTCGTCGAACCCGTGGACGGTGGGAAGATGCTCGTTGCGATCTCCAAGGTGGTTCTTGCCGAATTGCCCCGTGGCGTAGCCGAAATTCTTCAGGAACTGCGCGATCGTCGGATCCTCGGCGCTCAGCCCCAGCTTGGCGCCGGGCAAGCCGACTTTCGTCAGGCCGGTTCGTATGGGCGCCTGACCAGTAATGAAGGCGGCGCGGCCGGCGGTGCAACTTTGCTGGCCGTAGAAATCGGTGAACATCGCGCCTTCCTTGGCGATGCGATCGATATTCGGTGTCCGATACCCCATGATGCCGTGGTTGTACGCACTGATGTTGAACCAGCCGATGTCGTCGCTCATGATGAATAGGATGTTCGGCTTGTTGGTCTTCGCCATCTAACCCTCCGTAGTGGATGCACCTCCGCTTCGGTTCCGGTATCACACAGCGGCAACGTCTCTGGAACTTCGGTGCGCCGGACGTCGCCGTGCAAGAATCGCGGCGCGAGGACCGAAATGAGCGACACGCACCCATCCCATGCCGATGCAAGGAGTTGACGGCAAGACGCGATCGAGTTTGGAGGATAGGTAAGGAAGGTCGGCGACGAGATATCGTGATCGCGCGCTCGCGGTCTCAGCGGCTGGTCGTCACAAGCAGGATCGCCCTACGCGCGAAGTGTTTGGTTTTGGATTGAAGTTACCTATGTGCCCGGAATGACCTGTCACCCATGTGTCCGGAATGGACCGGTGAGAGTTGGTCGGGGCGACTGGATTTGAACCAGCGACCCCTCGGTCCCGAACCGAGTGCTCTACCAGGCTGAGCCACGCCCCGACAACCTGTTAAGCGTATCAGATCGATGACGCTTCAGTCAGGATGTCGGTATTCGCGTCGGCCGTGAATGTCAATGGCGCGCGAACGCGGATCGTCGTTCCACCAAGTGGCGTGGAATCAATCGAAATCGTGCCGTTAATCATCCGAACGCGTTCCTGCATACTGCTTAAGCCTACGCCTCCCGACTTCATCGCGCTTTCGAGATCAAAACCCACGCCTCGGTCCGACACCCGAAGGTTGAGTTCGTTGTTTGCGCACGCCAGCGTGACGTCGAAGCGGCGTACGCGACTATGCTTGGCGGCGTTGTGCAAGGCTTCCTGCAGTACGCGGAGCAGGCACAATGAAACGTCCGGAGCCGGCGCCTGATTGATCTTGCCGGCTTCGAAGCGGACTTCGACGTCTTGGCCGTCCGCAAAATCCCGGCAGAACGTCCGCATCGCGGCAGAAAGGCCTATCAATTCGAGATTCGGAGAATACAGCTGCTGGGAAACCAAGTGAACACCGCTCGAAATATCGACGAGCCGTTGCCGGATCTTGTCGAGACGCTCTCTCCGTTCGCTCGCAGATGCTGGAAAATTCTCGTTCAGGTGGTCGACTTCGACCGTCAGCATCGCAAGCCGCTGACTGATGTCGTCGTGGAGCTCTCTCCCAATCCGCGTGCGTTCCTGCTCCTGAGATTCGACCAATTTTCGGCTCGCGTCGCGCAACGCCGCTTCCATCTGCTTGTGATGGGTGATGTCCACTGCAAAGATCAGAATTCCGCCCCGGACGCCCTCGACAGTGGTCCACGGGCGAATCTCCCACTGCACCCACACGGTGCCATGTTGCCGCTCCCAAGGGTCTTCGTCGGCGCGAATCGTTTCTCCGGATAAGGCACGACGATGGACGTCTTTCCATCGCTCAGGAATATCCCCAAACACGTCGTAATGAGAACGCCCGATGATCGTGGACCCATCGACGCCATAGTCCGCACAGAAGCGATCGCTGACCTGCAGGTAGCGCATCTCGCGATCGAGCATCGCGACTCCGGCGGGGACGTTCTTAACGAAGATCTTCAGCAAATCCTCGCGCTCGCGCTCCTCGGTGTCGCTCCTTGTACGGATGTCCTCTGCGATCGTCATGACCTGCCGATTGGAGTCGCTCTGTCGAGCCATGTTCCACTTGTCCGAGAGTCACTCGCGGATTAACCCGAGGGTTCACGATGTGTATGTGTTCGAGGCGCGACAACTCGTACGACAACGCCGCGCGAGGTTCAAAAATGCGACGCGCAATGTACCACGACGGCGACAGGCTATTTCCCGCAAAAATGGGGGCAGCTGAACTAAATCGCGTGCGCTACGAGGTAGGTTGGTAGGTTCGTTCTTACTTCGGGCGCTTCATGAAGGCAGGCGACGAGACGTCGAGTGGCAGCTCCTCCAGGTAGGTCAGCGCATCATGGGCCGTCATGTCCGGCTGCAGCGGCGTAATCGAGATATATCCATCCCGCACGGCCTGGTAGTCCGAGCGATCGTGCGGCTCCCACTCGTTCTCACCTTCTTCAATCCAGTAGTACGCCCGCTTACGCGGATCAATACGCTCGTCTACCACCGTGATGTGGTTGCGCTTGGCCTGCACGGTGACGCGAAAGCCTTTGTTCGGCCCGTACGGTACGTTGATGTTCAGGAAGGTGAACTTGGGCATACCGCGCTCGAGCACCAGCTCGGCAACGGTCGCACCCGCTCTCGCCGAAGGACCGAACTCGTACTCGTTCCGACGGTGAAAATTCTGTGTCGAGACGGCAATCGCGGGGATCCCCAGCAATGCGCCTTCCAACGCGCCTGACACTGTCCCCGAGTACGTCACATCGTCACCAAGATTCCATCCCTTGTTGATTCCCGAGACGATGAGAGCGGGCTTCCGCTTGATGACGTGAGAGATCGCAAGATTGACGCAGTCAGTCGGCGTGCCATCGATGCCGAACGTATTGGCGCCGATCGTCTCGATGCGAAGCGGCCGGCGAAGCGTGAGCGCATGTCCGATTGCGCTTGCTTCCTGCATCGGCGCGACGATCGTCACCTTGCCGAGATGCGCGAGCGCCGCCGCAAGCTCCTTGATGCCCTCGGAATGAACGCCGTCGTCGTTGGTAACTAGGATTTCACACATCGGAACCTTTGATTGTATCGGTGCGAATCAGCAGCAGCAACACAGCCGCCGCGCCTGCAAGCGCCGCTCCAGTCATAAATGCGACGGGCGCGCCGAAGCGTTCGTAGAGTTCGCCAAATAGAACGCTGGCGATGAGCGCCCCAATTCCGGTCACCGCGTTGTACCAGCCAAAAGCCGCACCGCGGCCCGCCGCCGGCGTGAGATCCGCGATGAGCGCCTTCTCGGCCCCTTCCGCGAATGCGAAGTAAACGCCGTAAAACAGAAACCAGGCGACAAAGGCGACCGCACCCGTTGACAGCGCGAAACCGAAATACACGAGCGCATAGATCATCCAGCCCGCGATGATCAGTTGTTTTCGGCCGAAGCGATCCGACAGTCCGCCTCCCCACGTCGAGAGCGAGGCTTTGACGACATGAATCGCCGCCCACAGGAGCGGAACATAGGTCGCCCCGCCGAGCGCGTCTGAAAGACGCAACAAGAGGAACGCATCCGCAGAGTTGCCGAGACCAAAGACGAGGAGCACGCCGAGAAGTGCGATGACGCGGCCGGGCAATCGGTTCGTGGTCGGTTGTTGGTGGTACGTTGTCGTTCGGGGTTCGCTCGTTCCTGGTTCGCCAGTTCGCGCGCTCGTGGCTGGGGCGCCTGTGCCCTCGTCAACGAAGAACAGCAGGGCGACCGCGATCGCGCCGGGAATCGCCGTCAGCGCGAATAGCAGGCGATAACGATCCGGCGCGAAGAACAGGATGATTGTCGCGACGAGCGGGCCGACGATGGCGCCTGAGTGATCCATTGCGCGATGGAAACCGAAGATCCGGCCGCGCGTGGCCGGTGTCGCGAAGCGCGCCAGCAGCACATCGCGTGGAGCGCCTCGTATTCCCTTGCCGACACGATCGAGCGCGCGGATGATAAGTACCTGCGGCCACGTCGTGGTGATCGCGATAAACGGGCGCGCCAGCGACGACACCGTATAGCCGGCAATCACGATCGGACGACGACGTTGGACGCGATCCGACCAGTACCCGGAGATCACCTTCAGCAGGCTGTTGACGCCCTCGGCGACCCCTTCGATGATGCCGAGCGAGACAGCAGACGCGCCAAGGACGCGAGACAGATAGACCGGCAGCAACGGATAAATCATCTCGGTCGCGGCATCCGTAAACAGGCTCGTCAGCCCCAGAAACCAGACCGGGCGAGGAATGGCCGGTGTATCACTGGTGCGCGGAACAGGTTTGCCGGAAGGGAGCGAATCGACGCGAGGGGTCATGGTTGGCATTGTGGCATCGAGGCCGTACGATGAGATCTCCGGTGGCTACTACTCTTCAGGACGTGCTCTCGGCTCGTACCCGCACGGCTGCGCCCGAGCTCGTCGATCCGCCCTCACTCGTTGAAACGCACTCCGCGACCGCCGCGAAGCACGCTATTCGCTGTCACGCGTGTGGTCATCAGTGCCGTATTCCGGACGGCGCGGTCGGTGTCTGCAAGGTTCGGTTCAACAAAGGCGGAACACTGCAGGTGCCGTGGGGATACGTTGGCGGCGTGCAATGCGATCCGGTCGAGAAGAAACCGTTCTTCCACGTGTACCCCGGTGCCTTGGCCTACAGCTTCGGCATGCTCGGCTGCGATCTGCACTGCAGCTACTGCCAGAACTGGGTGACGTCGCAGGCGCTGCGCGATCCGCACGCCGGCGCCTCACCACAGGACACAACGCCACACTCGCTCGTTGAGGATGCGCTGCGCCAGGGTGCAAAGCTCATCGTCTCCACCTACAACGAGCCGCTCATCACCGTGGAATGGGCCGTCGCCATCTTTCGCGAAGCGCGAGCTCAGGGACTCGCGACCGCGTTTGTGTCGAACGGCAACGGAACACCACGCGTCCTCGAATATCTTCGACCGCACATCGACGCGTACAAGGTCGATCTCAAAAGCTTCGACGATCGTCATTACCGCGAGCTGGGCGGACGGCTCGCGCCAATCCTCGACACCATCAAATGGCTGCACGGCGCGGGCGTCTGGGTCGAAATCGTGACGTTGCTTGTACCCGGCTTCAATGACGGCGAAGCGGAACTGACTGGTCTGACCGAATTTGTTGCGAGCGTTTCGCCGGATATCCCGTGGCACGTCACGGCGTTTCATCAGGATTACCGGATGACCGATCCGGCGAACACGACGCCGGCGATGCTCGTTCGTGCCGCCGATATCGCCCGCAGCGCGGGACTTCGGTATGTCTACGCAGGCAACGCGCCGGGACACGTCGGCGACCTGGAGCACACGCATTGCGGCTCCTGCGGCGAACGCATCATCAGCCGGCACGGATACTTCATCCAGCAGTACCGCCTGCTGCCCGACGGTCGCTGTCCCCGGTGCCAGACCAGCGTTCCAGGCGTCTGGAATGCACGGTTCGAGGGACAACGGACGGCGTTCCCATTTCTGCCGCACGACCGTACGCGGCTTTCGGTGACGTAAACCCGCGTACGATGCGGCCGTGAGAGAATCGACCCCGGCTCTTTTTCAATGACTCAGGACCTGTACGCCCGTCCGCTGCGGAACCTCCGCGTCTCGGTCACCGACCGGTGCAACCTGCGCTGCGCCTACTGCATGCCGGAGCAGGACTATGTGTGGTTGCCGCGCGAGGATGTGTTGCAGTTCGAGGAGATCGAAGCGCTCGTCGACGTCTTTCTCACCCAAGGCGTCGACAAGGTGCGCCTCACCGGCGGCGAACCGCTCCTGCGCCGCGACGTGCCAGTGCTCGTCCGACACCTGGCGAAACGGACGGCTATCCGCGATCTCGCGATGACGACCAACGGTGTCCTGCTGGCCGACCATGCGCGTAGCCTTCGCGACGCCGGGCTTCACCGCCTGACGGTCAGCCTCGACACGCTGCGCCATGATCGGTTCCGCGACCTGGCACGCTTCGACGAGCTCGATCGTGTCAAGGAAGGGATCGCCGTCGCCGCGTCCGTATTTGGCGAATTGAAGATTGACACCGTCGTCATCCGCGGGGTGAATGACGACGAACTCGTCGACCTGATCGCGTTCGGCCGCGAGCACCACGCGGAAGTGCGGTTCATCGAATACATGGACGTCGGCGGCGCGACGCAGTGGTCGATGGAGCGCGTCGTCTCGAAAGCACAGATGCTCGACCTCATCGCGGACCGGTACGGCGCCGCCGTGCCGTTGCACGACGAGTCGTCGGCGCCTGCACGGAGATACCGGCTCTCTGACGGGACCGTATTCGGAATCATCGCGTCAACGACGTCTCCTTTTTGCGCTGACTGCGACCGCAGCCGTCTCACAGCCGACGGGATGTGGTACCTGTGCCTTTACGCGACTGAAGGAATCGATCTGCGACGCTCGCTTCGCTCCGGCTCGTCACCGGACGCAATCGCCGCGATGCTTCGCGCTGCATGGGAACGGCGGCGCGACAGGGGCGCCGAAGACCGTCTGGCAAGCGGAGCACGCACACCGCTCATCCCGCTCGATCGTCTGCGGCGGGATCCGCATCTGGAGATGCACACTCGCGGAGGCTAGCAAATCACGACAGTTCGATCACACTCCGCAGTTTCCGTAGCAGCTCCTCCGGCGTAAACGGCTTCTGGAGATACGTGGTGCTGTCGCTGAGCAAGCCGTTGCGGACGATGGCGTAGTCCGTGTACCCCGACATGAACAGCACACGCAGATCGGGGCGTGTCGTCCTGAGTTGCGCCGCGAGTTCGATCCCGTTGAGACGTGGCATCACGACGTCGGTCAGCAGTACGTCGATTCGCGCAAGCCGCGTCGCCAGCTGCGCCGCCTGCTCACCATCACCCGCTTCAATGACCGTGTAGCCCGCTCGTGTCATGATTTCGCGCGCCAGGCGCCGGATCATCGGCGCGTCCTCGACGAGCAGCACCGTTTCCGCCCCATGGGACCATTGACCGCGAACGGGTTCGTGGTGGCCGATCGGCACATCATGTGACTCGTCCACCGGCAAATACATCTTGAACGTCGCGCCCATCCCTTCTTCGCTGTAGACCCAGATGTTGCCGCCGCTCTGTTTGACGATGCCGTACACGGTCGCGAGGCCGAGGCCGGTCCCCTTTCCGGGCTCTTTCGTCGTGAAGAACGGCTCGAAGATGCGCGCCTGCACCTGTTGCGACATGCCGACGCCTGTGTCGGTCACCGACAGCCGCGCATAGTGTCCCGGTCGTACGCCGACATGCGCGGCGCAGTAATCGTCGTCATGAACGACGTCCGTTGTTTCAATCGTGAGCCGGCCGCCGCGAGGCATCGCGTCCCGTGCGTTGATGACGAGGTTTGCGAGTGCGGATTCCAGCTGGCTCATGTCCGCGCGAATCGGCGGAAGGTCGGCCTTGCACACGATCTGGAGATCGATGTGCTCGCCAATGAGCTGCCGCAGCATCCCGGCGAGAGAGTGCACCGTTTCGTTGAGATCGACGCGTGTCGGGTGCAACACCTGGCGCCGACCGAAGGCGAGAAGCTGGCGCGTGAGCGCGGATGCGCGGTTGGCGGCCGCCAGAATCTCGGCGGCGTTCCGCGCGGCTTCGTCGTTGCCGGCCACCTGCTCCGCGATCAGCGTGCCGAAGCCGACGATCGCCGTAAGGATGTTGTTGAAATCGTGCGCGATCCCGCCGGCAAGCCGGCCGACGGTTTCCATTTTCTGCACCTGATAGAACTGACGTTCGAGCCGTTCGCGATCGGCAAGCACCGCCGCGAGCTGCGCTTCGCTCTCCCGTAGGGCGACGGCGACGCGCCGCTCGGCTTCACCAGACGCGGATTCATCGCTCGCGTCCGAGACGGACTCAACGATGTATTCACGCCCGGTGTGGTTTCGAAGCAGCAACTCTATCAGCGCGCGCGTGTCGGCATCCGCGTCGATCATCCGCAGGCGGGCGGGGCCGGCAGTGGTCTGAGTCATTGCGGCCTAGTGTGCGGGACCTGGCGCTACCCCGATAATCGTGAGGAACGTCTCGACGTGCGTGCACAAGAATTTTCCAGCTGCTGCGTCCTGGCGCAGGAGAGACGCGGCCTCTTCACGCGACAACGCGGGGCGGTACGGGCGATGCGACGTCAGCGCATCGTAGACGTCGGCAATTCCCACAATCTGCGCGAGAAGCGGCACCTCGGCGCCGCGAAGTCCCAGCGGATAACCGCTGCCGTCGAGTCGTTCGTGATGAAAACGGACGATCGGCCGCACGGCGCGCAGCGACTGCAGTGGCGCGCACAGCGAATCGCCGATGTCCGGATGCCTCTTCATCAGCTCGAACTCTTCGGGAGTCAGCGGCCCCGCCTTGAGGAGCACGGCATCAGGGACGCCGACTTTGCCGACGTCGTGAAGAAACCCTCCTCGATTGAGCGCCTGCAGATCCTCTTCGCCCAGGCCCAGTGCCTTGCCGAGCGCCACGGCGTGTCGCGCCAGCCGTTCGCAGTGACCGTTGGTCGTCGGGTCGCGCGCCTCGATCGTGAGCGCCAGCGTCATGAACGCCGCTTCCGCGGAATCGAGCGCGTCGAGCAGATGCTTCATTCGTGTCAGCGAGCCGACACGCGCGCGCAGTTCGAGCGGATGAACGGGCTTGGAGAGGAATTCGTCGGCGCCCGCTTCAATCCCCTTGATGCGATCCTGAAGATCGCTGAGGCCCGTGACGAGCACCACGGGCGTGAACCGTGTCGCCGGGTCCGACTTGAGACGGCGGCACACCTCGAGCCCGTCGAGCTGCGGCATGGTGATGTCGAGCAGCACCACGTCGGGATGGTTTTCGTAGACCGCGGCGAGCGCTGCCTCACCGTCGCCGACGTCGATCACTTCATGGCCGTCCCTGGCCAGGAGTTTTCGAAACAGCGCGCGAATGCTTTCGGTGTCGTCCGCAACGAGTATGCGGCTCCGTCGCGGCGCGGGAGTGGTCTGCGAAACGAGTTCCATCACCAACGTTGCCTTTGCGCCTACGACGCGCGCTCGCTCGCACGCACGGCCATCGGAATGCGCTGGTGCAGTCCGTGACGTTCCAGTTGGCGATAGAACGCCCGGCGGCTTATGCCGAGCAGTCGGGCCGCCACCGCCTTGTTGCCACGCACCTGCTGAAGGGTCCTGATGATGTGCTCGCGTTCGACCTCAACGAGCGGTGCCGGACTGCCGTCGCTGCGTGACAGAGCGCCCGGAATGCCTGTAATTGCCGATGCGCCCGGGATGCGCTGTTCCTGCATGCTGCCCGCGAGCTCGGCCTCGCTGACGAAGTCCCCTTCCGCGAGGATGCAGGCACGCTCGATCACGTTGCGGAGCTGACGAACGTTTCCGTCCCAGTTCGCATCCGACAGCAGCCTTTCGGCGCCCGGCGTCAGCCCGACCAGCGGCTTGTTGAACCGCTGCGAGAAGGCGCGGACGAACGCTGCAGTGAGGTATGGAATGTCTTCGCGACGTTCGCTGAGCTTGGGCAGGCGGATTTCGACGATGTTGAGGCGGTAGTACAGATCGTTACGGAACCGACCTGCGCCAACTTCAGCCAGGAGATCGCGGTTGGTTGCCGCAATCAGACGAACATCAACCTTCCGTTGTTCGAGCGAGCCAACGCGCTGGACCTCGCCTTCCTCGAGCACGCGCAAAAGCTTGGCCTGAACAGGCAACGGCAGCTCGCCGATTTCATCGAGGAAGAGCGTGCCGCCGTCGGCAGTTTCGAACAGGCCCGCCTTGTGTTCCGTCGCGCCCGTGAACGCTCCGCGAACGTGTCCGAACAGTTCGCTTTCAAACAGCGTTTCGACGACGGCAGAACAGTTCACGGTGACAAACCGTTTCGCGTTCCGAGGGCCCAGCTTGTGGAGAGCGCGCGCGACGAGCTCTTTTCCCGTGCCGGTTTCACCGCTCACGAGCACGGTCCGGACGTGCGGCGCCAATCGCCGAATGAGGCCGAACACTTCCTGCATCGCGGGGCCGCGGCCGACCATGCCGCAGAATTCCAGCCGCTGCGCCAGGTCGCCTTCCATCGTCAGCACCTCGCGGCGCTGTACTGCTTCGTCGCGAATCGTCGCGAGCAGTTGACGAAGTCGCTGCAGGTCGAAGGGCTTGGTGAGGTAATCAAGCGCGCCGAGCTTGACGGCTTCAACGGCGCCGTCGATCGTGCCGAAGCCGGTCATCAGCACCACCTTGCACTTGGGACTGATATCGCGGATCGATCGCAGAACGTCGAGGCCGGTCACCCCCGGCATCCGCATGTCGAGCAGCACGAGTTCCGCCGGCCGGTGGCGCAATTGCGTCATCGCATCTTCGCCGCTGACCGTCGTTGCGACGTCGAAGCCTTCAGCGAGCGCAATCGTGCCGATCAGCGTGAGGATCGCGCGATCGTCGTCTACGACGAGCAACCGGGGACGTTGATTCTGCATGGATGAGTAATCTGCCAGTCAGGCGCACATGGGTTCGCGTGACGGCGTGCAGCGGCGAGGCCGGACCGAAACCGCCCGCTCCGCGCACGCCCCGAGCACCATTGCCTAACTGCAACTATCGACGGGATTTGGCTCTCGCTTTAGGTGTTGTAGGACGAACGACTACTGGTGAGCGATGCCCGGCGTGTGCGCTGTCGCGCCATTGGGACGTGCGTGCGCGGTGCACGGCGTGGCTCAACCTCGCACACGGTTTCGTTAACTCAGCGCATAGATGGGCCGTGGAGCCGCAACCAGTCGCGAGCGGAGCGGTAGTCGGGGCACGCCTCGGCGACGAGACGCCAGTAGGCCGGCGAATGGTCCATCCGGCGAAGGTGCATCAACTCGTGGACCAGCACGTAATCCCGAACCGACTCCGGCATCAGCACCAGCCGCCAGTTCAGGCAGATGTGGCCGTCACGCCCGCACGAACCCCACCGCGAGCGTTGATTACGAACACTGACGCGGCTGACCGCGAGCCCGTAGCGTGCCGCCAGTTCGAGCAGCCGCTCGGGCAGCTCGCGCCTGGCCTTCTGTCGCGATGCCTTCTCGTCCTCAACCGGACGAAGGTTTGTAGTCGTCCGTCCTCGTTGTCTGGCGACCCAGTCGATATTGCGTTGAACGAACGCCTCGGCTTCACGACGTGAGCCGCCGCGAGGAATCGTCACTCGCAGTCGGCCGTCTGTGTCTACACGCAAGACATATCGTCGCGCGCGACGGTGTCTGACGAAGTAGGTTGGTGCGAAAGGTGCGAGAGGTGCGGGTGCAATCGGTCGTGTGGTATCCGAGCCAAAGGGCAAAGCCAACTGCATCGATGGGAGAATAACCCAACTGGTGACCGAAATACTTCACGTCGATTCGACAGATCCGGACATGGCGTTGATCCGTCGAGCGGCGGAGTGCCTGCGCGCGGGCGGACTCGTCGCGTTTCCCACTGAGACGGTCTATGGCCTGGGCGCGCATGCGCTCGATCGACTCGCCGTGCAGCGTGTGTTTGCAGCCAAGGAGAGACCGTCGAACGATCCGTTGATCGTCCATGTAGCGGCCATCGATGACATCGACCCGCTCGTTGTCGACATCCCGCGACTGGCGAGAGAGCTCGCGGCTCGATTCTGGCCCGGCCCACTGACGATGGTGCTGCGGCGGTCGGAACGGGTGCCGGATGAAGTGACTGCTGGACTCGGCACGGTCGCCATTCGCGTCCCGTCACATCCCATCGCGCAAGCGTTGCTTCGCTGCGCACAGCTCCCGATCGCGGCACCGAGTGCAAATCGGTTTTCGAGGCCGAGTCCGACGCGCGCGGCTCACGTGGTTGCCGATCTGGGGGATCGCATCGACATGATTCTCGATGGCGGTCCAACGCGCGTCGGCCTGGAGTCAACCGTGATCGACCTGACAAGCCACCCGCCGGCCGTATTGAGACCCGGAGCCGTCGATTCCGGCGCGTTGCGCGCAGTGATCCCGGACGTGCGCTTTGGGCCGGATCGAGCAGAAGGCGGCACCGCGGGTTTGCCGGCGCCCGGAATGCTCCCGAAACACTATGCGCCCGTGACGCCGCTCACGTTGTTCGAGGGCGACCGTACGACCGCCATACGCGAGATGGTGCGAGCCGCGCAGCACCACCTCGATCGCAGGCAGTCGGTCGGTATCCTCGCGTTTGCCGGCGATCTCGAACAATTGCGAGGGTTGCGAGTGCACTTCCTCGACCTCGGGAGTGAAAGCGACCCGGCCGCCGTTGCGTCACGACTGTACGCCGTACTGCGCGAAGGCGACGAGCTCGGCGTCGACACGCTCCTGGCTCGCAACATCACAACCGATCATCCGCTCAGCACAGCGATTCAGGATCGGCTTCGCCGCGCCTCTACACACCGGACTCAGTCTGATCGGTCCTGATTCCCCGATTTCTTTCTCGCTTTCCCCCTTCCCGCTTCCCCCCGTACCCCTTCCGCGTTGCAGGCACATTGCTTGCGAACCTCAAGGCATGGCTACGAAAAGCACAACTGCGCTCGAAACCCCGCTTCGCGAGCAGCTGGACCGTTTGGCTGCCATCGAGCCTTCCGACCGCTCGATCATCAGCCTCTATCTCGACATGCGAACGAATGAAAACGGTCAACGCACGCATGTGGATACGTTCCTTCGCAACAGTTTCGACGAGCAGGCGCGCTCGCTGACCGGGAATGCTCGGGCAAGTTTCGAGCGCTCGGTCGAGCGCATTTCGCAGTACATCGGGAATCAGGCTCCAAAGTCTGCAAAGGGGCTTGCCATATTCGCATCAACCGCCGAAGACTTGTTCGAGGCGATTCCGTTCGACGTCCCCATCGAACGGTCATCGATGCATCTTGACGCCGTCCCTCATCTCTACCCGCTGGCGCAGATCAACGATCAATACCCGCGGTACGCCGCGCTCCTGTTGGACACCAACAGCGCCGACCTGTACGTGTTCGCGCTCGGCGCAACAAGACGTCGCGAGAGCGTTCAGGGCGAGAAGACCCGTCGAACCAGCATGGGCGGCTGGTCACAGGCGCGGTATCAACGTCGGGCAAACAATTTTCACAAGCAGCACATCAAAGAGGTGGTCGATCTGCTCGGCAAGGTAGTCGCCGACGAGCGGCTGAATCACATCGTGATTGCCTGCGACCAGGTGGCCAGGCCGTTCTTGATGGAGCAGCTCCCCAAGCACCTCGCGGAAAAAGTGATCGACATGATGAATGTCGATGTGAAATCGCCTCCCGAACATGAGTTCCTTGCGGAGACGATGGCCGCGCTGCGTCAAGCAGACGCGAAAACCGACGCGGAACAAGTCCGGCGGATGCTCGATGCGTGGCGTGCGGGTGGTCTCGCCGTGGCAGGCATCGAAGCGACGCTGCGCGCGCTCGAGATGAGACAGGTGGAAGAACTGCTCATCACCGCCAAGCCGGACCGCGTTGCTGGACCCGTGGACGAGCTCGTCGCAAAGGCGCAGCAGAACAGCGCGCGCATCAGGTTCATCGAAGATGACGAACTGCTCGGCGACGTCGGCGGCGTCGGCGCATTGCTGCGATTCAAATCTGGGCGGGTCTAAAGACCCGCCTCTACGTCTCCGCGGAGTGGACGTAGAGGCGGACCTTCGGGTCCGCCTTGGGGGCTCCAATGAGCAAACCGAACAAGGTGAACAAGGACCACTACACACAGCGGGGGCGGCTGACACCCGATGAACTGGCGCGCGAGCGCGCGCGGCAGATTCATCTCGAGTCTGCGCAGCGCCGCTACAATCGGCGGACGACGCCGGCTACTCAACGCCCCGCCGAACCGGCATCCACTCCGGAGCGAAACGAGCCCGAAGAACGAGAGTGACTACCTCGCCGTAGCTGCGAACGCCCGCTTCGACGCGATTGGCTTTCAGGTATTTGTCGTAGACCTGCCAGCTGGCTCGTTGCAGGGCCGGAATTTGGCCGCGACGCAACCGATTGATGACCGCGTTGATATCGCGACGCGGCCCGTCGGCAAGTGCCATGTTCAATCGTCCACGCTCCTGCGCGTTGACCTCTCCTGCAATCTGCCAATACAGAAAGAACCAGCCGCTGTACTGGTGCGATGGTGACCCCCGCACACAGGTCAACCATCCGACAAAATTTGCTTCCGCTTCGTCGGCGTACCCCGCCAGGTGCGACCACTCGTGGGCGGCGACGAACGGCCGCTCGAACGCCAGCAGATCCGGGTTTGCGATCACTTCGAGACCGAACGGATTCACCATCCCGTCCACACCGGCCCAGCGAAAGTACGGTCCGAGTATGCTGCGCTTCAATCGTCCGGGTTCGGCCTGTGGACCGGAGGCCAGGGCGCGCTGGATGTCGGCGAATGCGTTGCGCAGCACCCGATCCCGCCATTCAGATCCAACGACGGGTTGCTCGTGCGCCGTCGAGTACAGCCGGTTCATCTCGGAGACGGCATTGAGGCCAAGTTCGACCACCTGCTCCGATTTCGGCGCCGCTCGATCGAGCACCAGACGGTCTTCCATGCCCACCCGTCGATAGTTGAACCCCCAGAGCGCCAGAAACGCGATGTACAGCGCCGCGGTCGTCGCGAGCAGGTGAAAAACCGTTCGACCGAAAGGGCGTACGCCCGTCATACGCCAGGACTCACGCCCCGCTGCGACAAGCCGGAATACGACAGTCGGGACGACGATCAGCAGCAGCAAATCCAAGATCGCGAATGGGACGAGATTGGAAAACGGGGTGAGCGTTCGTTGGATTCGCGGATAGACCGTGGTCGAATACCAGAACTCAATCCATGACGCGGAAATGGGGACAACCGCAAGCACGAGCGCGACGACGATTGTTAACAGCTCAACCGTTACCTGTCGGATCCAAATTCGCTGTGCGCCGCGGCCGATCACTCGCGCGATTGTAGCCGCGGGGAGTTCACATCACGAGGCAACACTCTTGCTCAAAGGGGAAGGCCGAGGGCGTTTCCGCTCGAAACTGCCAAGAAGCGATACGGTTGGGCGTCTGCCCGTGACACTGGGGTTTACATGGACGGTTCACATCTTCCGGACGATCTCGCCACGACCGACCTCGCCGCACGCCTTCGGCGAGGAGAGCTGCCGAAGGTCAAGGCTCCCGATCCACTTGCGCCCGGCGACGAATGTCACTTCGTCACACCGGTTCGTTTTGGCCGCCGTCGGGCCGACCAGTACGGCCACCTGGTCCTCACCAGCGGCTGGCTCAAATTCCGCGGCACCATCGACGTCAGCGTGGCGTGGGGCGAAGTCGCCGACGTCCAACGCGCGCGGTGCGAGCTTGTTGTGTCACTTCGGGACAGCCGTCGGCTGCTCCGGTTTTCGTGCCATTCCGAGGCCGAAGCCATACGCGGCGCCCTGATTGCACAGCATCTGACGCAGAGTGCTCAGCCGGCTACTGCTGACTCGGAGACTTCTCTTCACCACGCGGCGCTGTAGCGTCCGCCGAGGACGCTCGGGACAGGTCCGTCAACGGAGGCATGTCCCTGGACTCGCCGCGTTGATCTTTGCTGGAGCGCTGCTCCTGCCGCATCCAGCATTCTCGTACTCCGTTCTCGCCCACGAAACGCTCGTCGATTCCGCGTGGGACACGGTCATCGTCCCGATGCTGAAAGCACGCTTTGGCAACGTCGACGTCAATGCGTTCAACGAGGCACGCGCATACGCCTACGGGGGCGCCGTGATGCCCGACATGGGGTATTACCCATTCGGCAGCCACTTCTTTACGAACCTGCTGCACTACGCCCGGTCCGGTGATTTCGTGGAACAGCTGCTTCGCGATGCGCACGATGTGAACGAGTACGCGTTCGCGCTCGGAGCGCTGGCCCACTACGTGGCGGATTCAACCGGGCATCCGCTCGGCGTCAATCGCGCCGTGCCGATCGAATATCCGAAGCTGCGCGCTCGCTACGGCGATGAAGTGACCTACATCGAGGATCCGAAGCGCCACATCATGGTGGAGTTCGCCTTCGACGTGGTGCAGGTCGCGAGCGGCGCCTTTCTGCCGCAGGCCTACCACAACTTCATCGGCTTCGAGGTCGCCACCGACCTCGTCGAGCGTGCGTTCCGCGATACCTATGGCATCGAGATGAAGGACGTCTTTGCCAGCGAGGATCTCGCTATCGGTACCTTCCGGTATGCGGTCAGCACGACCATCCCGCAGATGACGCAGGTGGCGTGGCAGAAGAAGCGCGACGAGATAGAGAAGCTGATCCCGACAGTTCAGCGGAATGCCTTCGTCTACACCTACACGCGGGCGCAGTACGAACGCGAATTCGGGACGACCTACCAGCGGCCCGGACTGTTCGCACGATTCTTCGTATGGGTCGTTCGCGTGCTGCCGAAAGTGGGACCCTTCAAGCCGCTGGCGTTCAAGACGCCGTCGCCGGAGGCCGAACGTCTGTTTACCGAGAGTTTCAAAACGGCGCGTGAACGGTATCGCGCCTTGCTGCAGAACGTGCGTGGAGACCGCATCGATCTGCGCAACACCGATTTCGACACCGGTGAGCCGACGAGGCGCGGCGAGTACAAGCTTGCCGACGAGACCTACGCGGAACTGGTCGATCGCCTGAAGAAGAAGACCGACGTACCATCGGGCATACGTGCGGACGTCGCGCGTTTCTACGGCTCGGCGACGCCGACACAGTAAGGCTTACCGCGAATCAGAACGCATTCCCAATGTACGGGAGCATCCGGCCGAAGTAGATCACGCCGACCCACAGCACGATTTGCGACGCCGCGAGCACCTTCACCAACGCCGGCGCCGTAACGCCCGGGCCCATCTCCCACACCTCTTCGTGCCACGTCAGGTACAACACGTCCGCACCCGCCAGCAGGATGCAGAGCATCTTCAGATGGAAGGCCGGATTCTCGATGTACTGAAACGCTTGCCCGATGAAGAACAACATGCCCGTAACGGAATTGGCGACAAAGCCCCAGACGCCCCATGGCAACAGCCGATGGAACCCCTCGAGCGGCGCCGCCCGCATCCACCCGAGCAACCGCAGGTTCGCAACGAGGACGACGCCGAAGAGCAGGCACAAGCCCATGAAATGGATCGTTTCCAGCGTCTTCCACGCCCACGGATGGCCGTATTGATACCTCGTGATGAATTCGCTCGAGAGCCACCGCGGAGCAAAGATTCCTTCCGCCGAAACCGCGGCCTCCGGGTTGCTCGAGATCTCCGGGTGATGGATTTCGCTGCCCACATTGACCGCGCCCGCCATCAGTCCGATCGTGACGACCGACAAGAGCACGGCAGCGGCGGTGATTCGTGGTCCCACTGGCACACGTCGTCTGGAGGACCACAGCCCGTACCACGAGACGACGCCAGCGGCCTCCATGAAGATCAGCGCGAAGAGCGCCGAGCGCTGATGAAATCCGATGACGTCCTGCGAGACCGTCGGAACGCCGCGCAATGATTTCTGGGCGGAATAACCGGACATATAGGTTGGCAGCGATATCAAGGCAATCGCGAAGAACACGGCCATCGCGCCGCGTTTCAGATCCTCGCTCCTGTTCATCAGCCCGAGAAGAAACAGGCCGACGCCGATGATCATGCCGACCGTCGGAAAGTGGTTGAGGAGAAGATGGATGTGAACGAGATCCGCCGGGGTCAGCATCAAGCTACCGCACCGCGCGCTTCGACCGCATACGCGATGAGCCGGCCGGAGGTAATCACCGCGAGCCAGAGCACGAGGCAGACGACGGCGGTCTTTTGAATCGCAGGCGGAATTGTCCGTTCACTCTCCGTGCTGTCGACAAATCGTCGCAGACGGGACATCGCCAGCAGCGCGAGCGCCAGGCAGAGAAGTTTTGCGTAGAGCTCCCAGACACGCGCGATGCCGGTCGCATCCGTCATGAAGAGAAGCGTCCCCGACAGGAGATTGAGGTAAAACCCGAACCAGAACAGACGAAAGAGCACGCGAAGCGATGAGAGCGGGATCTGTCGCCCCACGCCGAGCAGCCGGAGACAAACGATGAAGCCGATGCCGGCGGTCAGTCCCATACCGACGGCATGGACGAACAGCCACCAGGCATAGCCCCACCATAACGAATCGGACTCGGCGATTGCGGCCGAAATTGGCAAGTCTTGAATCCACTGGAGGACCGCCATCAGCGCTGCATCCTACCATTCATAGAATCCCCTGCCTGCCTTCTTCCCCAGCTCACCGCGTTGCACCTTGTCGCGAAGAATTCGCGGCGGGTCGAATGTCGGATCCTGGAGCTCACGATGCAGGTACTCCGCGATGTTCAACCGCACATCGAGGCCGACAAGATCGGTGAGCCGCAGCGGCCCCATCGGATGACCGTAGCCAAGCTCCATCGCCGAATCGATATCCGCGGCTGACGCCACGCCCTGCTCCACCATCCTCATCGCTTCGAGCCCGAGCACGACGCCGAGGCGCGACGAGGCAAAGCCCGGTGTGTCGCGGACCAGAATCGTTGTCTTCCCCATCCGATCGGCCACCTCGCGCGCAACTGCAATAACAGCAGGATCGCTCTGGGGATGGGCGATCACCTCCACGAGCTTCATGATGTGAACTGGATTGAAGAAGTGCATTCCAACAACTCGTGCGGGCCGACGGGTCGCACTGGCGATCTGTGTGACTGAAAGCGATGAGGTGTTGGTTGCCAGGATCGCAGCGTCACCAACGACGGCGTCGAGCTGCCGAAAGAGCTGTTCTTTGGCGGCGAGGTCTTCGGCCACCGCTTCGATCACCAGGTCTGCATCGCGTGCGGACGCCGTCGGATCCGCAGCGGTCGCGATACGGGCAATTGCCGCATCGGCGTCGTCCTGCGTCATCTTGCTTCGGCTGACCGCACCCGCGAGGTTCGAGGCGATCCGGCTCATGGCGTCCGTCAGCGCATCGGAATTCGTATCGGTCAGCCGTGTCTGATATCCGGCCATCGCGGCCACCTGCGCGATCCCGTGCCCCATCGTGCCCGCGCCGATGACGGCCACGCGCCGTATTGGTCTAGAACCCTGTGGCAATCGACCCTCCGCCGTCCACGACGATCGTCTGACCGGTGATGTAGTTCGACGCGTCCGATGCGAGAAAGACCGCCACTCCCTTCAACTCTCCCGACTGTCCTACGCGTCCGAGCGGCGTCGTCTTCTTGATCCCCTCTTCGACGAGTTTGATCGAAGCATCCGACAGGCGTGACGGGAAGAAACCTGGAGCGATAGCGTTGACGCGGATGCCATGACGTCCCCAGGATGCGGCTAGCTCGCGCGTCAGCCCCATCAGTCCAGCTTTGCTGGCGGCGTAGCCCGCGTAAAAGGGGCCGTTGACATTCCCCTGTAAACCGGCAATCGATGCAATGTTGATGATGCGGCCGTACTGCCGCTTCAGCATCTCGCGGCCGGCTGCCTGCGAAAAGATGAACGCGCCGGTCAGATTGATGTCGATGACCTTCTGCCATTGGGCGAGCGTCATCTTCTCCGGCCGCTCGCCCCACGATACGCCCGCGTTGTTGACGAGGATGTCGATCTGCCCGAACCGTTCAACCGTGGCGGCGATGACCGCCTGGACTTGTTCGATGTTCGACACGTCGCAACGCATGGCGTGAGCGGTGAAGCCGCGCCCCCGCAGCGCCTCGACGCCGGGGACGAGCCATTCGTCGCGCCGCGCGCACAGCATCAGCGACGCGCCCGCTTCGGCAAGGCCTTCCGCGAACTCGGCGCCGAGACCACGCGATCCGCCGGTCACAATCGCCACGCGACCGCGAAGGTCAAAGAGTTTTTCCGTCATCGCTGCATCCGCACCCTTACAATACCGCTCTTATGCGCGCGGTCGTGTTGCATGCGGTTGGCGATGTCGAGCATCTTCGACTCGAGGAGCGTCCGGATCTGTACCCCGGCGAAGGCGAAGCGGTCGTGCGGCTGCGGGCGGCAGCGTTGAACCACCGCGACGTCTGGATTCGAAAGGGACAGTACGCAGGCATCAAGGTCCCGATCATTCTCGGCTCCGACGGTGCCGGCGAGGTAGTCGAAGTCGGCGAGGGTGTCGATTCCGCATGGCTCAGACGCGAGGTCGTTATCGACCCGTCATTCAACTGGGGCCCAGACGAGCTGGCACAGGACAGTTCATTTCACATTCTGGGACTGCCGGCTGACGGTACCTACGCGGAGATGGTGCGTGTGCCAGCCGCCAACCTGCATCCCAAACCTCGTCACCTGTCCTGGGAGGAAGCGGCCGCGGTGCCTCTCGCATCGGTGACGGCGTACCGCGCGCTGGTGACGCGCGCGCGTCTGCAGGCGGGCGAAACAGTCGTCATCACCGGGATTGGCGGCGGCGTCGCCACCACCGCCCTTGTCATCGCCAAACAGCTCGGCGCAACGGTTTGGGTGACCTCCGGTCACGACTCGAAGCTGAAGGCGGCACGAGCTCATGGCGCCGAGGGCGGCGTGAATCATCGCAAAGATGACTGGGCAAAAGCGCTGCTCGCCGAAATCGGAGCACGTCCCGACGTCGTCATCGACAGCGCGGGCGGCGACACCTTCAACAAGGCGCTCGACATCGTGAAGCCGGGTGGACGGCTGGTCAGCTATGGCTCCACGCTCGGTCCGGCGGAGCGCGTGGAGATCCGCCGCATTTTCTGGAAACAATTGAACGTGCTTGGAAGCACAATGGGGCCGCCGTCGGATTTCGCGGCCATGCTCGAGATGTACCAACGTACCGGCCTGCGCCCAATCATCGACAAGGTATTTCCGCTCGAGCAGGCCTCTGACGCGCAGATCCGCATGGAGGCCGGCGATCAGTTCGGAAAGATCGTCCTCAGGATCTAGCGGAACACGGCCGCTTCACGGTGTTCAACAGCCGGAACAGTCTCAGCAAGAGCTATAACGCACGGTAGGCCGGGTCCGAAAGGACCCAGCCTACTGGGCGGAGATAGCGGCTTTCCCGCCGCGCAGAACGTACTTCTGAATCTTGCCGGTCGCGGTCTTCGGCAGTTCCTTCACGAACGTGACGCCGTGCGGCGCCTTGAAGTGCGCCAGGCGCTCCCGCACGAAGTCAATCAGCTCGCGTTCGTTCGCCGATGCCCCGGGCTTCAGGACGACGAACGCATGGGGCGCTTCGCCCCATTTCTCGTGCTTGACACCGACGACGCCGACTTCCTGGATGGCGGGGTGACGCATCAGCGTCCCTTCGACTTCCACTGACGAAATGTTTTCGCCGCCGCTGATGATCACATCTTTGAACCGGTCGCGGATCTCCGCATAGCCGTCCGGGTGGACGACCGCGGCATCACCGGAATGAAACCAGCCGCCGCGCATCGCTTCCGCCGTCGCCTTCGGATCGTTGTAATACCCCTCCATGACGACATTGCCGCGGACGCAAATTTCGCCGAGCGTGTTGCCATCGTGCGGCACCTCGTGTCCCGCATCGTCGAGGACCCGCAGATCACCAGACGTGACGAGCTCGACCCCCTGTCTCGCCTTGATGATGCAACGCTGGTCGAGCGACAGGGACGCGTGCTCGGGCCTCGGTTCGCAGACCGTAATGAACGGGGCCGTTTCGGTAAGCCCGTACGCCTGGGTGACGTTCCACTCCAGCTCGCCTTCCATGCGCTGAATCGTCGCCGCGGCTGGCGGCGCGCCGGCGGTGATGACGCGAATCCCCTTGGGCGCGCTCCTCCGCACGTCATCTGGGGCATTGGCGAGCGAAATCAACACGGTGGGCGCCGCGCACAGCGCGGTGATGTCTTCTTCACCGATCAATCGAAACGCCTGGAGTGGATCGACTCTTCGCAGACACACGTGGACGGCACCGACCGCGGTCACAATCCAGACGTACGTCCAGCCGTTGGCGTGGAACATCGGCAGCGTCCAGAGGTAGCGATCCGCAGGCGTCATCGGCAGATGGATCAACGTGCCGACGACGTTCATGTAGGCATTGCGGTGGGTGATCATCACGCCCTTTGGACGCGACGTCGTTCCGCTCGTGTAATTGATCGTGAGCAGATCGTGCTCGCTGATGGTGACTGGCTTGAAACGCGGGGCGGCGGCCTCGACCAGACGTTCGTATTCAAGCCACTTCGGCCGCGCGCCTTCGAGCGCAACGAAGTGCTCCACGTGCTCCAACTGCGGACGGATGCTGTCGACCGCATCCAGATAATCCTCGTGCGCGCAGACCACGCGAGCGCCGCTGTGATTGACGATATAGGAGAAGTCGTCGGCGGTCAGGCGATAGTTGACCGGAACCAGCACGGCACCAATCTGCGGAACCGCATAAAACGACTCGAGCTGGGCATGTGTGTTCGGCGCGATGTAGACGACGCGGTCGCCCTGCTTGACACCGAGCGCCTGCAAGCCGGACGACCAGCGATCGCATCGTCCCAGGAACTGTTCGTACGTGAAGCGCTCGCCGCCGTCAACGACGGCTTCCCGCGTTGCGTACAGGCGACGCGCACGCCGGGCGAACTCCAGTGGTGTGAGAGGGATCTCCAGGCTGCTACCCCCGCTCCTTCGTGACGATGTGCTCGAGATCCTGATCGTCGCACGGCGGGTCTTCCCAGAACGCCGCGTTCGCATCGGTGTTGAGACGGATCATGCGCGGAGTCCACACCCACGGCTTCTGCAGCACCTTCGAATCCTCGACGATCACGTCGTATTCGATCGTGTTGCCGACCCGTGTGAGCTTTTCAATCACATGCAGCTCGTCGCTGTGGAAATACCCCGGCCACCCGAGCCAGGTTTGATCGTTGAAGTTCGCGGTGTCGACGACAAGCGTATCGCCGTCCCACTTGGCCACCGAGTCACCCTTGTAGGTCGCGTCGCGTTCCGCGTTGTGCGGCTTGTTGATCGGTATCCAGCGAAACGTGTTCCCAGCGTCGTACAGAAACACCACCTCCGACGGGTTCATCACGATCTTGTTCGGGAATCCCATGCGAGGAACGCCGGGCGGGCCGCAGCGGAACGTCGGATCCTCATGGTTGCCGTTGATATCGAGCGCCTGGACCTTTTCCCAGAATTCCGGTTTGTAGATCGGTTTGTTGGGGTCAGCGCGCTGAGCGACGCCGCTGTCGCGCTCGAAGTTTTCTGCAAGCTGTCCTGACGTCTTGCCGAGCGCTGAACCCTGGCTGCGAGCATTGAGTTGCAGGTAGACGTTCCCCTTCTCATCCGTCAGATCCGCCAGCGTTCGGCCGCCAGCGAATCCGCCGCCCCCTCCGCCCCACCAGCCGTTCAAATCCGGGTGACCATCGGCCAGGCGCGGGGTCGGAGCGTTGTCGGGCGCCTGCGGACCACCGCCACCACGCTGTGCCGCCGATGACGCCATAAACGCTGCGACGACAGCAGTTGCGATGATGAGGTGGCCGATGAAACGGGCGATCATGCTCCCCTCCGGGCGGACATTCTACGCCGTCCATTGGTATTCTGTTGCGCCCACCTCAGCCACGGATGGTTCGTGGAGACGAACCACCAACCATACAGGGGAGCGTCCATGCGAACTGTGTTGACGGCCGCAATAGCCCTGAGTGCGATGGCTGCGATAGCCGCGCAGAGCGCTCCAGGACCGGCTGCGCGAACCGCTGCGACACCTGCTCTGCCCGATCGCGCGACGTTGTTGCGTGAAGTTGGGATCGCGCACGGCATGCTCCGGGGCCTTCAGTACAACGACGCGACAACCACCGCGCAGTACCAAGCCACCGGCACGCAGTACATCGTCGGTCAGGCGTTCAAGCCGGGCGCGCCCTGGCCTGCCGCGACACTGACGAAATACAACGTCTGGGTCAATTACGCGGTCCCTGGGATCCGCATCGAGCTGGAGCGCGCGAATCCCCCCGGCATGGTTCAGGGCGGGGGCGGACTGCCGTTCGCTGCTCCCCAACGTCAGATCGTCGTCGTCGGCGGCAGCCGTGCGTGGAACGAAACGATGATGCCGGGCGGACCGGCAACGCCGGCCATAGGTCAGGAAAGAGATCGAGCGGTGCAGATCTGGATGCTGCCTCAGGGAGCCGTCAAGGCCGCACGCATGGCCGGCGACAGACTCGCCGTAGGCATGGAAGGCGGAAAACTGACGCTGACGTTCCCACTGCCGGCTCCTTCATCGAACTACATGGAGAAGGTCCGTCTGGACAGCCGGAAGCTCGTCGAGCACGTCGAAGTGATGGTCGACAATCCGGTCCTCGGCGATACCAAACTGGAAGCCGATTACGACGGCTACAAGGACCCGGATCTCAGCGACATTCCATTTCCCTTTCACATCGTCCAGAAGCTCGCGGGATTTCCGATTCTCGACGTCACTGTGACCAGCGCGCGCATGTACAACCCGTACGTCGTGGTTCCGGTTCCCGACAATGTGGAGCAGGCCTACTCCGCGGCGGCAGTCGATCCTCAGTCGAAGGTCGATATCCAGAACGCCGGCCGCGGCGTGTATTTCGTTACCGGCGCAAGTCACAACAGCGTCGCGGTGGAGTTCAAGAATTATCTCGTGGTCATCGAAAGCCCGGTCGGCGACAACCGAGCAGTTCCGATGTTCGAGGCGATCAGGAAACGGTTTCCGAACAAGAGAATCAGATACGTGATCAACACGCATCATCATTTCGATCACGCCGGGGGCCTCCGCGCTGTGGTGGCGGCAGGCGCCACAATCCTCACCTATCGCGACAACAAGCCGTATTACGACCGGGTGCTGTCAAACCGACACACGATCGATCCCGATCGACTGGAGAAGACCGGCCCGTCGAAGAAACCGTCGGTGGAAGCCATTCTCGACAAGCGGATCTTGACCGACGGGACGCAGACGCTGGAGCTTCACAAGATCCAGGGCAGCAATCATGCGGACACGATGCTCATCGCGTACTTGCCCAAAGACAAACTGCTCGTCGAAGCCGATATGTGGAATCCGCCCGCCCAGCCAAATGCACCCTCACTGACGGGCATTGCAGCGACCGAGCCGTTGAACCTGTGGAGCAATATCCAGCGGCTCAAGCTGGACGTGGCGCAGATTGCTCCTTTGCACGGCAGACTCGCCCCATTTGCGGATTTTCAGCGCGCGATCGGGTCGAGCGCCACGACCAATTAGACCCATCGGCGAGCCGTCAAGGCTCAGGTCAGCGAATTTGCACCTGACGTGAACCGGAGGACCATAAATGGCCTGGGTTCAGTTGCTACTCCTGGTGCTCGTCGCTATCGCTCTGCCGGGATGTGAAGTTGTCGGCGGCATCTTCAAAGCGGGCGCATGGGTTGGAGCGCTCGCGGTCATTCTCGTCATCGCGATCGTCGGCATTCTCGCGGCGAAGATTCGCGGCTAGCCAGAAGCCAAATCCACCGCTGACAAACCCCGCGAACGCCTTCACGTCCGATTTTGCCGGTCACCGTCCGTCTTTCGGCCGGCAACGTCTAACGGGCGATGGAGGACTGCATGAGAATACGGCGCCTGATTTGGGTATTCGTTGTCGTCCTGATGGCGCTTGCGGGGGCATGGACGTACGCGCAGTCGCTGCAGGTGACCCCGGTGACGCCGACGGTCGTTTCAGGACCTGATTTGGGGTTCCGGGTCGTAGGTAACCGCGGCGGAACCCCCGTCGGCACGCTGGTGATAAAGATGAACGGCCAATGGGTGGAAGTTGAAATTGGCGGAGATGGACGGCCGAAGCGAATCACCAGTCGATAGGCGATTCTCTTCGGCGCCCCGGATCACATGATTAGTTTCGCGGGTTTCGCCTGGCGTTTCGGCCGACCGTTTCCCAACGCTTCCGGCCAGTCCGATGCTCTGCGTCCGCCACGCCACCCGGTACGTCGAGGCTTCTTCTGACGGCGGTCGTACATGACTTCCGTTTTGCCCCAGACGGCTTTCATCAGACGTTCTTCCGGTGAGGACATGCCGTGGATATCGGCTGCAGCGATGCAGAGATTAGAGGCCGCCCGCGAGACGACACGCCGTGAATGATTCCCTCGCATTCACCATCTTCGTTGTGATCTTCTGTGGGGGCCTCGCTGCGGTGACCATCGCGATAGCCTGGATTGCGGCCATGCTCGTTCGACGCCATCGCAAGAAGCTGTAATGCACGCGGGGGATACCCTGATCCAATGAGTGCCCTTCTCAGCGAATCGAGAAATTTTCGTGAGGTTGATGAGCGTCTGCTGACCGCCGGCCAGCCGAACGAGGCACAGCTCGCCGACGCGGCACGACGGGGCGTGCAGGTCGTAATCAACCTCGCGCTTCATGACGATCCGCGCTACTCGCTGGCCGACGAAGCCGGCTGCGTGCGTGGGCTGGGCATGGACTACGTGCATATCCCCGTGCCGTTCAACGCGCCGACGGAGGAGAACCTCCGCACGTTCATCTCCGCGATGGATGCGCACAAGGGCAAGACCATCCTGGTGCACTGCGCGGCGAACTACCGCGTTACCGCGTTTGTCGGCTTATATCGCGTTCTTTGCGAAGGCTGGGCCGCGGACAAGGCCTTCGAGGCGATGCGAACGGTGTGGGAACCGAATCCGGTGTGGACGCAATTCATCGCGAACATGCTGCAGCGGACGCCAGGGTGAACACGTCCGACAATGCACCATCCGTCAAACGTGAACCGGGCAAGGTCGGGCTCTGCGAACGCTGCATCCACGCGCGACGAATCCCTTCCTCGCGCGGATCGATCTTCTACCTGTGCGGATTGTCGGAAGTCGATAGCAGTTTTCCGAGGTATCCGCGATTGCCCGTCCTCCAATGTCCCGGCTTTCACGCGGCCGAGACCTCTATCGGCGAGTAAAATCGCGTCGTATGGCAAAGCCATCTGACTCGGGGTCTGATCAGCTTGCAGCGTCGCAAGAGAAGCTCAAATCAGCTCACGCCAAACTCGTCAAGGAGTTCGAGAAGCTGCATCGCGCGAAGTTCAGCGCGGCGAGTCACCGCGACTACCTCGAGAAGCTGAAGGCGCATCTTCTCGCGCTCGAAGCACACACGGCTGCCATTCATGCCCAACATGACGCGCTGCACCGGCGGCGGCAGGTCCTGCATGAACAACACGAGGCAGAAGGCCCGCATCCGGGTTCAAAATCCGGCAAACCACCCGACACCGAATCTCGCTGAAACTCGGCGCTGCCGGCGAGCGGCGCCGCTTACCTTTTCGGACGAGGGGGCCGCGCAGTACGCTGCTTGTCGATGCGGCGCGTTGTTGTTCGATCAACTTGCGTTCGCGCTCGACAATTTTCGCGACGCTCTCAAAGTCGCGCTCTTTGAGCGCAAGTTAGCTCGGCCGATTTTCCGCGCCCGCGGCCCCGAAATCGCATCTGAGCTATCGATTCCTCACCGTCTTCCGCTTCCTCGACGCAGCCTTCCGCTTCACGCGTTCCGGCAGCTTCTTCTTTCCCGTCTCCCGGTTCCATTCCTCAAAGGTCTGAGGAGAAATTTTTCCAGCGACCAGCAGTTCCGCGAACTTCCGACGCTGTGCCTGACTCTTGAAGGGCATCTGTGCCTCATATCGCCAACGAACCTACGCCTCTACAGTTCTCCCGCTGCACCTCCACCAAACGGTGGGCATGTCTTGTGCTCACAATCGGCTCTCTACCCCCGGAGTGTGCCATGTCTGAGATTCTCGCAGACCTCGACACCACCATCGTCTCGCTAAAGGGCGACGAGTATTACGTGCAGGTTATTGGCGAACACCTCGCCACCGGCGTGTGGGAAGCGTGGCTTGAGTTTGTCCCCCTTGACGATGCCCTTGAGGTTCTGCGAACAACGACGGAAACAACCCAAACCACCCGCGAAGATGTCGTCCGTTGGTCAGAAACGTTGACCCAGGTGTATCTCCAGGGAGCGTTTGCGCGAGCGGTTGACATCAGCGACGGCGGGAGTGTCGTCCGAAATTATGCGACGGTAATTGCCGACGTTGGGGTGCCCTTCGATCCGTTCGAGGTGCTGCCGCTGGGCAAAGCTGCCCTTCGCGCTCGACTGCGCGTGCTCACCCGGCCCGAGCTGCTGGCGATCATTCAGAGCTTCGACCTCAACCCTGCGGGAAAGAGCCTCACGCGGTTGAGCGATTCACAACTCGTGACGTTCATCGTCACGGCTGTGGACGTGCAAGCACTGCAAGGTCGTCATTGATCACAGATCGGCAGCGGCGCTGTGAAGTGGCGGGTGTGGTCACGGCGGGACACGCCTATTCACTAATCCAGGACAGCGGCGATACGTCATTACCCGCAAATCCGTGACCTTCTGTGCAGCCCGCAGCCGGTATTGGATTTGATTTGACCACCCGCGTTCCTGCGGGTGTCCTGTGTTCTCCTCAGTTTGGGTGTGGGTTGCAGTGGTCGTAGGAGTTGGTGTGGCGGAGTGGATTGCCCGCCGCATGTGGCGACCGACCAACCGACGGATCAGGGTCGATGCGGTGAGTGAGGGCTGGCTCGCTCATCAGCGCGGGCAAGACGACCCAACGAATTGATCCTGCGCCTCCTATGCCAGCTTGATCATCTCTGCGCTCGAACGAGCATCCGGCGACGCTCGTGTGGCGTATCCAACAGGTGCCACACGGTTTTGATCACCTGTTCAGGAAAACAAGGCTTCAACAGCAATTCATTACATCCAGCCGTTCGCGCGTCATTGCGAATCCTCTCCACGCCACACGCCGTGACGACAAGGATCGGCAGCGAGGCATTGCGTGCGCGGGCGCGACGGATCAACTCGACGCCATCGAACGAGCCGGGAACGAGGAGGCCGGTGATGAGTAATTGGCAGTTTGCCAATTCTGGCAATGCAGCATCGGTCGTTTCCGCTTCCTTCACGCGGAACCCATGCGCCCGCAGGTATTCCGCATACATGCGGCGATCATCGGTGCCCGCGTGCGCGAGAACTATCGTGGTCATTGATGGTTGGAGAGGGAGAGCGCGAAAGATACCTACGCGATCATCGGGGGTCAACACAAAGCGACATGCCGCTTTGCGACACGGACGCACGAGAGCATCTTCGCGCTCACGACAATCAGGTGGTGCGTGCCCGCACAGAGCGGGCCACGGCGATGGACGTTCACGCCTCTGTCGTCGGCAACTAAACCAGCCGCAACTCGGCCCCGAGGGAAAAAACGTCAGCGCCCAAGCAGCTCTGAAATCCCCTCAAGGTGAACGAGTTGTTCCAATTCTTGGATCTGCGCCCAAACCTCGCGCTTGAACTGTCTGTGGTATTCGTCAATGGGATGCGCTGAGTGCGACGTCCTCCCCAATTTGAGTAGCGTTGGGGTTTAGAGTCCGGTTTACCGGAAAGGACCGGACGATGAAGAAACGATTCACGGAGGCCCAAATCGTCGTCTTCCTGCGTGAAGCGGATGCCGGTGTGGCCGTGAAGGACCTGTGCCGGAAGCACGGATTCTCGGAGGCGAGCTACTACCTCTGGCGGAGCAAGTTCGGCGGAATGAATGTTTCCGACGCGAAGCGCTTCAAAGAGCTCGAGACCGAAAACGCCCGCCTGAAAAAGCTCCTCGCGGAGTCCCTCCTGGAAGACGAGGTGACCCGTGAGGTATTGCGAAAAAAGTGGTGACCGCACGGGCTCGGCGCGAAGTGGTGCGGACGATGGGACGCGGGGATTGAGCGAGCGGCGCGCGTTGGCCGTGGTGCGCATGAGCGCCGCGCCCTGGCGTATCAGCCGCGCCCGGACCAGGACGCCGGTCTCCGCGAGCGCATCCTCGCGCTGGCCTATCGGCATCGGCGCTACGGCGCGGGGATGATTGATCTCAAGCTGCGGCAGGAAGGCCGCGTGGTCAATCACAAGCGGGTGGACCGGCTCTACGCCGAAGCGCAGCTTCAAGTGAAGCGGCAGCGACGCAAAAAGGTTCCGGTCATTGACCGTCAGCCGTTACTCCGGCCGCAGCGGCGCAATGAGGTGTGGTCGGCCGACTTCGTGTTCGATCGCACCGCGGAGGGGCGCGTGGTGAAGTGTCTGGCGATTGTGGATGACGCCACGACTGAGGCGGTGGCGCTCGTGCCGGCCCGCGCTGGGCGGGCTGGCGGTCACGCGGGTGCTCGACCGCTTAGCCGTCACCCGTGGCCTTCCCCGCATGCTGCGGACGGACAACGCGTTGGAATTTTGCGGCCGCGCCATGCTGACATGGGTGCACGAACGTCGAGTGACGCTGCGGCTGATCGAACCCGGTAAGCCGAATCAGAACGCCTATATCGAATCGTTCAACGGCCGCTTTCGCGATGAATGTCTCAACGAGCATTGGTTCACGAGCCTGGCCCACGCCCAAGTCGCTCCGGTATCCCGTGCCGCACGAAGCGACGCACGGCCGCGCCTTGCCGCGACGCATGTGCGCGTCTTTTGCCGGTCGGGCGACGGCCCACGCAGCAGAGACACCACCGAATGGCTATCTATCGCAGTCGGCCAGTCAACAACAGGACGATTAGGATGAGCAGGATAAGCCCGCCGAGACCCCCTCCGACTCTCGGGCCACCGTAGTAAAACCCGCCGCCGCCGAATAGCAACAAAAGGATGATCAGCACAACGAGTAGATTCATCGGTCGCTCCCTCGGATCTCGCGAACGGTGGTGATGATGATCTAGGGCTGGTGTGTGGTCACTTGCGCGACAGGACGGCGGAAGCTGTTGCGCGCGAGACATTATCCGGACCGTCAGCGGCCGGTTGGATGCTCCCAAACAGTTCCACTGCTCGGCGCATGTCGGGCCAGTCATTCGCTTTTGTCACAGCAAGCGTCCAGCGGTATTCGAGGGCGCGACGTTCGCCCAACAGCATGGTCAAACGGCGATTCAGTGCGTTCAAGCGCTCGGCGGTATCACGCATGAAGGAGAACTTACGCCTGAGCCTCACACGCGGCTGTTCAATTCAGCACTACGAGTCCTTGTCCTCAAGTTCGTCGATTCGTCGCGCCTCAAGGAGCACGCGGACTTCGTGATTCGGATTTACGAGACTGAATTGCTTCGCTTAGAGATTGGAGTCAGGCCTGCGGTGAAAGGGGCTGGCTAACCTCCGCTTGCGGCCGACGTCGGCGCGCGCCATGATGAGCCGCCGCCGCTCCGCCAAGACTGAGAGGAAAATCGTCGGCCGACGCCGGACGTGTGACCGCCGGTGGGATCCCAAAATAACTGGCGCTGCCTCAACGGCAGGGGCGGACACGGTCTTCGACCATGACCGGTGAGTTTGTCAGGAGATCGGGAGCCGTTGCAATTCCGTTGCAAAAAAGAAAAAGCCCGGTGATCCTCGCCGGGCTGTAAATCGTTGAGTCTATTGGTCGGGATGGCGGGATTCGAACCCACGACCCCTTGACCCCCAGTCAAGTGCGCTACCAGGCTGCGCTACATCCCGAATCTTGAGTGAAGCCGATCAATTACGCGGGTCGTTCGGGCATCGTAGCATACGAGCGTCCGCGCCGATCGCTACGCTTCGCGCTCCAGCACGGTGTGCATGGGGCCAATGCCAAGAAACGTCGCGAGAATCCCGAAATTCTTTCCCCTCACATTGGCAGCACTGAACCGGACGTGTTCGCCGGGGCCGACATCAAACTCCGCACGCCGGCGAGACATGGTGTTGTGAACGCGCAGCCGGTGATGCCCCGGCGTCAGCGGAATCGTCACCGTATCACCGTAACTGAGAATGACATTCGGCGAGCCGTCGACCGACACATACAGCTCACGCTCCTGCATGTCAGCGGGCGATGTGCGGTGAACGGTGAGCGCGGAGTCCTCGGCCACTACAGCACGTCGCGCTGCACACGATTGACCGACTGAATCGGCGGAAGTGTCAGGCTACGCTCGGCGCCGCTTTGCTGGCGTCTTTTTGCGCGCGCTCGAGGCGGAGCGGACCGCCTCGCGTTTCACTGGCTTGTGACGGGACGCGGCAGCGCTTCGCTTCGGCGCGGTACGTTTCGTCCGCGCACGCGCGGAATGCCCATTCGATGAACCCGGCTTCGAGCCCAGCATCGACTGCAGCTCGCGAAGCCCTTCCCGAACCGTCGCGATACGCGCGCGCACGTCCGCGCCGAGAGCATCAAGGACTTCAGCGGCCTCTGATTCCGAGACGACCGCAATGGGGGGCGCCGACGCTTCCAACTTGCGACGGGCGCCTGCAACCGTTAACCCCTCGACGAACACGAGTTGCTTGATCCGCTGAACGTGCTCGA
>Ga0070675_100000141_pt1 | contig 43075 bp, 36 predicted proteins | sample KBSM43metaG_FD_65343 | JGI IMG/M metagenome (GOLD analysis project Ga0070675, IMG submission 65343) | Miscanthus rhizosphere microbial communities from Kellogg Biological Station, Michigan, USA - KBS M4-3 metaG | ecosystem: Host-associated > Plants > Roots > Rhizosphere > Soil ... | reverse complement strand
GGGTCCGGTCATCGTCTGCGCGCAAGCCGGCAACGTGGGCTCCGGCGGCAGCGATCCGATCGCAGGGATGGTCGTCGCCGCGCGCCCGCGTGGTGCGTGGGTGCACGTCGACGGTGCGTTCGGATTGTGGGCGGCGGCCGTGCCGGAACTCACCGGGCAGGTCGCTGGTATCGACACCGCCGACTCGTGGACGACTGACGCGCACAAGTGGCTGAACGTCCCTTACGACTCCGGCCTGGCGATCGTCGCGCATCCCGCGCCACATCGGGCATCAATGGGGCTGCAGGCGTCCTACCTGATTCGCGGTGCGGAAGAACAACGCGTCGGTATGGACTGGGCGCCCGAGTCGTCACGCCGCGCGCGCGTGATCCCGCTCTACGCGTTGTTCCGAACGCTGGGCCGCGCTGGGATTCAGGCGATGATTCGTCGGACCATCACGTTGGCGCGACGCATGGCGACACGACTCACCAGAGAGCCGGGCGTGCATGTCCTGAACGACATCGTCTTGAATCAGGTGCTGGTGCGGTTCGACGGCGATTCGGCACGAACCACCGATGAAGCCACCGTCGACGTCATCACCCGCGTGCAGGCCGACGGCACGTGCTGGGTCGGCGGCGCGACGTGGTTCGGGGAACAGGTGATGCGGATCTCGATCTCGAACTGGGCGACGACCGATGAGGACATCGACCGTTCCGCCGACGCGATCCTGGGCTGCTACAGGATGGCGTTGCAACGTCGTCGGTAGCACCCTCGATCGGTGCGTGACGAGTCCAAAAAAGGAGCGACATGCCGACCATCGATAAGTTCTGTGCGCCCGGGGTCTTCGACCCGCCTACCTATACACAGGGCATCAGAGTGAATCAGGCGCAAACGATCCTGTTCCTGTCAGGCCAGGTGGCCTACACGCCCGAGGGCGGCGTGGCCTTCCCCGGCGACTTCAAGGCGCAGGCTCGTGGCGCCTACCAGGCCATCAAGGCGCTCGTCGAGTCACAGGGCGGCACGATGGCCAACGTGATCAAAATCACCACCTACGTCACCGACATGCGCTATCGGGCAGAACTCGCCCCGGTGCGCGAGGAGTTCTTCGGCAAGAAGGGGCCGGCGTCGACGCTGGTGCAGGTGTCGGCGCTGGCCTATCCAGACTGGCTGGTGGAAATAGAGGCCATCGCCGTCCTCTGACGGGATCGGCCAGGACTTCGGTATCACGAGTACCAGCCCATCCATAAGGGCTGACAGCTTCGCGCACCGTGTTCGACTTCCCTTGCTTTCACGTTGAAGGGGGCAAACACTTGCGTCCCGCTCGACGTGGAGGCGGGTCGTCAGACCCGCCTGCAACCGCAGGAGGGAAGTCCATGGCTCAGCGCTACTCCCCGACGCCGGACGAACGCCGTGCCCTCGAACAGCTCGCCGAAGAAGTCGCCGGCGTGCAGCAGACCCTCGTCGACAATCATCCCAAGCTGACACAGCCTGATCGCGGCGCGCACCAGCCGCAGGTCGGCGCCGGCAAGCTCCTCCTCTCCGTGAGCGACCATCTGCCGCCCGAACTCGACGGCCTCGGTATCTTCCAGCCGGCCGGGTCGGCACCGCGCATCGGCATCGGCCGCCTGTCGAACGGGCTCGGGTGCCCGCACGCCGAAACGGAAGCCGACTTCCTCGGCCTGATGGTGGCGTTCCGCGCCCCCGATGGACGCCGCGTGGACTTCATCACCATCAATGACGCCGGCGCGCCCACCGATACGCCAAAGGAGTTCGTCGCGCTGCTCAAAGCGACAGCCGACGCCGCGGTGGGCAACGACGGCGCCGGCCTCGTGAACATGCTGGGGTCGCAGGCGCGGCTGCTCACAGGGCTGGCACGGCATGCCGGCCTTCGTGCGCCAGCGATTGCCACGCAGGTGATACGCCAGACCGGGCGCACCTTGCGATCCAGCACCGCGTATCAGCAGTACTGGACCGGCGTGGTCTGTGCGCGCGACGTGGTCGGCAAGTTCACCTTCGTGCCCCTGCACGACGTCAACGAGCACCGGCCATCACAGGCCGGCGATCGCTACCTGACCGAGGACTGGACCCGCCGGCACGCCGCCGGGGCGCTCGAGTTCCGGCTGTACTGGATCCCGTTCCTGGACGAAGACCGCACGCCGTTGACGGACCTGACGCGCGGATGGGCGGAAGGCCACCGTGCCCGCGTGGGGACGGTGACGTTCCCGGCCGCCGATCCGGAGGCTATGGAAACGAAGCTCGTGGCGCTGCTGGCTACCGAGATGGGGGCCAATCAGGGCAACTGGATCGAAGACGATCGCGACGACATGGCGCCGGGCCTCCCGGCCACGGAGTATACGGCGGCGCGTTTCCTCGCCTACCGGGTGAGTCAGCGTATGCGCAACGCCTTACCGGAGGCGCAGTACGCCTCGTTCTTCAAGACCGGAGTCATCGAGCCGGCGCTCGCGGCCGAACTTTGGAGGCGCTATCAGCAGAAGCGCGCGGCCGGCCACGGTGCGCCCGACGTGGGCGCGCTGTCGCCGACGTAACCGACGTGCCGGTCTCTTTTGCCGTCGGGCCCCTCCCGGTAAGCTGAGGGAGGGGACCGAGGAGGACCGATGCGAATGCGTGTGGTGCGTGTGGCGGTGGTGATGGCGGGGGTGTTCTGGACGGGGACGGCGGGGGCGCAGTCGGTGTACGTAGGGGGCGCGATCGGCGCGGAGGTGGTTCGCACGTCGTCCACGAAGTCGGGCGGGTCCACCTACGACGCGGGCAGCGGGGAAGCGTTCGCGGGCGCCATCCGCCTCGGCACGTCCATCTCGGAGCGGTTCGGCGTAGAGCTCGAATTCTACCGCCCGGGTGAAATCGACACCGACACTGGCGGACCGTTCTACCTGCCTGCGGCCATCGTCGACCTGTACCCCGGCGGCACGGTCGCGAACGGCCTCCTTCCCGACCTCAGTTTCCCATCCCTCCTTCCGGAGACCTCGCGGGTGCGCGCTGCCACGACCAGCGCGCTGGTCTTCGCGCGGCAGTCGCTTGGCACGCGGGTCGAGCTCGTGTATCTCGGCGGCATCGGCTTCTCACGCGTGGTGCGCGAGATCGAGTACGGCTTTGGAGGCCGGATCCCCCCGCTCGGGCTGTCGATCCTTCCCCCCTCGTATTCGAGCCGCACCATCCAATACGCGGCGGGGCCGGTCGTCGGCGTCGAGCTGCGGGCCGGCATGACCGACCATGCGCAGCTCGTCGCCGGCCTGCGCATGCACACGGTCGGTCAAGGGGTCGTGGACGGCTGGATGATCCGACCGAGCGCCGGCCTGGCCTGGAAGTTCTGATCCGCCGGGGCTAAAGCCCCGCTCCACGTACGAAACTGATGCAGGGCGGGGCTTTCAGCCCCGCCGCGTGCGGACCTAGAATTTCGCCTTGGGGCGGCCGCGCGGCTTCTTCGGCGGCTTGTCGAGCGCCTTCAGCAGGATCTCGGCGGCGACGTCGGCGCCGTTGGTCTCCGGCTTCTTCTTCGGCTTGGCCTGATTGAGCAGCTTGTCGAGGTGCGACTCCCACTTGCCCTCGAACAGGTCGTCGTGGGAGATGAAGGCCGAGCGCACGTATTTCGGCATCTCCTCCACGAGCACGTCGTACTCGGGGAAGTGGCCGCGTGAGGTGTAGAGCACGGCGGCGTCATTGGCGATGCATTCGGAGATCACGCCGTAGCCCGGCTTGGTGACCAGCGCCTCGGCCGCGCCGACGAGGTCCTCGTAGCGCACGCCGACGTCGTACATCGCCTCTTCGTTGATGTTGATGAACGAGCCCTTGCGCTCGGCGGCCTGCACGTCCTTGCGGGCGGCGCGGCTGAGCGGCACGTTGGCGGTGGTCACCACCGTGTACTTCTTGAACTTCGAGAGGTTGCTGGTGTCGAGGCTCGGCAGCCCGTAGCCGCCGAACGAGGCGAGCACGATCGGCTTGTCGGTCGGGATCTTCAGGATCTTGCAGACTTCCGCCCGCGTGCGCGTCGCGTGCCGGGCGATGAACGGGATGTCCTTGACGTTCGAGAAGCTGTCGAACCCGCGCGCCATCGGCAGCTTCAGCGCCATCGACGCCTTGGCGTAGGCGCCGCGGATCGCGGGCAGCAGCGAGGGCGCCAGGCGCACGCGCGGATAGTCGGCGTAGATCCAGTCCCAGGTGAAGTTGCCTAATGCCACCGTTGGGATGCCGGCGGAGGCGCCCACGGCAAATGCGAGCGGGGGAATGTCGCCGACGATGAGGCCGGCCCCGAGCTCGCGCAGGGCGCGGGTTTCGCTGGCGGCGCGTGTCACCAGGTCGCTGTGGAACGCCGAGGCGCGGCGGATGCTGTCGGCCTCGTCGAGCGTCAGCCCGTCCACCTGGACGACGCCGGTGTCGCACTCGAGGGTGCTGTAGGCCACCTTGCCCTTGACCGAGAGGTCGAACAGCCAGCGCGGGGCCGACGTGCGGACGCCAACCCGCACTTCGGGACGTTTGGCCAGGACGGCGTTGATGACCTCGATCGAGCGTGACGCGTGCCCGAATCCGTGGCCGGAAATATAAAAGACGATCGCTTGTGCCAACTTAAGAGGCTTTCTGGTCGAATGCGACCTTCACTACCTGCTCGAGGGTCTCGACCGGCACGAAGGTCATGTCGCGCCGCAGTTCCTCGGGCAGTTCCAACAAGTCCGGTTCATTGAGCGCCGGCAGCACGAAGGTCCGCACCCCGAACCGACGGGCTGCCAACGCCTTCTCCCGAATGCCGCCAACCGGCAGTACCAGCCCGCTGAGCGTGATTTCGCCTGTCATCGCCACCCCCTGCTTCACGGGCTCATGGCGCGCCGCAGACAAAATCGCCGTCGCTATGGTGATGCCGGCGGACGGACCGTCCTTCGGGATGGCGCCCGCGGGAACGTGGATGTGGAGGTCGTGTTTGGCGAGGAATTCGGGTGAAATCCCGAGCGCCTCGGCGCGCGACCGGATGTGGCTCAAGGCCGCCCGAGCCGACTCCTGCATCACGTTACCCAGCTGGCCCGTAAGAATGATGTTCTGGTTTCCGCCCGGAAGCAAGGTCACTTCCACGAACAGCACGTCGCCGCCCACTTCGGTCCAGGCGACGCCGGTCACCACCCCCGGCATCGAGGTCCGGAAGGCGACCTCCCTCTTGAACCGGGCCGGGCCCAGGTAGTCGTCCACGTCGGCGCTGTCGACGGTGACCAATTCGGGGGGAGGGGCGTCGGCCGGGCGGGTGGCGATGCGGGCCGCCAGCTTCCGGGCAATGGCCCCGAGCTGCCGCTCGAGGCTCCGGACGCCGGCCTCGCGCGTGTACTCGCTGATGATGGTCCGCAGCGCGCCGTCGGTGACGACCATCATTTCGGGGGTCAGGCCGTGCTCGCTCATCTGGCGCGGCAGCAGGTACCGCCGCGCGATGTGCACCTTCTCCTCCTCGGTGTAGCCGGCCAGCTGGATGATCTCCATGCGATCGAGCAGCGCCGGATGAACGGTCCCGAGCTGGTTCGACGTGGCGATGAAGAGCACGCGCGACAGGTCTACCGGCGTCTCGAGGTAGTGGTCGCGGAACGAGTGGTTCTGCGCCGGGTCGAGCACCTCGAGCAGTGCCGCCGCCGGATCCCCCTGGAAGCCGGCGGCCATTTTGTCGATCTCGTCGAGCATGAACACCGGGTTCATCGAGCCGGCCTGCTTGAGCGCCTGGACGATGCGGCCCGGAATCGAGCCGATGTAGGTGCGGCGATGGCCGCGGATCTCGGCCTCGTCGCGCACGCCGCCGAGCGAGATGCGCACGAACTTGCGGTTCATGGCGCGGGCGATCGACTGGCCCAGCGACGTCTTCCCCACGCCGGGCGGTCCGACGAAGCAGAGAATCGGGCCCTTCATGTCGCCCTTCAGCTTCCGGACCGCGAGATACTCGACGATGCGTTCCTTGACCTTGTCGAGGTCGTAGTGGTCGTCGTCGAGCACACGCCGCGCCTCGAGTGGGTCGAGACGGTCTTCGGTGATCACCGACCAGGGAAGCTCCAGGATCCAGTCGAGATACGTCCGGATCATCTGGTATTCCGGCGACTGGCCGGTCATGCGTGCGAGGCGCTCCACTTCGCGCATCGCGACCGTGTAGATCGCCTCCGGCAGGTTGGCGCCGTCGATGCGCGCGCGCAGCTCCACCAGCTCGGCGCCCTCGCCTTCGCCGAGCTCCTGCTGAATCGCCTTCATCTGCTGCCGCAGGAAGTACTGGCGCTGCGCGTCGGTCATCTCCTGCTGCGCCTGCGATTCGATCTTGCCCTTCAGCTCGAGCAGCGACACCTCGCGCGTCAGCGCCGTGGCCACGGCCTGCAGCTTCTTCACCAGGTCGTTTTCTTCGAGAATCGCCTGCTTGTCGGGCGGGCGCAGGTCGAGGAGCGTCGCCAGCACGTAGACCAGGCGCAGTGGGTCGTCGATGGTCATGACGAGCCCGCGCAGCTCCTCGGAGAGCCCGGACGCGAGCGACAGCGTCTTGTCGATCAGCTCCTGGATGCGCCGCACGTGCGCGTCCACTTCGAGCGTGCGCTCGAAAGGCTCCGGCATGGGGGTGATGCGGGCCCGCATCGAGGTCCCCGCGCGCGTCACCGAGTCGAGCCGGACTCGGGCAATCCCCTCGAGGATGATGTTGATGCCGAGGCCGGCTTTCGCCATCTGCCGGATGACGGCGACGGTGCCGATCTTTCGGAGATCCTCGGGGCCCGGGTCCTCGCTCTCGTTGTCCTGCAGCACCAGCAGGATCAGGCGATCGCTGCCGAGCGCGCGGTTGACCGTTTCAATCGACACTCCGCGCGTAACCGCCAGCGGCTGCAGCGTCAGCGGGAACGCGACGGTGCTCCGGAGCGGCAGGACGGGGAGTTCGGATGGAAGCGGCGGGGGCGTCGAGTCGGCCATTCTAGCGAGGCTCCGCCTCGCTAGAATCCCGCTCTCCTGGCCCCGCTTCGCGGGGCCTGCTGTCTTGACGGTCGGACGTCGGGGGCATCTACGAGAGTCTCGGGCCGTCAAGACGGCGTGAGGGTGCTCAGTGTATCAGTGGTCGGCGTCGCCAGTGGTCGGCTGGGGTGGATCCGGGCCGGGTCGTCCGGCCGGTCCGTTCGATGTACGCTACGAGCGTGGACGAGCGTCAGTTCTTTACCGAGAGGCCGGAGGAACGTCCGGCGAGCTATCAGTGCCCGCAGTGCCGGCGCACCAACGAGTACTCCGTCAGGTGGATCCGGCGGACCAAGAAGAACCAGCCGCCGCCCGGCGCCGACGAGCGGGCGAGGGCGATGTTCAACAAGGTCAAGGACTACCTCGTGCGCGTGGACGAGCACGTCACGTGCAAGACCTGCCGCAAGCGCTTCGAGATTCCCTCCCACCGCAACATCGTGTTCCTGGAGGAGCTCGAGGGCCTGCCGAAAGACGACTACGACGAATAGGTCAGGCGGGCACCGACCTACCTGACCCACCCGACTCAATAGATTCCGGGAATCACCTTCCATCGGACCTGCCGGCGATATTCCTCATATGCGTCCGGGGCGGCGCGGACGAGCGACCGTTCCTCGAACACCATGCCGATCAACAGGTACATGCTGCTGGCGATCGCAAAGACCAGCTGCGTGGCAGTCATCGACGGCACGGCGAACACCACCAGGAACCAGCCCGAATAGATCGGATGGCGGACCCAGCCGTAGGGGCCGCGCCGCGTGAAGGTGGCGTCGCCGCTGATGGCACCCGGCGCATGGCGCGCTGGCCGCGTGCCGGCGAGTTCCCAGACGTCGAGGATGGCGACGGCGCGCAGGGTCAGCGCGATGCCGGCGACTCGCACCACATACAGAGCCCACGCCGCGGCACCCTCGACCATCCACACGGTGCCCGGCACCGCGCGCCACGCGGCACAGACGCCGAGGAACAAGACACTCGCCACCCACACGAACACGGATCGTTCGCAGCCGGGGAAAGTCCGCTCCACGCGGACGCGGATGGCATCGCGGGCGAACAACGAATGGTGCGCGGCAAAGGCGGTGAATAGGACGATGTCCCAGGCCAGCGCCAGGCCCGCATTGCCGCTGGCTGGCAACGCGGGAAAGCGGACGAAATAGCTGAACACGAACCAGCCCAGCGAGCCCGCGAACAGCGCCGCGCCGAGCCAGGCAAAGGCCGAGCCGGTGGGCGTCGCGACTCGTCCCTCCGAGACCATCGGCCCCGATTATAGGGACACGGACGGTGCGGTCCCGAGGTGAAGGCCGGGGGCTATACTGGCGCGATGGAACCGAAGGCCACCCGGATCGTCACCCTGCCGCGGCTGGCGGGCGCGCTGGTGCTCGCGGTTGGCGTTGCCGCCGTGCTGGTCGTGAGCGCCACGCTGCCATCGGCGCAGACCGCGCAGTCCCCGGCCCCGCTCACGCCAGCCGACCAGGCGGCGCAGGCTCTCAATACCGGCCGCTACGACGAGGTGGACGGGCTGCTCAAGGGCGCGACCGACGCCCGGGCCACGACGCTGCGCGCCCGCGCGGCGATTGCGCGCGGCCGCTACGCCGACGCCGAGAAGCTCCTCGCGCCCGCCGTGACCGCATCGCCGGCCGGCGATGCCGCGCTCGAACTCGGGCTGCTGCAAATGTATCTGGGCCGCCGGCAGGACGCGCGCCGCACGCTGCAGCGCGTGCTCGACGGCCCCGAGCCGCGCAGCGCCGCGGATTTCACCCGCGGTGGCCGCGCCGCCCGGGCGTTGGGCCAGTTCAAGGTGGCCAACGACGAGTACTTCCGCCGCGGCAACCGGCTGGCCGCTTCCGACGTGGCGCTCAATACCGCGTGGGGCGATCTGTTCCTCGAGAAGCTCGATCGTCCGAACGCGCTCAAGTCGTATCAGGACGCGCTCAAGGCCGACGAGAGCCACGTGGCCGCCCGCATCGGGCTGGCGCGTGTGGCCAGCGAGGGGAACCCGCCCGCGGCCAGAGAGGCGCTGGAAGCGGCGCTCAAGATCAATCCCAATTCCGTGCCGGCGCACTTGCTCTCCGCCGAACTGGCGCTCGACGACCGCCGCCGCGACGACGCCCAGGCGTCGATCAAGAAGGCGCTCGAGGTGAACCCGAGCAGCCTGGAGGCGATTGCGCTGCAGGCGGGCGCGGCGTTTGCCGCCAACAAGCTGGCCGACGTCGAGACGAACGCGCAAGCCGCGCTCAAGATCAACCCGACCTACGGCGAGGTGTACCGCGTGGTGGCCGACCACGCGGCACGCGGGTACCTGTTCGACGAGGCCGCGGCATTGGTTCGCAAGGCGCTCATCATCGACCCGAACAACGCGCAGGCCTATGCGGACCTGGGGATGTATCTGCTGCGTACCGGCGACGAGGGCGAGGCGCGGGTGGCGCTCGAGCGCGCGTTCAAGGACGACCCCTTCAACGTCTCCACCTTCAACTCGCTCGACCTGCTCGATACGCTGGCCAAGTTCGAGACCATCACCGACGGCGACCTGGTGTTCCGCTTCCATCCCGAGGAAGTGGCGGTGATGCGCGAGCACGCGATTCCGCTCGCCAAGGAAGCGCTGGCGGCGCTGTCCAAGCGCTACCAGTTCACGCCCAAGGGGCCGCTGCTCATCGAGATGTTCCCCAAGCACGACGATTTCGCCGTGCGCACCATCGGGCTCCCCGGCATGATCGGCGCGCTCGGCGCGTGCTTCGGCCGCGTGGTCACGCTCGACTCGCCGCGCGCCCGCACTCCCGGCGAGTTCAACTGGGGCGAGACGCTGTGGCACGAACTGGCGCACGTGATCACGCTGCAGATGTCGGGCAACCGGGTGCCGCGGTGGCTGACCGAGGGCATTTCCGTGTTCGAGGAGCGCCGGGCCCGGCCCGAGTGGGGCCAGGAGTCGGACGTCTCTTTCGCGCAGGCGCTGGCCGACGGCAAGGCGATCAAGTTGGACGTGCTGAACGACGCCTTCAGCGATCCGAAGACCATCTCGCTGGCCTACTACCAGGCGTCGATCGTGGTGGACCATCTGGTGGAGACCTACGGCGAGCCGTCGCTGTGGAAGATGCTGCGCGCGTACGGCCGCGGGCTCGAGACCGAGGCGGCGCTCAAAGACGCCTACGGGATCTCGATCGCCCAGCTCCAGACCTCGTTCGACGCCTACACCGACCAGCACTACAGCGCCATCGTGCGCGCCCTCAAGGGGCCGGAGATCAAGGAGAAACCGTCGCTCGACGATCTGAAGAAGCTCGCGGCCGACAACCCCGAGAGCTTCCGCGTCCACATGATGCTCGCCGACGCGCTGAACACGTCGGGCGACAAGGCCGGGGCCATCAAGACGTTCGAGCGCGCCGCGGCGCTGCTGCCCACGGCCAACGGCCGCGGCAACCCCCACGCCTACATCGCGCGCATTGCCACGGAGCAGGGCGATAATGACCGCGCCATTCAGGCCTACGAGGCCGTGCTGAAGATCGACAACGCGGAGGTGGAATCGGCGCGCAAGCTGGCCACGTTGCTCGAAGCCAAGAAAGACGCGGCGCGGGCCGAGGACGCGTATCGGCGCCTGGTCGCCGCCGACCCGTTCGATAGCCCCGCGCAGACCGCGCTGGGCCGTCTCGCGCTGCGCCGCAAGGACAGCACGGCGGCGCTGCGCGCGTTCCGCAGCGCGCTGGCGACCAAGCCGCAGGACATGGCCGGCGCGCACACCGATCTCGCCGAGGCGCTCCTCATGGCGGGGCAGCCGGCCGAGGCCAAGCGGTCCACCCTCGAGGCGCTCGAGATCGCGCCGTCGTACGAGCGAGCGCAGGACCTGCTGCTGAAAATCACCGAGGGCCAGGGGGGCGGCGAGCGATAGAGGGGGGAGAGGCGGGGCTGACGCCCCGCCCTACGACCCCCGGACCTCGATCCAGGGCAGGGCTTTAGCCCCGCGCTACGCCGCCGGACCTCGATGTAGGGCGGGGCTTTAGCCCCGCCTAAGCCCACTCTATCGGTCGTGCCAGTATTCGACGCGCTCGCGTTCCGGGCGCCGGAGCAATAGCCCGCCGATCACGCCCACGGCAAACCCGGCCACGTGCGCCCAGAAGGCGACGCCACCCGTGCCCGCCTCGACCTGCGCAATCGAGCCGACGCCGCTCAGGAACTGCATCAGGAACCAGATGCCGAGGAAGAACACCGCCGGCACCTCGATGATCTGGAAGAGGAAGAACGGCACCAGCGTCACGATCCGCGACTGCGGATACATCACGAAGTAGGCCCCCATCACGCCCGCCACCGCGCCGCTGGCGCCGACCATCGGGATACGGGAATCCGGGTTGATCAGGATTTGGCCGATGGCTGCCGCCGCGCCGCACAGCAGGTAGAAGAAGAGGAACCGTCCCTTGCCGAGGCGGTCTTCGACGTTGTCGCCGAAGATCCACAGGTAGAGCATGTTGCCGCCGGCGTGCAGGAACCCGCCGTGCAGGAACATCGACGTGAACATCGTCAGGACGGTGAAGTCGGCGGGAATGACGCCCCATTCGAAGACGAACGCCGTTCCAGCGCGCTCGCCGAGGGACCACTGGTACAAGAAGACCACGACGTTGACGGCCAGGAGCGCCATCGTGACGACCGGCGTCGAGCGTGAGGGAATGACGTCGCGAAGCGGAATCATGAAAGCGTGAGCCTGGAGCCGGGAGTCCTTTCTGGTACATTACCAATTCCGCCTCGATGATCTGCAAACACTGTGGGACCGAAATCGCCGACAAGGCGCTGATCTGCTACCGCTGCGGCCACGCGACCGCCGAGCCGCGGGTGAAACCGCCGGTCGAAGGTTCGATCTTCGCCAAGCGGCGCCGTTCGCCGCTGCCATGGCTGCTCGCTGTCGGCGGCGCGGTCGCCGTGGCGCTGGCGTGGTGGCTTCTCGGCGGGTAACCGCGTGAGCCGCGGATTCTGGCTCGGCGTTACCGCGTACAGCATCTGGGGACTGTTTCCGATCTACTGGAAGCTCGTCGCCGACGTGCCGGCCGGGCAGGTGCTGGCGCATCGGATCGTGTGGTCCTGCGTGGCGCTCGTCGCCATCCTGGCATGGCCGTCGCGGCCGCGTCTGGACCGGGGCGCGCTCACGGCGCGCGTCGTGCTGCTGTACCTCGCGGCGGCAATCCTCATCGGCATCAACTGGTACCTCTACGTCTGGGCCGTCGGGCACGACCTCGTCGTGGAAACCAGCCTCGGCTACTACATCACGCCGCTCGTGAACGTGCTCCTCGGCGTGGCGGTCCTCGGGGAGCGGTTGCGGCCCACGACCTGGGTGGCGGTAGGCCTTGCCGCCTGTGGTGTCGCCATCCTCACCTGGGCGTACGGCGCGCCGCCGCGGATTGCCTTGATGCTCGCGGCGAGCTTTGGCACCTACGGCCTGGTGAAGAAGACCGCTCCGCTCTCGCCGCTCGAAGGCCTGGCGCTCGAAACGGTGCTGCTGGGCCTGCCGGCAGCGGCCTATCTCGTGGCGGCCGAGCGTGGCGGGACCGGCGTGTTCCTGCACACGGCGACCACCACCAGTGTGTTCCTGATCGGCGGCGGGCTGGTCACCATCGTGCCGCTGCTGCTCTTTGCGTCGGCGGTGCGGGTAGTACCGCTCTCGACAATGGGGCTGCTGCAGTTCATTTCGCCCACCATCCAACTGGTCCTGGCGCTGATGATCTATCGCGAGCCGTTCGGCCGGTCGCGGGTCGCCGGGTTCGTGGCGGTGTGGCTGGCGCTCGTGGTGTTTGCGATCGACCAGGTACGCCGGCGCGGGGCGGAGCCCGTCCTGCCGCACGAACGCGAGCCGGCTCCGGGAGAGGCCTGACCCGCGAACCCGGATGCCATAATCCGTCATGGACCCGGTCTCGATTCGACAGGCGCTCGCGAGCGATGCCGCCGCGATCGACCAGATGATTCACGAGGCCGCGGCGTGGGTGGACGCGCTTGGCGTCGTGATGTGGGAAGACGGCGAACTGGATGCCGCGCGCATTGCCGCCGAGGTGACCACCGGCCAGTTCTACCTGGCCGAGATCGATGGCGCGCCGGCCGGCGCCATACGCTTCCAGCTCGAAGACGCGCTGTTCTGGCCGGATCGTCCGGCGGGGGAGGCGGCGTTCGTCCATCGCCTCGTCGTCCGGCGGGCGTTCAAGGGCCACGGTGTGTCGCGGGCGCTCCTCGAATGGGCCAAGGGCCATGCCCGCGCGCAGGGCCGCTCGCGGCTGCGGCTCGACTGCGATGCCGACCGGCCCAAGCTGCGCGCCCTCTACGAATCATGCGGCTTCCGGCTCCACAGCTACCGCCAGGTGGGCCCGTACTACGTCTCGAGATACGAGATCGAGACGGCTTAGAGATGTAGGGGCCGCCTTCAGGCGGCCCGCGTGGGCCGGCTAAAGCCGGCCCCCACGTACGTCAGCGTGCGAGGCGCTGCTCAATAGCAGGCAGCGCCGCCAGGATCACGTCGCCCACGATCTGCAGGCTCTTCTGGCTGACGTGTTCCAGATCGTCCTGTGGCGTGTGCCATGTGGGGTTGTCCATGTCGATCACGTCGACTGCGGGGACGCCAGCGCGGACGAAGTTCAGGTGGTCGTCTTCCACAGCGAACAGCTCGTTGACGAAGGTGCCGGCATGGCCGAGACGGGCGGCGGCGGACCAGATCGCGTCCACCAGCCACGGCGTCGAATACCCCTCGCGCCGGATGATCAGGTCGCGGTCGCCGATCATGTCGAGCAGCACCAGCGCCTTCACCCCCGCCAGCGTGCCGGCTTTCTGCGCCGCCTGCACGTAGTGGCGGCTGCCATAGGTGTTGTCGGTGCCGGCCCACTCCCAGTTGACGGCCTCTTCACCGTCGAGGAACAGCAGTTCGATCGTGAAGGCCGGCTGGCTCTTGGCCAGCGCGCGTCCGAGCTCGAGCAGCGCCGCGGTGGACGACGCGCCGTCGTTGGCGCCGACGAAGCGGAACGGCGCGCGTTTGGTGTCGTAGTGGCTCGCCAGCACGATGCGCTCTGGCCTGCGGCCAGCGATGGTGCCGATGACGTTGATCATCGCCACGGCGCCGGCGGGCGTGGCAGCCGTGAAAGGCTGTTCCTGCGCGCCAATGCCGGCGGCCTTGAGCTGGGCGAGGATGTACTGGCGGGCCTTGGCCAGCGCGGGCGTGCCGGCTGGCCGGGGGCCCATCTCGACCTGGCGCTGCAGGTCGGTCCACGCGCGCGCGGCGTCGAACGTCATGGCCGTCGGCCGTTGAGGCGCCGCCGGCGTGACCCCCTGTGGGGCGGGTCGTGGCGGAGCGGTTGTCTGTGTCGCTGGCTCGGCGCAGGCGCCGTGCGGCGCCGACAAGGCTACCGCAAAGACGGTCAGGGCGGCGCTGCGCGTGATCGCCGCCCTCCAGCCGTCGAGGCGGCGGGCCATGAATGCTAGCTCCGGCTCGTGAGCGGCACGTAGTCGCGCCGCGCCGCACCGATGTAGACCTGCTTTGGCCGGGCGATCTTCTGCTCCGGGTCGAGGATCATCTCTTCCCACTGCGCGATCCAGCCCGAGGTGCGGGGGATCGCGAACAGCACCGGGAACATCTCCACGGGGAAGCCCATCGCCTGGTAGATGAGGCCGGAGTAGAAATCCACGTTGGGATAGAGCTTGCGCGTGACGAAGTACTCGTCCTGCAGCGCGATGCGCTCGAGTTCCAGCGCGATTTCGAGCAGCGGGTTCTTGCCCGTCACCTCGAATACTTCGTCGGCCGTCTTCTTGATGATCTTGGCGCGCGGGTCGTACGACTTGTAGACGCGGTGCCCGAAGCCCATGAGGCGGCCTTCGCCCGCCTTGACGCGCTTGATGAAGTCCGGGATGTGCTGCACGCTGCCGATCTCGTTCAGCATCCGCAGCACCGCTTCGTTGGCGCCGCCGTGCAGCGGGCCATAGAGTGCCGCCGCGGCGCCCGCCATCGCCGAGTAGGGATCCACGTGCGAGCTGCCGATGCCGCGCATGGCGCTGGTGCTGCAGTTCTGCTCGTGGTCGGCGTGGAGGATGAACAGTACGTCGAGCGCGCGCTCGAGCGCCGGGTCGACCTTGTACTTGAGCTCGGTCATCCGGAACAGCATGTTGAGGAAGTTGCCGGTGAAGCTCAGGTCGTTGTCGGGGTAGATGTAGGGGCGGCCGATGCTGTGGCGGAAGGCGTAGGCGGCGACGGAGGGCACTTTTGCAATCAGGCGGTGGATCTGCTTCTTGCGCGAGGCCTCGTCGAAGATCTTTTTCGCGTCCGGGTAGAAGGTCGAGAACGCGCCGACAGTGCTCAGGAAGACGCCCATCGGGTGGGCGTCGTACTGGAAGCCTTCCATCAGCTTCTTGATGTTCTCGTGCAGCATCGTGTGGAACGTGATCTGCGTCGTCCACTCCTTCAGCTGCGCCGCGGTTGGCAGCTCGCCGAAGATGATGAGATACGCGGTCTCGAGGTAGGTGGACCGCTCGGCCAGCTGCTCGATCGGGTAGCCCCGGTATTCGAGGATCCCCTGGTCGCCGTCGATGTAGGTGATCCGGCTGCGACACGATGCCGTGTTCATGTAGGCGGGGTCGTAGGTGGCCAGCCCGGCGATGTCGTCGGGCCCCGTCTTGATCTGACGGAGGGCCGTGGCGTTGATCACCCCGTCCTTGATCGGGATCTCGTACTGTTTGCCGGTGCGATTGTCGGTGACGGTGAGCGTGTCGGCCATAGCGAAAAGGGACTCAGTCCGGGTCGAGGTCGTTGCTGGCGTCGTCAGGCGGCGGCTCGGAGTCATCAGCAACGCGATACCGGCCTTCGGCCCATCGCGCCAGATCCTCGTTCCGGCAGCGCTCGCTGCAGAACGGCCCCCACCGCGGGTCCAGGGGACTCGTGCGGCACAGGACGCATAGGCGAGCCTCGCCCATCCGATCCATTCTACAACCGGACTCCGCCCGTTTGTGGCGCCCGGCCGGGCGTCACCCGGTTTCTATCGTTTCTATAGCAGGCAAACCGGCTTGACGCCGGTTCGCGCAGTGTCTGGCAAACCGGCTTGGCGCCGGTTCGCACAGCGTCTGGCAAACCGGCTCGGCGCCGGTTCGCGACTTACCCGATCGGGGTATCAGGCGCGCTCGTGCGCCGGCGGATGGTGGCGGACGTCCTGAGCCGACACCATGAAGATCACGTCTTCGGCGATGTTCGTGGCGTGGTCGCCGATCCGCTCCAGATGCCGGGAAATCAGGATCAGGTCGAGCGCCGGCTCCACGGTGGTCGCATCCTTGAGCATGTAGGTCAGGAGGTCGCGGAACACCTGCGTCTTGAGCGTGTCGAGCTGGTCGTCGGCGTGGAGCACCGCGTGGGCCAGCGCCGTGTCGCGCCGCACGTAGGCATCGAGAGCATCGCGCAGCATGGCCTGGGCGATGGCGCCCATGGTGGGGATGTCGATGAGCTTCTTGACCGGCGGATGGGTGGTGTAGCGTTGCGCGGCCTCGGAGATGTTCACGGCCAGGTCGCCGACGCGTTCCAGATCGGTGTTGATCTTTACGGCCGACACGATGGCCCGCAGATCCGTGGCCATCGGCTGATACAACGCGAGCAGGCGGAAGCAGCGGTTGTCGATCTCGATGTGCAGCTGGTTGATCGGCTCGTCGCCGGTCATCACCTGCGCCACGAGGGCGAGATCGCGCGACTCGAGCGCCTCGATGCACGTGCGCACGCGCTCCTCGGCCAGCCCGCCCATTTCGAGCAGCCGGGTCTGGAGCATCTCGAGTTCTTCCTGGAAGTGTGGAACGACACGGTCCATGGGCACTAACCGAATCTCCCTGTCACATAGTCCTCGGTGAGCTGCTCGGCCGGGGCGGTGAACAGCTTCTCCGTACGGTCGAATTCCACGAGCTTTCCCAGCCAGAAGAAGGCGGTGTAGTCGGATACCCGCGCCGCCTGCTGCATGTTGTGCGTGACGATCACGATGGTGTAATCCTTTTTCAGGTCATACACCAGTTCCTCGATGCGCTGCGTCGCGATCGGGTCGAGCGCCGACGCGGGCTCGTCCATCAGCAGGATGTCGGGCCGCACCGCCAGCGCGCGGGCGATGCACAGGCGCTGCTGCTGACCGCCCGACAGCGCCAGGGCCGACGTTTGGAGGCGGTCCTTCACTTCGGTCCAGAGCGCCGCCTGCTTGAGGCTCTCTTCCACACGCCCGGCCAGTTCCGACGATGACCCCACCATCCGGTTGATGCGCAGGCCGTAGGCGACGTTCTCGAAGATCGACTTGGGGAAGGGGTTGGACTTCTGGAACACCATACCGACGCGGCGCCGCAGCGCCACCACGTCCCCCCCGGCGTAGATGTCCACGCCGTCGATGAGCACCCGGCCATCGACGCGAGCGCTCGGAATGATGTCGTTCATGCGGTTGAGCGTGCGGAGAAAGGTGCTCTTGCCGCACCCGGACGGCCCGATGAATGCGGTGACGACGTTCCGGGTGAGCTTCACCGAGATGTCGCGGAGAGCCTGGGTGTGGCCGTAATAGAAGTTCAGACCAATCGATTCGATTTTGGGCGCGCCCGAATCATCCGTGGGTGCCTGCGGACGGGCCGCCAGCCCGGCCAGGGAGGGGAATGCGCGGTCGGTCGTTGTCACGGGGTCCGGTCCATACGGCCACGGTATCGGGCATGAATTTCACACTGGTTTCCGCGATGTAAATTCCCTGTAAACCAGCCCAGGCTCCGTTTTGATCCTCAGTGGAGCTAGCGCTGGTTTCCGGTCGCTCCCTCCCTCTGTCGGCGGCGTCGGGCGATCGGACTGCGGCGGGCTTTTGGGGGCGCGGGGGGGGCCGGCGTCATGACCAGCCGCACCGGCTGCCCGACAATGTCCTCGAACGGGGCGATGTGGCGCCCGGTCGCCCACATCTCGAGCTCGGCGTCGCCGTTGGCCACGAGCTCGAGGCACGCCCGGTTCTTCCGAGCGCGCACCGTGAGGCCCGCGATCACCTGAGAGTGGCTTCGGTCGAGGTTCTCGGCCACCCGCAGCATGGCCGCCAGAGTGCGGACGGTGCGCCGGTGGCCCGACGGGAGCCGCGCGTACTCCTCGTGCGACGTCTTCGGCGTGCTGCGGCGGTGGTAGCGGGCCACGAGGGCGATGATCTCGATTTCCTCGGGCTGGAAGCCCCGCAGGTCGCCGTTGGTGACGAGGTAATAAGAGTGGCGGTGGTGGCGGCCGAAGCTGATGTGCGACCCGATGTCGTGCATGAGCGCGGCGTATTCCAGCCACTCCCGCTCGCGGTCCCCCAGCCCGTGAATGGCGCGAGTCTGGTCGAAGAGCGCCAGCGACAAGGTGACGATGTGGCGCGCGTGATCCGCGTAGTAATGGCAGCGCTCGGCCAGTTCCAGGACGCTGCGGCGCCGCACGTCGGGAATCCGCTCGATGTGGACGATTTCCTTCTGGTGCCTCCGGATGTAGTCGAGCACCAGCCCTTCCCGCAGCGCGAGATCGCACAGCGTCAACTCCTCGGCGCCCAGGCGCTGCAGGATCGTGTCGAGCAGCACGGCGCCGGCCACCGTGAGGTCGGCGCGGCGCGGATCGAGCCCGGGAAGCGCCAGGCGCTGCTTGACGGTCATGTCCACGACGCCGCGACGGAGGCGGCGAATCCACTTCGTCGGGATGCGCAGGTTGCGCAGTTCGGTGGGGACCGCGCCGCGGACCACGGCCATCGCCACGGCTCCGAGGCTGAGAATGGTGCCCGAGGTGCCGATCACCCGGTCGAACCCGGCGCTGACGATCTGTTTGCAGATGCCGTCCACGGTATTGCGAACGTGCTTGGCGAGGCGGCGCTCGTGGTGGCCGCTGAGCGGGTCGCTCTTGACGTACGCCTGCGTCAGGCGGATCACGCCCAGTTTCACGCTGCGTGCCAGCCGCAGGCTCGTCGCGTCACCGAGCGTGAGCTCGACGCTGCCGCCGCCGATGTCGATGACGACGGCCCGCGACGCGCCCACGTCCACGCCGTAGGTCGCCGCCATATGGATCAGCCGTGCCTCTTCCTGTCCGCCAATCACCCGCGGCCGGATGCCGGTTTGACTCTCGATGCGGGCCAGGAATTCGCCGCCGTTGGGTGCCTCGCGGGTGGCGCTGGTCGCGGCGGCGAGAATGGTGTCCACTCCGTGCGAGTCGGCGATGCGTTTGAAGGTGGTGAGCGCGCGCAGGGCGCCGGCCGTGGCTTCGGCCGTGAGCGACTTGCCGTCGAGCCCGCCGGCTCCGAGCCGGACCATGGCCTTCTCGCGGTCGACGACCTCGAAGGAGAGATCCTCGCGCACGCGCACGACGATCATGTGTATCGAGTTGGTGCCGATATCGATGGCGGCCAGACGCACGACGTCACATTAAAGCACGGCCTCGTTGAGCCGCGTCGCCGCCAGGAAGTACAGTGGCGCTGGTGATGCCCGCCCCTCGTCCCGTCGAGTGATGTCCACTGTGTCCGGCGGGCGAGTGGCCGTCATCATCAACCCCATCTCGGGCCTGGGCGTCCGGCCGGACGCCGCGCGCCAGCGCGCCGAGCTGGCGGCGGCATGCGTCGAGGCGCATCGCGTCGACGCCGACATCTTCGTCACCGAGCGGCGCCACCACGCGCGCGAGCTGACGCACGCCGCCGTGGCCAACGGCGCCCGCACCGTGATTGCGTGGGGCGGCGACGGCACGGTGAACGAGGTCGCGTCGGCCCTCGCCTTCGGCGATGCCGCGCTGGGCGTGGTGCCGAGCGGGTCGGGCAACGGGCTCGCCCGCGAACTGGCCCTGCCGTTCGAGCCGCGTGCCGCGTTCGAGGTGGCACTCGGCACCCGGCGGCGGCGCATCGACGCCGGCGAGCTGGGCGGGCACCTGTTCTTCAATGTCGCCGGCGTGGGGCTCGACGCTGATGTCGCGCATCGCTTCGCCGCCGGCGGACTGGTGCGCCGGGGGCTGGCGATGTACGTCGTCCGCACGACGCAGGCGGTGCTGGCCTATCGAGCGGCGCCGATCACGCTGACCGTCGACGGGGTCACGCACCAGGTGCGGCCGCTGCTCATCGCCTTTGCCAACGCGCGGCAGTACGGCAACGGCGCGCTCATCGCGCCGCAGGCGCGCATCGACGACGGCAAGCTCGATGTCGTGGTGATCGACGACCGTTCCGTGATCGGGATCATCCGGCGCGTGCCGGCGCTCTTTCGTGGCGAGCTCGCCAGCGTGCCCGGTGTCGCGATGCATGCGGCCGTCATCGCGCAGGTGACCACCCCGGGTCCGATCCGCTATCACGTGGACGGCGAGCCGTGCGAATCGAGCGGCTCGATCACCGCGCTCGCGCGGCCGTCGGCGCTCGTCGTCTGTGCCGATGGCGGCCACGCGATCTGAGGCCGCGTGACGATTCCCCTGGTCCCGAGGTGAACCGCCCACCTCGTCTCGGCGCGCGGAGCGCGCCAAGAAGACAGGGAACCATCCAGGGGTCCGGGGCGAAGTAAGCGTTGACCCTTGGATGGTAGTATCGCGGAGACAATGACCAACCTCGAAGAAGCCTCGAGGCCCGCGGCCAGCCTCGGGGCAGCCGAGCGCTGGCTCCCGGCGCTCCTGGTGCTGTTCGTCGGGTCCGGCTGCGCCGCCCTCGTCTACGAAGTCGTCTGGTTCCAGCTGCTGCAGTTGTCCATCGGGTCGTCCGCGGTCTCGCTCGGCGTGCTGCTCGGGATCTACATGGGCGGCATGTGCCTGGGCAGCCTGCTCATGCCACGGTATCTGAACCCGTCGCACCACCCGCTGCGGGTGTACGCGATGCTCGAGTTCGGCATCGGGCTCTGCGGGCTCATCGTGCTCTACGCGGTGCCGTTTCTCGGCGGGCTCTATACGTCGATCGCCGGATCGGGTCCGGTGAGTCTCATTCTGCGGGCGCTCGTCGCCAGCGTGTGTCTCATCCCGCCCACGCTGCTCATGGGCGCGACGCTGCCGGCGATTGCGCGCTGGGTGGAGACGACGCCGCGCGGCGTGTCGTGGCTCGGGTTTTTCTACGGCGGCAATCTCGCGGGCGCCGTCACCGGCAGCCTGCTCGCCGGCTTCTACCTGCTGCGCGTCTACGACATGCCGACAGCGACCTTCGTGGCCGTCGCCATCAACGTCGTCGTCGGCCTGCTGGCGCTGGCCGTGGCCAGTTTCACGCCGCGCACGATCATCACGCGAAATGCGGCCGAGCCGCTGCCGGCGGCGGCCCCGTCCATGGACACGCGCCTGGTCTATGTCGCCATCGGCCTCTCGGGGCTCACGGCGCTTGGATCCGAAGTGGTGTGGACCCGCCTCCTGTCGCTCATCTTCGGCGCCACGGCCTACACCTTCTCGCTCATCCTCGCGGTGTTTCTCGTCGGCCTCGGCATCGGCAGCAGCGTCGGCGCCGCGATGGCGAAGAACTCGACCAGCCCGCGCACCGTGCTCGGCTGGTGCCAGGTGGCCCTGTGCGTCGCGCTCGGCTGGGCCGCCTATGCCACCGGGTCGTCGCTTCCGTACTGGCCGATCAATCCGTCGATCTCCACCAGCCTCGTCTTCAACTTCCAGCTCGACCTGATGCGCGCCATCTTCGTGATGCTGCCGGGCGCGATCCTGTGGGGCGCGAGCTTTCCGCTGGCGCTCGCCGCCGTGGCGGTCCCGGGACAGGACTCGGCGAAGCTCGTGGGCGGCGTCTACGCCGCCAACACCGTGGGCGCCATCGTCGGCGCGCTGGTGACCGCGCTGGCGATGGTGGGCGTGGTGGGCAGCCAGATCACACAGCAGGTGCTCATCGGCATATCGGCGCTGTCGGGGCTGCTGCTGCTCGGCGGCGCCGGCGAGGGCGGAGGCTTGCGGGCCTCGGCGCCGGCGCTCGCGCGGGTGATCGTCGTGGCCGCGGCCGCGGGGCTGCTGGCGCGCGTGGTGCCGCCGCTCCCAGGGCTGCTGGTCGCCTACGGGCGGTACTCCGCCACCTGGATCGGGCAGAACGAGATCATCTACGTCGGCGAAGGCGTGACGGCGTCGGTGGCGGTGTCGCGCACGCCGAGCGGCACCCTCAACTATCACAACGCCGGCAAGGTGCAGGCGTCGAGCGAGCCGCAGGACATGAAGCTGCAGCGCATGCTCGGGCACATCACCACCCTCGTGCCGAAGAATCCGGCCAAGGTGCTGGTGATCGGCTGCGGCGCCGGCGTCACGGCCGGCGCGGTGTCGGTGGACCCGATGGTCAAGGACCAGACCATTGCCGAGATCGAGCCGCTCGTGCCGCGGGTGGTCTCGACCTACTTCGCGCAGCACAACTTCAACGTCGTCGCCAACCCGAAGGTGAAAGTGCACCTCGACGACGCCCGCCACTACCTGCTCACGACCGACGAGAAGTTCGACGCCATCACCTCGGACCCGCTCGACCCGTGGGTGAAAGGCGCCGCCACGCTCTACACCCGTGAGTTCTTCGACGTGGTCAAGGCGCACTTGAAGCCGGGCGGCGTCGTCACGCTGTTCGTGCAGCTCTACGAGAGCACCGAGGCCGCGGCCAAGAGCGAGGTGGCGACGTTCCTCGAAGCCTTCCCCAACGGCGCCGTGTTCGCGAACACGGTGAACGGGCAGGGCTACGACCTGGTGCTCTTCGGGCAGCTCGAGAACGAACGGATCGACGTGGATGCCGTGCAGGCGCGCCTCGAAGACCCGGCGAACGCCGCGATCACGCAGTCGTTGCGGGAAATCGGCATCAATTCCGCGGTGGACCTGTTCGGCACCTACGCCGGGCGGCGCAGTGACATGGCCAGCTGGCTGAAGGATGCGCAGATCAACACCGACTCGAACCTGAAGCTGCAGTATCTTGCGGGGCTCGGCCTCAACCTGTATCAGAGCGACCCGATCTACAAGGCGATGAGCCGCGAGGCGAAATATCCCGAGGAACTCTTCGCCGGCAAGCCCGAGACGCTGGACGCGCTGAAGGCGAGGATCACGGCGTCGCTCGGCGGCGCGTCGTTCTGAGGGGCACGTAGGGCGGGGCTGCAGCCCCGCCGGCACCGGCGCGGCTAAAGCCGCGCCCTACGCCTACACCACCGTGCCTGGCGCAATGACGCCACCCTTTGGCACGACCACGATGCCGCTGCGGATGAAATAGCCATCGCCGTCCGCCTCCTCGACGCCGCGCTCGTTGGTCAGCCGCGCGCCGCTGCCGATGCGCGCGTTCTTGTCGACGATCACCCGGCGCAGCACGACGTCGCGGCCGATACCAAGGCGTGGCACTCCCGCCGGCGGATGGTCCTCATACAAGTCGGCGCCGAGGATCACCGATTGGTCGATGTGGGTGCCCGAGCGCACCTGGGTCCGCAGGCCCACCACGGATTGATCCACCCGCACCCGATCGAGATAGCAGCCCTCGGCGAGGATCGACTCGCGCACCTGGCAGTCCAGCAGCCGCGACCCCGGAAGATGCCGCAGGTGGGTGTAGATCGGCTGCGCCGGATCCCAGTAGCGGAACGGCGCGTCCGGCCGCCCGAGCGTGACGTTGGCCTCGTAGAACGAACCGATGGTGCCGACGTCGGCCCAGTAGCCGTCGAACAGGTACGGCTTGACGACGTAGCGGCTCATCGCCTTGGGAATGAGCTCACGCCCGAAGTCATGGCCCGGCTCCTGCTCGAGCAGGTCGAGCAGCACCTGGCGCGAGAAGACGTAGATGCCCATCGACGCCATGAACGGCCGCGCATCCTTGTGGGCCGCGAACGTGGCGCCTTCAGGCACGCTGCGGCCGATCGTGGCCAGGCGATCGGGCTTGGGCTTTTCCTCGAAGGCCACGATGTGACCGTCGCGGTCGAACACGAAGATGCCCATCTGGGTCGCTGCCGCGGGGTCGATCGGCTGCGCCGCGATCGTGATGTCGGCGCCGCGCTGTTTGTGCATCTCGATGAACGCGCGGTAGTCCACGCGGCAGATGTGATCGCCGGCCAGCACCAGGTAGTAGTCGGCCTGGTGCTGCGCGAAGTGCCGCGCCGCCTGGCGCACGGCGTCGGCGGTGCCCTGGAACCAGTTCTGATTGTCGGGCGTCTGCTCGGCGGCGAGGATCTCGACGAAGCCGCCCGAGAAGAGGTCGAGCTGGTACGTGTTCGAGATATGGCGGTTCAGCGACGCCGAGTTGAACTGCGTGAGCACGAAGATGCGGCGGATGTCGGCGTGGAGGCAGCCGCTCACGGGCAGGTCGATGAGGCGATACTTTCCGCCGATCGGAACCGCCGGCTTCGAGCGGGTGGCGGTGAGCGGGAAGAGGCGTGCGCCCTGCCCGCCGCCGAGCACGATGGCAAGAGTGTCGCTGATCATCACGCATACAATACCGAAATGTTGACGACTTGCCGGTCAGGTAAGTCAGGTGGGTCAGGTAGGTCGGGTGGGGAAATCATCCACCTCATCTCCGTGGCGACACGACACCTGATTGCGGTTGGACTCATCGCTGTGGCTGCCTCAGCACTTCACGCTCAGTCGGCGGCGCCATCCGCGGCCGCGTGCGCCGCGCTCACGAAGGTGTCGCTGCCGCAGGTGACCGTCACGTCCGCGACGGCCGTCGCCACCGGAGAGATGCCGCCTCCACCGGCACGCGGCGGTGGGCCCGGCCCCGCAGGCGCGGCCAACCCCTTCGCCGACCTGCCTGCGCTGTGCCGCGTCGCCGCGACCCTGCGTCCGAGCGCCGACTCCGACATCAGGATGGAGCTGTGGCTGCCGGCCACGTGGAACGGCAAGTTCAAGGGGACCGGCAATGGCGGGCTCGGCGGCGGCACCGGTGCCAACGCCAACGCGCTCGCGGCGGGCGTCCGGCGCGGCTACGCGACGGCCGGCCACAACACCGGCCACGAGGGCGATTCGAGCTACGCCCTCGAGCATCCCGAGCGCATCAAGGACTTCGGCTACCGCGCTACGCACGAGATGACGGTGACGTCGAAGGCGCTCATCCGCGCGTATTACGGCAAGCCGCCGTCAGCGTCCTACATCGCCGAGGGCGGTGGCGGCACGATCGCGGCGCTCAGTTCGGCGCAGCGCCATCCGGACGACTACGACGCCATCGCGGTGACGGGGATGTCGTCGTACCTCACGCGCCACACGTTCGCGCAGATGTGGGTCTGGATGGCCACGCACCAGGACGCCGCCAGCTTCCTCACGCCCGACAAGTATGCGGTGCTGCACGACGCGGTGCTCGCGGCGTGCGACGCCGGTGATGGCCTGAAGGACGGCGTCGTAGGCGATCCGATCGGGTGCCGCTTCGATCCGGGAACGGTGCAGTGCAAGGAGGGTGCGGCGGCGGCCGCCTGCCTGACGGCGCCGCAGGTCGAGGCGGCGCGGAAGATCTACCAGGGACCGAAACACGCGCGCACCGGCGCCGAACTGTATTCACCGCTCTATCCCGGCAGCGAGCTTGGGTGGGGCCAGCTTGCCGGCGGCGATCAGCCGCTGGGCATTCCGGTCGAGTTCTTCAAGTTCTACGTGCTGCGCGATCCGGCGTGGGACTACCGCACCCGGCCGATCGATTTCGACCGCGACGTCACCGCCTCGGATCGTCCGGAGATTCAACCGGTCAACGCTGTAGACCCCGACCTGCGGCGGTTCTTCGCCCGCGGCGGCAGGCTGCTGCTCGTGGACGGCTGGAACGACGCGGCCGTGCCGCCGAAGGTTGCGATCAACTACTACAACCGGGTCGTCGCCACGGTGGGCGAGCAGCAGACGCGGCGGTCGCTGCGCTTTTTCATGGTGCCTGGCATGGGTCACGGACCGGGCACGGGAGGCGCCGAGAACTTCGATTTCGACGCGCTCTCGCTGATCGAGCAGTGGAGGGAGGGGAGCGTCGTGCCCGACGAGCTCACCGTGGCCCACTACAAAGACGGCAAACGTGTCGGGTCGCGGCTCGTCTGCCAGTACCCGCGGATCGCCTTCTATAAAGGCGGCGGCCTCAACCCCGACGATCCCTCGAGCTTCGAGTGCCGGGCCAAGTGACCGAGTCTCAGGTTTGCATCTTGGGAGATTGACCTGGGAGTCGCGGGTCCGTCGTACCCTGTTTACATCCCTGTCGTATGGTTCAGTCAGCTCGACGCATGCGACCCTGCGAACTCTATCTCGTCCGCCACGCCGTGGCCGCCGAGCGTGGCGACGATTGGCCTGACGATACCAAGCGGCCTTTGACCGCCGAGGGCGCCAGCCGGTTCCGCGACGTCGTCGACGGCCTCCTGTGGTTTGGAGTGGGTCTGGATGAAATCTTCACCAGCCCACTCGTGCGAGCGCGTCAAACCGCCGACCTGCTCGCAGCCGGGCTGGCCGAGCACCCGCCAGTGAAGACCGTCGACGAACTGGCGCCGGGAAACGAAGTCAAAGAGGTCATCGCCTCGCTGGTCAAGCGCGTGAAACGACGGCGGGTGGGGATCGTGGGCCACGAGCCCGAGCTTGGCGAGCTGGCCGCAGCTCTGGTGGGAGCACCGCGCGCGTTGCCTTTCCGGAAGGGGGGTGCGTGCCGCATCGACGTGGACGGGCTGGACTCCTTACGTGCCGGCGTCCTGATTTGGTTTCTTCCCCCAAAAATCCTTAGGAAAGCAGGGCGGTAGCGGCGAATTGTTACACCAAGTTTACAGTCGCTTCGCCGAGGGGTGCGGTATAGATCGTGGTGTATGTACGCACGAGCGCTCGAGCACGCGGGTGAAACACGGCGGTTCACGATCTCCTCGGCGGTCACGGCCGGCGGGTGGGATGCCACCGAGGAACGGGACAGCCAGATCATTTGGAGCGCTCACTACACCGACTGGCATCGCGTCGAGCGGGCCCGCATGGTCTTTGCGCGCGAGGTCCAGACCCTCCGGCAGGCCGGTTGGCGCGAGACGGCCGCCTAGCTCGCCTCATCTTCACGGTTTTTCTCGTTTTCCCGCCTGATCGACGCGGTCGGTTCGCCGACGCGACGTTTTCCGCCTGATTTCACACGGTTGTTCCCCGATCGAGATCGGCCTGTAACGTCGGCCATCTAGATTGGAGCCGTTGCACGTGCGCATGACACGGCAACTCGGTTACCCGGCCGCGCGTATGGCGCGGCCGGGGCACTCGCCGAGAGGGGACAGACGGATGTGGAGTTGACGCGGAGCGTCATCGTCTGCGCGCACAACGAAGCCGGATATCTCGGGGCGTGCCTGTACTCGCTGCTCGCGCAGTCGAGGCCGCCCGACGAGATCATCGTCGTCAACAACGCCAGCACCGACGCCACCGGCGATGTCGCCGCGCGCGTGCCCGGCGTGCGGGTGATCGACGACCCGCGGCGCGGCCTGGTGGTCGCGCGCGACGCCGGCCGGCGCGCAGCGACGGGCGACATCCTGATCTACGTCGACGCCGATTGCCGCGCCCCTCTCCAGTGGCTCGAACGCATCGAGCGCCGATTCGACCGGCGGGCAGATCTCATCGCCCTGTCCGGCCCCTATCGTTTCTACGACTGGCACGTACGCGGGCGCGCCCTGATCCGCGCCTACGACTTCACATTGGCGCCGCTCACGCAGTTGTTGGTGAAGCACCTGCTTGGCATCGGCTCAGTGTTCTACGGTGGGAACTTCGCCGTGCGCCGCACCGCGCTGGAACGCATCGGAGGGTTCGACCTGTCGATCGAGTTTCATGGCGAAGACGCCAATCTCGGCCGCCGGCTGCATGCCATCGGGCGCGTCGATCTGGTCGGGGAGTGTTACCTGTTCACGTCGGCGCGCCGATACCTGGCGATGGGCACGTGGGCGGTCGTCCGGTTGTACGTCCGCAACTTCGTCTCGGAAGTGCTGTACCACCGTCCCAAGGACACCACCCATCTCGACGTGAGGATCTGATGCCGGGCTACGAACCGTTCCTGCTCTGCGACTTTCACGTGCACACGCAGTGGAGTGATGGCAAGCTGTCGGTGGCGGAGGTCGTGGACCTCTACGGCGCTACCGGCAAGTTCGACGTCATCGCCATCACCGACCACATCCTGACGAAGAAGGACATGCTGGCGCGCGCCGGCCGGCTGGCCACGCTCGGACGCCGTGCGTTTGGCGTCCGCGAGGATGATTTCCCCGCCTATCTCGAGGACATCGCCTTCCAGGCGCGGCGCGCCTGGGAAACCTACGGCATGCTGGTGGTGCCGGGTGCCGAGATCACGCAGAACCGGCTGACCGGGCGCAAGAACTCGCACATCATCGCGCTCGACATCAAACGCTACATCAGCGCCGACCAGTCGGCCCACGAGATCCTGCGGGAGATCCGCCGGCAGAACGCGTTGAGCATTGCCTGCCACCCGCACCACCGCACGACCCGGCGCATCGAAATCAGCACCTGCTACCTCTGGGATCACCGCGACGAGCTGGTCGAGTTGGTGGACGTGTGGGAGGCGGCAAACCGTGACGACCTCTTTTCCGTCACAAGTCTCAAACACTATCCGTACGTGGCCAGCAGCGACTTCCACAAGCCCAAGCATTTGTATTCCTGGAAGACCCTGGTCCGCTCGGAGAAGACGTGGCCGGCCGTGAAGGATGCGCTGCGCCAGAACGTCGACATCGCGCTGACTCTGTATCGCAACGGATCGTGGGCGGCGTAAAGGCGGCCCGGCCCGTCAGTTGAACGCGGGGACCTCATCATGGACCACCAGCCCCCTCTTCCGGAACTATCGGCCGAGCTCTTTGCCGAGGCGCTCCGCCGGACGCAGGCCGAGTTTCGCGAGATGCCCGGTCTGAAGCTGACCGAGTCGCAGGTCGCGCGGCTGTTGTCGTTCGATTCGGCGTTGTGCAGCGCGGTGCTGTCCACGCTCGTCGACCGGCGCTTCCTCATGCGCACGCGCAACACGTTCCAACGCGCGTCTTAGGGCAGGCGAGGCCTCGCCCGCATCACGCGGCCGCGCCAGCCGCGGCGTCCGGCAGGACGACGGTGAAGACCGCGCCGCCTTCGGGGCGGTTGGCCACGGTGACCTGGCCGTCGTGCAGCTCGACGAGGTGCTTCACGATCGACAGGCCAAGCCCGGTGCCGCCAGGGCCCGAGCGGGACTTGTCCACCCGGTAGAAACGCTCGAAGACCCGCGCGAGGTCGTTGGGCGGGATGCCCGGCCCTGAATCCGAGACCACGACGTGCACCATTCCGCCATGGCGCTCGGCGGCAAGCCGGATGTCGGCCTGCGCCGGCGAGTAGTTCACGGCGTTCTCGACCAGGTTGCGCAGGATGTCGTGGAGCTTGCCGGCATCGGCGTCGGCGTGCGCCGCCTCGGCCGGAACGTCGATCGTGATCCGGTGCTCGCGGGCCTCGATCTGCGGCGCCAGATCGGCGAGCACCGCGTCGAAGGCATCGCGCACGTTGCAGCGGGTTCGCTCGAGCGGCTCCTGTCGCGCGTCGAGCCGCGCCAACCGCAGCAGGTCTTTCACGAGGCGTTCCATTCGTGCCGTGTGGCGGCCGATGATCTCGAGGAACCCCTGCGATTCGCTGCTGAGCGCGGGGTTGTCGAGGAGCGCCTCGACGTAGCCACGGATGGCGGTCAGCGGCGTGCGCAGCTCGTGCGACACGTTGGCCACGAAGTCCTGACGGATCTGGCCGGCCTTGCGCAGGTCGGTGATGTCGTGGAGCACCAGCACGGCGCCGCCGTCGCTGCCCGACGCCACGGCCGCGGCGCGGGCCACGAAGGTCCGCGACGCGTCGCGCGAGAGCGTGAGTTCGCGACTGGCCGTGGGTTCCCGGCGGAGCGACGACCCGAGCAGCGCGGCGATGTCGGGATGGCGGATCACCTCCACGTAGGGTCGTCCCGTCGCCTGCTCGGTGACGCGCAGCATTTCCTGGGCGGCGCGGTTCACGAGCTGCACCTTGCCCTGACGATCGACGATCAGCACGCCCTCGACCATGCCGGCCAGGATGGCTTCGGTGCGGGCCCGGTCGCGAGACAGGTCGTCGATGCGCCGCCCGAGCTCCTGCGCGGCCCCGTCGAGGGCCCGCGCCACGGCACCCAGCTCATCCTCGCCGTAGTCGTGCGCGGGACGGCTGAAGTCGCCGGACGAATACCGCTTCGCCACCGCGGCCACGGCTTCCACTCGCCGGGCCAGCGGTGCCGAGAACAGCGCCGAGAGGACGAGCGCGGCCACGAGCGCCGCGCCGAGCGCCAGCGCCGTGGCGCTGCCGATCGTGGCCAGCTGCGCGTTGATGTCGCTGAGCGGCAGCGCCAGCCGCACGTACTTCACCACCGGATGATCCGTGCGCATGGCCACATAGACCATGTCGGTGTTCACGGTCGTGCTGTAGCGCTGGCTGGTACCGACGGTGCCGCCTTGTGCCGCCACCACTTCGGGCCGGGTTGCGTGGTTCTCGAGCCCGGGCAGATCGGCCGGCGCCTGCGTCGAATCGCCGACCACCCGGCCATCGCCGGCGATGAGCGTGACGCGGCCCGACACGAGCGCCCCGAGCCGGTCGGCCTCGCGGTCCATGTCGGCCTCGCCGAGGCTCCGCGCAGAGGTCAGTAGATCGGCGATGAGCTTGGATTCGTCGGTCAGGCGGCGCTGGATGGCGTCGCGCTCCTGCACGCGCAACTGCCACGGCACCAGTGCGGCCATGGTGAGCACCGCGAGGGCCGCTGCGGCCATCGAGCCGATGAAGAGCTTGAGGCGGACGCTGAGGGTCATCGCCGCGGAGCGGGGGCTCAGGCGCTGTCGGCCAGCTTGTAGCCGAACTGCTTGACGGTAATCAGCGCATCCACGAGCACGGGCAGCTTCTCGCGGAGACGCCGGACGTGCACGTCCACGGTGCGCGTGCCCCCGGTGTACTGGTACCCCCAGACGTCGCTGAGCAGCAGATCGCGCGACAACACGCGGCCCTGCCGCTGCAGCATGTATTGGAGCAGCATGAATTCCTTGGCCGTGAGCTTCACCTCGCGCCCGTCGTTCGACACCACGTGGGTGGCCACGTCCATGATGAGCGAACGGTACCGCAGTTGGGTGCCCTCCGGTTCGGTGCGCTTGGTGCGCCGCAGCAGCGCCCGCGCGCGGGCGATGAGCTCGTTGGGGCTGAACGGCTTCGACACGTAGTCGTCGGCGCCCAGTTCGAGGCCGACGATGCGGTCGCTCTCCTCGGCCTTGGCCGTGACCATGATGATGGGGATGGCGGCGGTCCGCGCGTCCGAGCGCAGCGCGCGGCAGATTTCGAGGCCCGTCATGCCGGGCAGCATCAGATCGAGAATGGCCAGGTCCACCGGCTGCTGGCGTGCGTACGCCAGCGCGTCGGTGCCCGACGGCGTGAGATGCGCGGTCCAGCCGTTCTTCTGGATGTAACGCGAGATCAGCTCGCCGATATCTCGATCGTCTTCGGCAACGAGAACATGCACCGCCCCTACTCTATCGTGGCTGCGGGTCTTCAGACCCGCCTCACGGAACCGCACTTGTCAGGCCGCGGGTCTTCAGGCCCGCCGGAGGGAACGGCGTGTGGCAGGTGGGGCGCCGGGGCAAGTAAAAACTATGTTGCGCCGAAGAGGGTACTGACGACGCCGTAGGTCATCGCCCCAATCACTGCCGACGCCGGAATGGTCAGCAGCCACGCCCACACGATTTGGCCGGCCACGCCCCAGCGCACGGCCGAGAGCCGCCGCGTGGAACCGACGCCGACGATGGCGCCCGTGATCGTGTGAGTGGTGCTGATGCCCACGCCGAGAAGCGTGGCGATGTAGATGGCCAGCGCCGCGCCGGTCTCGGCCGAGAACCCGCCGATCGGCTGCAGCTTGGTGATCTTCGAGCCCATCGTCTTGATGATGCGCCAGCCGCCCGAGAGCGTCCCGAGCCCGATCGCCGTGTGGGCGATGAGGATCACCCACAGCGGGATCGGCATCTTCCCGTTCTGCAGCTGCAGGTAGCCGCCGGTCACGAGCGCTCCGGAGATGATGCCCATCGTCTTCTGCGCGTCGTTGGCGCCGTGCATGAGGCTGAACGCCGCCGCCGACACCAGCTGCATGCGGCGGAAGAAGCTGTCCACCCGGCGCGGGCTGGCGCTGCGGAACACCCACAGGCTGGCCACCATCAGCAGCCACCCGACGCTGAGGCCGATGACGGGCGCGATCACGATGAAGACGAGCGTCTTGGTCCAGCCCGAGACGATCACGGCGGAAAAGCCCGCCTTGGCCACCGCGGCGCCGGCGTAGCCGCCGAACAGCGCGTGCGACGAGCTCGTCGGCAACCCCCAGTACCACGTGATGAGGTCCCAGATGATGGCGCCCGTGAGCCCGGCGAAGATGACCGTGAAGGTCACGACCGTCAGGTCCACCATGCCCGCGCCGACGGTCTGGGCCACCGCGGTGCCGAAGCCGAATGCGGCGACGAAATTGAAGAACGCCGCCCAGATCACCGCCTTGCCAGGCGACAGGACTCGCGTCGACACGACCGTGGCGATGGAATTGGCCGCGTCGTGAAAGCCGTTGATGTAGTCGAAAACCAGCGCGACGGCGATCAGCAGCAGGATCGCCAGCAGGTTGTGGTCCATGCGGTCAGCCGTGTTTGACGACGACGCCTTCGAGCAGGTTGCCGACGTCCTCACAGCGGTCGGTCGCGGCTTCGAGGAAGTCGAAGATCTCCTTCCACTTGATCACTGCAATCGGATCCTTTTCCTGGTCGAACAGCTCGACGATCGAATCCTGATGCACGCGATCGGCTTCGTGCTCGAGCTGATTGACGCGCGCGGCGTATTCGAGCACCGCCTTGCTGTCGTTCCCGAGCGCGGTCATCCCCTCGCACAGCAGGTCCGCCGAGTCGACGATGATGTCCACCAGGCGACGGGCGCCGGCGCGCACGCTCTGAATCTTGTAGAGCCGGACCACGGCCGATGCCGCGTCGATGGCGTCCATGACGTCGTCGAGCGAGCCGGCGAGCGCGTGGATGTCCTCGCGGTCGAGCGGCGTCACGAACGTGCGATTGAGGCGATCGATGATGCCGCGTGTGATCTTGTCGCAGGCGTGCTCGATCGCCTTGATCTCCTCGACCTTCGAGACATCGGGTGGGCTCGAGGCCAGCATCTGCTTGAGCAGGCGCGCGCCCTTGCGGAGCTCCTCGGCCAGGCTCACGAAGTCGCTGAAGAACTTTTCTTCGCGGGGAATGAAACTGAATCGCGCCATGTCACCTCGTCGAACCTGTCGATCGTAGCAGATTTAACTGTGACATTACGGTGGTGTAACCGCGCCGTACGCACGAAGGGCGGAGGGGAGCCTCCGCCCTTCGTGCCCGATCGAGCCCGGAGTCGTGACTACTTGACGAAAAGCATCTCGCGGTAGGTGGGCAGCGGCCACAGTTCGTGCGGGGTGAGCACCTCGATGGCGTCACCGACCTCGCGCAGCGCCGTCATGGCCGGCACCACGGAGTCGCGCATGTAGGCGGCGTGCGCCTCGGCGCCGCCGCTGTCGTGGTCGAGGAGACCGGCCAGCGCGTCGGCTTTCGCCTTCAGCTGATCGACCAGCCCCGTGTAGGTGACGAGCAGCTTCTCGGCCTCAGCGCTCGTCGCGCCCACCGCGCGGACCGCGCCGACGCTGAGCGCGATCTGCTTCTGATACTCGAGCCCCGCCGGCAGGATGTAGCGGTTGGCCATGAGCACCATCAGCTGGCCTTCGATGTTGATCGTCTTGTTGTAGTTCTCGACGAAGATCTCGTAGCGGGCGTGAATCTCGCGCTCGTTCAGGATCTTGTACTTCTCGAACAGCGCCACGCAGGCGGGCGTGACGAGTTGCGGCAGCGCGTCCACCGTGTTGCGCAGGTTGAGCAGGCCGCGCGCCGCGGCTTCGGCCTGCCACTCGGCAGAGTAGCCGTTGCCGTTGAAGACGATGCGCTTGTGCTCGGCCGCCATCTTCGGCAGCAATGCCTTGACGGCCGCCTCGATCGGCGTGCCCTTGGCCACCGCGGCTTCGAGCTCGGTGGCCACCGAGTCGAGCGCGTCGGCCATCGCGGCGTTGAGCGCCGTGTTCGGGAAGGCGATGTTCTGTCCCGACGACACCGCGCGGAACTCGAACTTGTTGCCGGTGAAGGCGAACGGGCTGGTGCGGTTGCGGTCGCCCGCGTCGCGCGGCAGCTTTGGCAGCACGCTGACGCCGACGTCCATGATGCCGCCTTGCTTGGTTGACCTTGCGGCGCCCTTCTCGAGCTGCTCGAAGATGTCCGAGAGCTGCTCGCCCAGGAACACGGACAGGATCGCCGGTGGCGCCTCGTTGGCACCGAGCCGGTGATCGTTGCCGGCGCTGGCGATGGTGGCGCGCAACAGTCCTTGCCACCTGTCTACGGCCCTCAACACCGCGGCGCAGAAGACCAGGAACTGCATGTTGTCGTGCGGGGTGTCGCCGGGCCCGAGCAGGTTGTTGCCAAATTCGTCGGAGAGCGACCAGTTGTTGTGCTTACCCGAGCCGTTGACGCCGGCAAACGGCTTCTCGTGCAGCAGGCACGCGAGCCCGTATTTCGGCGCGACCCGCCGCAGCGTTTCCATCGTCATCATCTGGTGATCGACGGCGACGTTGGCGTTCTCGAAGACCGGGGCAATCTCGTACTGGCTCGGCGCCACTTCGTTGTGACGCGTCTTCACCGGCACGCCCACCTTGTAGAGCTCGAGCTCCACATCCGCCATGCAGGCCTGCACGCGTTCGGGGATGGCACCGAAGTATTGATCCTCGAGCTCCTGGCCCTTGGGCGGCTTGGCGCCGAAGAGGGTGCGGCCGGCGTTGATGAGATCGGGCCGCGCGAAATAGAAGTTGCGGTCGATGAGGAAGTACTCCTGCTCGGGACCGCAGGTCGCGAAGACGTGCTCGGCGGTCGAGCCGAACAGCTTCAACACCCGGACCGCCTGCTTCGAGACCGCTTCCATCGAGCGCAGGAGCGGCGTCTTCTTGTCGAGCGCTTCACCGGTCCAGCTGACGAACGCGGTGGGAATCACCAGCGTGACGCTGTTGCCGTTGACGAGCAGCCACGGGTTGCTGGTGGGGTCCCACGCGGTGTAGCCGCGGGCCTCGAAGGTGGAGCGCATACCGCCGGACGGGAAGCTCGAGGCGTCGGGTTCGCCGCGCACCAGCTCCTTGCCGGAGAACTCGGCGATGGCCGTGCCGTCGGCCGCCGGATTGAGGAACGAGTCGTGTTTCTCGGCGGTGAAGCCGGTCATCGGCTGGAACCAGTGCGCGTAGTGCGTGGCCCCCTGTTCGATCGCCCAGTCCTTGAGCGCGACGGCCACGGCGTCGGCCGTGGCCCCGTCGAGCGCCGCGCCGTGTGTGACCGTGGCGCGCAGCGCGCGATAGACGCTCTTCGGAAGCCGCTCGCGCTGCAGCTTGTCGTGGAACACGAGGCTGCCGAACACGTCGGCGGCGCGGACGGCCGGTGAAGTGGAAATGCGATTGGCCAGCGACCAGTCGCGAATGCTCTTGGCCGCTTCGGCCAGTGCTACAGATCCCATTGGCGGTATCGATCCTTTCGCGGCCGCGCGGCCAGCGCCGCGGGTCGGCAGCCCCGCGCCCTCAGCCGAGGACGCGGGGCATGGTGAGAAACAGAACCGGGGACCCGGGCTAGCGCACCGGGACCGGCGACGGCGAGCCCGACGGGCGAGACGCGGGCTCGGGCGTAATGGCTTCCATGCCGCCGATGTGCATGTAGGCCTCTTCTCCGTGCATCGTGAGGTCGAGGCCGCTGACTTCCTCGGACACCGTGGCACGCAGCGGCATGAACAGGCCGATCAGCTTCAACAGAGCGAAGCTGGCGACGCCGCTGTAGACGATCGCCGTGCCAACGGCCATCGCCTGGATGCCGAGCTGCGCCGGATTGCCGTAGAGCGCGCCGTCGAAGACGCCGTTGATCGATTTTTCGGCGAGGACACCCGTGAGCAGTGCGCCGACCGTGCCGCCGAGGCCGTGTGCCGCCACCACGTCGAGCGAGTCGTCGAGCGTGGTCCTGGCCCGGACAATCAGGCCGAAGTAGCTCGGCACGGCGGCGATGGCGCCGAGCAGCAAGGCGTTCATCGGGCTCACGAAGCCCGCGGCCGGCGTTATGGCAACGAGACCCACCACGATCGCCGTGGCGCAGCCGACGGCGCTCGGCCTGCCCGTGCGCGCCAGGTCGAGGATGGTCCACACCACCAGCGTGGCGGCCGGCGCCAGCATCGTGGTCACGAACGCCAGGCCGGCAATCGGGCTGGCGGCCACGGCGCTGCCGGCGTTGAAGCCGAACCAGCCGAACCAGAGCAGGCCGGCGCCGAGGAGGACCGTCGGCACGTTGTGCGGCAGCAGCCCCGAGCTGCCGTAATCGGACCGCTTGCCGACGACCATCGCCGCCACGAGCGCCGCCACGCCGGCGTTGACGTGCACCACGGTGCCGCCGGCGAAGTCCCACGCGCCCATGTCGGCCAGGAAGCCGCCGCCCCACACCCAGTGCGCCAGCGGGGCGTAGACGATGACCGACCAGGCCGAGATGAACAGGAGATAGGCCTTGAAGTTCATGCGCTCGACGATGGCGCCGGAGATGAGCGCCGCCGTGATGATGCAGAACGTCGCCTGGAACGCCATGTAGAGCATGTGCGGAATCGTCAGCGTCACGATGGCGCCCTTTTCCGACAGCCCGACATTGTTGAGGAAGGCGAACGACAGGTCACCGAGCCAGTCCGAGCCCGGGCTGAGCGCGAGCGAATACCCGATCAGGGCCCAGAGTACGCCGACGAATCCGAGCGAGATGAAGCTCATCATCATCGTGTTCAAGGCGTTCTTCGACCGTACGAGCCCGCCGTAGAAAAACGCCAGCGCCGGGGTCATCAGCAGGACCAGCGCCGTGGAAATCATCATCCATGCGGTGTCAGCTTGATTCATCGCAACTCTCCTCGTCGTCCTTCCATACGGCGCCCCTCGGCGCCAGGGTGATTACGTTTCAGTCCCGACCGGGCACGGCTCACGCAGGACCGGGCATCGCTGTCCAGCCGCGCACTGTCGGGCCGACCGGCGCGCCCGTGACAGGCGCGCGGCGGTCTCTACAGCCTGAGTTCCTCGTAGGTCTGGGTTCGTGCCTTCGTGACGATCCGCGGCGTTTCCAGGAACGCCACCGCGACCCGCGTCTCGACGACCAGGCTCGCGAGCGGTTCGACCAGCGCATCCTGCGGTCCCGCATCGTTCCTGGCGCTCTCGGCGGCGTGCATCGCCGTCTCGAACGGGCCTGGTGTCGTGGCGCCGGTCGCCGCGAGCAGCGACGCGATCAACAACAGCAGCACGAGGGCCGACAGGCGGCTGAGGACGCTGGTTCGAACGGTCACGGCGCTCATCGAATAGCGGCGATACGGTGCGATCGACGCTGCGGAACACTATTCAAGATCGGCGCCACGCATGCCCGCGGATTGCCGAATGAAAACCGCGATCGGCAGCGACCGTCATCGTCGGTAGAGCTCTCAGATCGACAACGTCGTAGCCTGAGGCGTGGTTTGGGACCAAATTGTCTGGATCGTTGAATCGCGACGAGACGTGCACGACCGGCGCCGCGGTCACGCCATGCCGCTGCGCCCGTGTCGGGTTGCCAAAAATGTCTAATGGTTCTGTCTAACCGACAGTTTTGTCTGTGCAGGTCGAGGCTTCGCGGCGGCTAAAGCGTGCGTACGCCGCGAGTTCGCGTGAGCAGGAACACGGCAAGGAGGCTGAGGAGGATGCCGTTGACGGTGAGCACCGTTGGCGCCGACGTCTGGTTGGCAATCCAGCCGCCCACCAGGCTCCCGAGCGGCATGCCGCCGCGAAAGGCGACCATGTAGATGCTCATCACCCGGCCGCGCATCTCGTTCGGGGCATTGAGCTGTACGAGCGACGACAGCATCGAGAAAACCATCACCATGCATGCGCCGGCGGCAAAGAGCAGCAGGCCGTTCAGCCAGAACAGGCGGGTAGACGCGAAGAGAACGACCACCGCGCCGAAGGCCACCTGCAGCACCAGCAGCGTCCGCCCCATGTGAGTAAAGCGGCCGAGCCAGGCCACGACGAGCGCGCCCGTCACGGCGCCGATGCCGGCGCAGGCCATGAGCTGGGTGTACACCCGGACATCGCCGCGGAGTACGTCCTGCGCGAAGAGGGGCAGGAAGGTGAGCAGCGGGTTGCCGAGGAACGTGGCGGCAAAGCCCAGCATCGCCATGGCGATGAACTCGGGATGGGCCCGGACGTAGGCGAAGCCGCCCACCAGTTCCTGTCCCATGCGCGTGGCCGTGGCCGGTGGCGTGTGCCGCGCCCGCATCATGAGAATCGCGGCGATCACGGCGAGAAACGACAGCCCGTTCAGGCCGAAGCACGCCACCATCCCGAAGGTCGCGAGCGCGCCGCCGGCCATGAGCGGCCCGATCACGCGCGCGAGATTGAACTGGATCGAGTTGAAGGCGATGGCGTTCGGCACGTGCTGCCGGTCCACGAGCGACGGCAGCAGCGACTGGTAGGCCGGGCCGCCGAAGGCCTGTGCCAGGCCGGTGATGGTGGAGAGCACGAGCACCTGCCAGATGCGCACGTGACCCCAGTAGACCAGCGCCGCCAGCGCGAAGGCCGTGGCCATCTGGGTGTACTGGGACATCAGCAGCAGCTGCCGGCGGTCGCGCCGATCGGCCACGACGCCGCCGATGAGCGTGAAGAGCAGGATCGGCAGCTCGCCGAGAAACGAATCGAGGCCCAGGTAGAAGGCGGACGACGAGCCGGCCAGCGTGAGCACGAGCCAGTTCTGCGACACCTTCTGCATCCAGGTGCCGATGGTCGAAACGAACGCCCCGATCCACAGCACGCGGAAGTCGCGGTAGGTGAGCGCTGCGCCGATGCGGCGAAAGCCGGTAGCGGGCGGAGGTTCGACGGGCGCCGGCTGGGGTGGAGCGGGCGAACCGGCGGGCGGCGTCGAGGACGCGGGCGCGGGGATCACGAAACGTTCAGATTTTAGCGCGTAGGGTGGACTTCAGTCCCGCCGACCCGATCTCGCCTCTTGATCTTCGTGGCGATTTTCGCTATATATTCGCCTTTCGGTGAGGCGAAAATATGGCGAATTCTGCACTGGCCGCCCTTGAATCCGCGCTCCGCGACCGCAAGCTCGATCGCACGTTGACGACGGCGTTGCCGCCGCTCGAGCAAGGCGAGGATGACTGTGCGCCAACGGGGGTGGCCGTCCTCGACGGGTGCCTGCGCACTGGCGTGCCGCGCGGCCAGCTGTCGGAACTCACCGGTCCGCGTTCGTCGGGCCGCACGACGCTGCTGCTGCAGATGATGGCCGCCGCCTCGAGTCGGGGCGAGCTGGTGGCGCTCGTGGACACCTTCGACCGCCTCGACGTGGCTTCGGCCGAGGCGGCCGGCGCCGATTTCACCCGGGTGTTGTGGATTCGCGGACAGTCGCTGAGCGCCGCCAGCGGCGACACGGTCTACAGCCGCGACGGGCTGTTGAAGGTCGGCCGCGGCGGTGGGCCCGTCGAATGGGCCGTCGATCGCGCGCTCAAGGCGCTCACCCTCGTGCTGCAGGCGGGCGGCTTCGGCTTCGTGGCCATCGATCTGGCCGACGCGCCCGGCACCGCGCTGCGGCGTCTGCCCTTCACGACGTGGCTCCGGGTGCAGCGTGCCGTGGAAGGCCGTGACACCGCCTGCGTGCTCGTCACGCCGGAACCGCTAGCGCGCAGCGCCGGCGGTCTCACGCTGACGCTGGCCGGCCAGACGGTCTGGACCGGCTCGCGCGAGCGGCCGCGGGTGGGGGGCGCCGATGTACACCTGCGCGTCGTGTCGCCGCGCCGCCGGGTGGGCGGCGAGGTAAGGGTGATGGCGCGTGCCGCTGAGGCTACGGCGGACCACCGTAGCTTTAGCGTAGGTGGTTAGACCCGCTTCAGGAACCGACATGACAGGCGCGCTCTATGCGGCGGCGGGCAGCGATCCGGCTCTGCTCGTGGAAGTGGCGCGCGAGTTCTCGCCCCGCATCGAAGTGTGCGGACCGCGGGAGATCACGCTCGACCTGAGCGGGCTGGCGCGCCTCTTCGGCGATGCGCGCGCCATTGCCGCCGAACTGCGGCGCACCGCGGCCGATCGTGGCCTGCAGGTGCGCATCGCCATCGCGGGCTCGCGCACCCCGGCCCGGCTTCTCGTCCGCCATCGCGCCGGCGTCACCGTCGTCGAACCGGGCAGCGAGGCCGAAGCCCTCGCCCCGCTGCCGCTCGCGCTGCTGACCGACCTGTGTGGCCGCGGGTCTGCAGAGCCGGTTGGACATGGTTCGGACCTGGTTGTGCGTGGCCGGGGGTCTTTAGACCCGCCTCATCGAACGGCACCTACCCGTGGGGCCGGGTCTTCAGACCCCGCCGACGGCGAAGTGAACGAACTCACCGCCACCTTGCGGCGCTGGGGCCTGCGCACGCTCGGCGATCTCACGGCGCTGCCGCCCGCCGACGTGGCCGCGCGCCTCGGCCAGGCCGGCGTGCAGTGGCAGCGGCTGGCGCGCGGCGAAGACCCCGCGCCGCTCGTGCCCGCGGTGCCCGAGGAACGCTTCGAGCAGGCGCTCGATCTCGAGTGGCCCATCGAAGGGCTCGAGCCGCTGTCGTTCGTGCTCGGCCGCCTCCTGGAGCCGATGTCGGCGCACCTGGAGCGCCGCGACCGCGGCGCCGCGGTGTTGCACGTGCGGCTCCACCTCGTGTCGAAGACGACCCACGAGCGGTCGCTGCAGTTGCCGGCACCGCTGCGCGACGCGAGGACGCTGCGCACGCTCGCGCTGCTCGATCTCGAGTCGCATCCGCCGGCAGCCGCGATCAATCGCGTGGTGGTGGCGGTGGATCCGACGCCTGCGCGGGTCCTGCAGTACTCGCTGATCACCCGCCCGCTGCCGTCGCCAGAGCAGGTGTCCACGCTGATGGCGCGGCTGACGGCGCTCATGGGTGAAGGCCGCTGCGGCTCGCCGGCCGCGGTGGATTCCTGGCGCCCAGGCGCGTTTGCGATGGCACCGTTCGCGCCCCAGGCAGAGTCGTTACCCGCCTTACCGCGGAGGGAGCGCGCAGCCCCACCCGCCTTACCCGCCTCGGCGGCGCCGCAGGCGACGGTCGTCGTGGCGCTGCGGCGGTTCCGGCACGTAGTGCCGGCCCGCGTGCAGGTGGAGCACGGGCGGCCGGTGCGCGTCACCACCGATCGGCGCGGCCTGGGTGGTGGCCGAATCGAGAAGTGCGGTGGACCGTGGCGCACCTCTGGTGAATGGTGGAAGGCCGACGCCTTCGGCGTCGGTGAGGCGGGTAGGGCGGGTGAGGCGGGTAGGTCGGAAAACAACACGCCATGGGATCGCGACGAGTGGGATGTGACCGTGAGCGATGGAGCCACGTACCGGCTGTTTCGTGAACGAGATGCCAATGCGTGGTTCATCGACGGTGTTCTGGACTAGTTCTTCGAGCGTGGCTGCAAACAAGCGTTTTCACCTACCCGCCTCACCCGCCCTACCTGCCTACCCGCCCTATGTACGTCGAACTCCACGCCGCCTCGGCCTTCAGCTTTCTGCAAGGCGCCTCATTGCCCGAGGCGCTGGTGGAGCGTGCCGCGGCGCTGGGCTATCCCGCGCTCGCGCTGCTCGATGCCGACGGTGTGTACGGCGCGCCGCGCTTCCACAAGGCGGCGCAGAAAGCGGGGCTCCGCGCGATTGTCGGCGCGGAGCTGACGATCGGAAGCGCCGCCGCCGAGGCAGGTGGGGCGGGTAGGAGGGCAGGTAGGGACGTAGGGCGGGGCTTCAGCCCCGCCGGAGGCTTCAGCCCCGCCGGAGATCACACGTGGCGGCTGCCGGTGCTCGTGGCCTCCGCGGAGGGCTACAAGAATCTGTGCCGCCTGGTCACCCGGATGAAGATGCGCGCGGAGAAGGGCGCCGGCGCGCTCGCGATCGAGGAATTCGACGGCTTCACCACCGGCCTCGTCGCTCTGGCGGGGCGGCCGCTCCTCGACGCGCAGCACTTCGGCGTGGGCGGCCTGCTCGATCGGCTGATCGGCCTCTTCGGCCGCGCCAACGTCTGCGTCGACTTGCAGCGCCACTTCCTGCGCGACGAGGAGTCCGACATGGTCGCGCTCACGCACCTCGCGCAGGCCTTCCGCGTGCCGGTCGTAGCCACCAATGGCGTCCGCTTCGCCACGCCCGGCGAGCGCCCGCTCTTCGACGTGCTCACCTGCGTGCGTCATCACACCACCGTGGACGCCGCCGGCCGCCGGCTGGCGCGCAACGCCGAGCGCTATCTCAAGCCGTCCGAGGTGATGGCGGAGCTCTTCTCGGATCGTCCCGACGCGCTCAAAGGGACCGAGGCGCTGGCCGAGCGTCTCGAGTACACGATGGCCGATCTCGGCTACCGCTTCCCCGCCTATCCGGTGCCGGGCGGCGACAGCGAGGTGTCGTTCCTGCGCCGCATCGCCGAGGCCGGCGCCCGCGATCGCTTCCGGCCCTATCACGAGAAGGCACGCCGCCAGATCGCCCACGAGCTCGATTTGATCGAGAAGCTCGATCTCGCCGGCTACTTCCTGATCGTGTGGGACATCGTCAGCTACTGCCGCCAGCACGACATCCTGGTGCAGGGCCGCGGCTCGGCCGCCAACAGTGCCGTCTGCTACAGCCTCGGCATCACCGCCATCGACCCGATCAGGATGGAACTGCTCTTCGAGCGGTTTTTGTCGGAAGAGCGCGGCGAGTGGCCCGACATCGACCTCGACCTGCCGAGCGGCGACCGGCGCGAGCAGGTCATTCAGCACGTCTACGAGAAGTACGGCCGGCTCGGCGCGGCCATGACCGCCAACGTCATCACCTACCGCGGCAAGAGCGCCGCGCGTGAGGTGGGGAAAGCGCTCGCGCTCGACGAGGCGCAGATCGATCGCCTCGCCAAGGTGATGCACAACTTCGAGTTCACCGACCCCAGCGAGACGCTCGATCGCAACATGGCGGCGGCCGGCATTGCGCCCGGCGCGCCGCGGGTGCGGACGTTCGCCGGACTCTGGCGGCAGATCCAGGACCTGCCGCGCCATCTCGGGCAGCACTCGGGCGGGATGGTGGTGTGCCAGGGCGAGCTCGATTCCGTGGTGCCGCTGGAGCCGGCGAGCATGCCCGGCCGCGTCGTCATCCAGTGGGACAAGGACGACTGCGCCGACATGGGCATCGTAAAAGTCGATCTGCTCGGCCTCGGCATGATGGCGGTGCTGCAGGACGCCATCGCTCTCGTCAACACGTCGCCGGG